>Ga0268357_100376_pt1 | contig 60300 bp, 67 predicted proteins | sample BioMet10_FD_192466 | JGI IMG/M metagenome (GOLD analysis project Ga0268357, IMG submission 192466) | Sewage microbial communities from Oakland, California, United States - Biofuel 10 (Illumina Assembly) | ecosystem: Engineered > Wastewater > Sewage > Unclassified | place: USA: California... | reverse complement strand
TTTTCCATATAACTCAATATCATCTTCTGTCAATCCTAGTTTTGAGGCTATTTCTCTAATGTCCTTTAGTTTTGCCTCCTGTGCTATTTCTATATCTGATTTGAACGACATTTTTGCTCCTCCTTACATAGTCAAATATTATTAAAATTCTTTAAATAATTCTTCAAAAGCTTCTTTAGTGTCTATTGCATGGTAAACATGTTTATCTTCAGGAAATTTTTCACATTTAACATCTGCTACATATTCTTTAAATGCTTGAATTTCAATTTCGGCTACGTTAGCATACTTCTTTACGAACTTTGGAGTAAATGCCTGGAATAATCCTAACATATCTCCACAAATAATTAATTGTCCATCGCAAGGTAATCCTGCACCAATTGAGTATACTGGTATGGATAATTTTTTCCATATAAATTCTGTGAGCTCTGGAGGTACTGCTTCTAAAAGTAATGCACCTGCTCCAGCTTCTTGAACTGCTAATGCATCCTTAATCAACTCTCTTGCACTATTTACGTCCCTGCCCTGTGCTTTGAATCCTCCTAATTGTCCTGAGCTCTGAGGAGTCAATCCGATATGTCCGAAAACAAAGATTCCAGCATCACTTATTGCTTTAATTCTGCTTGCTACTCTTCTTCCACCTTCTAATTTAATTGCATCCATGTCAGCTTCTTTTAAAAATCTGCATGCGTTTTTTACAGCTTCTTCGTCTGAAACCTGATATGAACCAAAAGGCATATCCCCTATTACATATGTGTTAGGTGCGCCTCTCCTTACTGCCTGGCTGTGAGAAATACAGTCTTCCATTGTAACAGGCACTGTTCCTTGATACCCTAATACTACCATTCCCAATGAATCACCAACTAAAATCATATCCAATCCAGCTGTTTCTGCAAATGAAGCTGTTGGAAAATCATAAGCTGTAATCCAGGATGCTTTTTCTCCATTTCTTTTCATGTTTACAAGATCAAGAATTGTTTTTCTTTTTGCCATAATAAAATTCCCCCTAAAATTTAATTTGTTTTTATATTATAGTACTATAATTTTGTCACATAAAATAATTTGATATATTTATTGTTTTTCAAGCCAGCATAATATTGCTTTTGCAAGTGCTATTCTCTTGTCTGAAAAATCATGACAATGCTCCTTTGATTTTTCTATCTTTCTTAACAAATCCCACTTTTCTCTATTATCTATTATATCATTTATAAATTGTTCTGCTGCGATGCCTTTAAGTGGTGGTATTGAATCCTTCCAAGACTATGGCTATTAAAATTACCCTTTTAGGATTTACCCTATATGACTTAATACACTTTTCCAATTTTAGGAAATTAATAGCAGTCTCTGTATTTTAGTGTATTGTAATATAATACGTAGTTCATTACTATAGTACATAATTATTGTAGCACATCATATAATACTGTTTCAACATATTTATATTTAAATTATATATACATTTGTTAAATTATTTATTAGTTCTAAAGCAATTTAACAAATATTTTGACAATTCTTCTTGTTTCGATAGGTAAAATTTAGTTTTTTATATATTTAAACAAAAAGGGCATACCCAGTTTATACTTTGGCCGCCCTCTTTTGTATTTATTGAATTTTAATATCAACTACCAGTGTAACCTAATTTTTTTGAGATCTCCTGAGTGTATTCCACCAATGACTCACTAATTTCTTTACGTAGATTTTGATTCATTCTGAATTTAGGACCAGATACACTTATTGCTGCAAATGCGCTTCCTAAATGATTATAAATAGGTGCCGCTACGCAAACCAGCCCTATTTCAAGTTCTTCGAAATCTTCAGCATATCCATTTTTTCTAACCTTATCAAGACACTTTGTAAATTCATCTCTATCACAAATAGTTTTATCCGTGAATTTAGTGAACGTCATCCTGATTAATTTATCCTTAAGTTCTTCCTCCGAAATCCCTGCAAGTATAGACTTACCCACTCCAGTGCAATTTAGAGGAAAACGTTTTCCTGCAGCGGTGCTTGTGCGCATAGAGTGCCCTCCTTCAACCTTTTCAAGATAAACCACGGACAAATTATCCATAACAACTAAATTTACCGTTTCTTGATACTTATTTACCAATTTTTCTAAATATGGAACAGTTATTTTTCTTAAATTTGAATTAACTTTAGTTCCAAGCCGAAACAACTCAATACCTAATCTATATTTGCCCGTAACTTCATTTTTTTCTAGCAGCTTATTCATTTCAAGCGTAGATATCAAACCAAAAGCCGTACTTTTATGAAGTGACATAAGCTTGCTTATTTCAGTTACACCCAACTCTTCGTTATTCTCAAAACAATTTAGAATTTGTATAGCTCTATTTACTGATTGAATGCCCTTGTCATTTTTCGTTTCCAATTCTGTGTCCTCCATGAATTATAGATTACTATATACATTATTCAACATTATAGCACACCCTATTATACCATATTTAATTTCACAATATACAGTGAAAATTTAAAAGAACAATTTCAATATGAAATATTGTAAGGTTGAAAAACTATGTTGGCATAGAAATGCGCTACAATATTATATAATGTACCGTAATGTTGAACAAATTTTCATGAATAAGACCCCTCATTTAGATATATAAAAGAACAGTCAACTTAATTTACCGCTCAGTGAATTAGAGTTAACTGTTCTTATTTTATAATATCTTCAAATTTTGCTTTAACCACTTCTGCCAAATCACATGCCTTTAGTTCTATTTGAAACCCTATTTTTCCGCCACTTACAATAATCTTCTCTAAAGATAAGGCACTTGAGTGGATAAAAGTTGTATACTCCTTTTTCATACCTAAGGGAGAGCACCCGCCTCTTATATACCCTGTATATTTTAAAATATCCTTAACCGGTATCATATCAACATTCTTTTCCGCGGCTGCCTTTGCTGCTTTTTTTAGGTCAAGCTCCTCCTGTACCGGTATCACGAATACATAAATATTCCTGCTGTGCCCCTGACAAACTAAAGTCTTATATACATATGCAGGGTCTTTTCCAATTTTTTGAGCAACAGAAACTCCATCAATCTTTCCATCTTTATTATCATATGTGCTTATATTATAATCGATCTTTTTCTGATCCAATATACGCATGGCATTAGTTTTAACCTGTGACATTTCACCACCTCCTTAGAGTACTGTCCCTTACCAATTTTCATAATGTAGTACTTCTTGAATCTTCTTTCTTGGGCGAGCTTCCGGTGCTTCATTTGGATATCCTATTGTAATTACAGCAACTACATATTTATCAGAAGGTATATTTAAAATCGGTCTGATTTCATCTTGCGTAAACCAGGCAACCCAACAAGTCCCCAATCCTAATTCTGTAGCTTCAAGCACCATATGCTCTATTGAAATTGATGTGTCTCTTATTATCAGCTTAACTTCTTCCTGGGAACTGTTTTCATCTATGCATAAATCTATGCCTTCATTTATTCTTGAACGAATATCCGCAACGCATACGATGAAAACCGGTGCAAAAAGCATCCACTTTTGATTATGAGATACCTCTGCTATTTTCTGTCTCATCTTTTCAGATTTTACAACAACATAATGCCATGGCTGCGTATTACTCCCTGATGGAGCGAGAATACCTGCTTCAAGTATTTGAACTAATTTTTCATCCTCCACTGGTTTATCAGTATATTTTCTTATACTCCTTCGTGCTTTAATCTGTTCATTCATTATTAAAACCTCCTGACATTCATTTATAATTATAAACATTAATCATTCCTTATGCTACTTAAATCTTAGCAATTACATCATTCAATTGAAATACTGCTCTAGGGCTGATCTTTAAAGTATAATCCCCTCTGCCTGTTCCACCATAAATATATTCATATTTACATAATTCAGAATCCATTATTGTAGGAAGCTTGTGGCCTACTAAGGGTATTGCCCCCACACTGAAACCCATAGATTTTTTAATATCTTTTTTATTAGCGAGACCATTTATTACAAAACCTAACTTATCTCCAAGTTTATTAAAATCAATTTTTCCTTTGCTTCCAGATATAATTAAGGCAATTAGTCCCCTATCTGTGGATAAAACAAGTGTGGGCGCTGTTTGACCTATTTCAATCTTGAAATATTCTGATCCATCCTGAGCCGAATAAATTTTTCTTTCATGCTTAATTATTTCATAATCAAATCCATTTTCAATTAATAATGATTCTAATGTATCCATGATTATTCAAAATCCTTAAACAACAGACTTGGCTGCACACCTTCATTATTTTGGTATTTTCCACTGCTGTATTTATCATATTCACCCTTAACACTATGATAGTAGATTTGACATATTTCAACTGCAGTATAAATTTTTATTGGCTGTACGCAGAATATTTCCAATGTCCAATATCCACTAAAACCTACATCACCAAACCCCGCAGTAATATGAATAAATAAGCCTAATCTTCCAATTGATGATCTTCCTTCCAGCATAGGAACATATTTATTTGTAGCGGTATACTCTACAGTTCTTCCAAGATACAATTTCCCTGGTTCCAGAATCAACCCTTCTTCAGGTATAATAATTTTCTTGAACTTGTTTTCTTTTTTCATATCTAAAATTTCTTCATCATAAACAAGCAATTCATTATGCAGCCTTAAATTGTAGCTGTTAGGATTAAGCTGTTTTTCATTATAAGGATCAATTACTATTTCTTTTCCCAGCTTGTTTTTTATCTCTTTTCCTGAAAGAATCATTAGTCTACCTCCTTATTAAAATATAATACTAAGCATATTCTACAAATCTAAGGACAAAATTTTTAGCTTTTTGTATATCATCATCATTAGGCCTGCCCTTTGCAATGCCTCCTATTAATTTAAACGGTCCAAAAGTATCATATCCCTTGCAGGCAAAGCTTCCGGTAATTTCAAAACCTTTTTCCTGTAATTTTTGCTTGACAGGATTATTATATTCATTTTTACCCATTCCGCTAGTAGAAAAAACAAATGCTTTTCTATTTGAAAACCTAGGCAATTTATCTATCAATTCAAGAATATTTTTATGCATTTTACCAGCATATATCCCTGAGCCAAAACCTATTAAGTCATAAGCATCGAGGGCATATATATCCACATCATTTGCCTTTATTATATCTGAATTTATTGATTCCGCCATTGCCTTAGCTATCTTTTCAGTATTGCCATGATGTACAGAGGAATAAATTATTAATTTTTTCAACATTACACCTTCTTTCTTATTAATTCTAATGATAGCTTTATTATATCCTTTTTAAAATCATTCTGATACTAAAATATATTAACAAAACCCCGACCAATAAATTTAATATTTGTATTACACTGGTTGATAAAAAACTCTTAGCAAAATTTCCTATCAGAGCAATTAAAGTTAAAAAGAAAATTGTAGATAATAATGCACCAAACCCAAAAGAATATATATCTTTTCTTTTCATGTCTTCCTCTGAAATTTTAGCTGAAAACACTCCTGCCCAGAAAATTATTGTTAGCGGATTTGAAGCAGTAAGAATTACTGCCTTTATAAATACATTATCTGAACTATAGTTATTATGCATACTTAAGCCAGATAACAAATTTATATTAAACTGACTTAAAATTGTGCTAATTCCAAAAACAAACAAAATAACAGCACCGAATATTTTTAGACCCAATTTGACATTCTTTTTTTCAATTACAGACGCTATTCCAAAAATAGCAGCAAAAATAAATAAGCCATCAATCAGAGCAACACCTACTACCCCTGCTTCAGCTGAATAAAATCCTTTTAACGATGCCATTTGGAATATAAAAATACAAACAGGTCCTATGGCAAATTGTAATAGCATTCCGAATTTAAAACCTTTAAAAATCATATCGCACACTCCTCAAATATTAATATTTTCTTTTATAGAAGAAAGAACAATTATTGTATTTGATTTAAGTACACCTTTGATTTTCTTTAATGCGTTTGACAAAAAGTACTCTAGAGCCTTAGTGTCTTCTACAAGCACTTTCAATAAGTAATCATATTCACCCGCAACATGATGACATTCCAGTACAGAACTGTATTTGACTATAGCATTTCTGAATTCCTCAATATTATCTGTTTTATCAATGTTCACAAAAATAAACGCCAAAAGCTTTTGATTGATTTTTTCTCTATTAACTTTTATTGTGTATTTTTCTATTATATCCGCTTCTTCCATTTTTCTCATTCTTTCCGCTACCGCAGGGATAGAAAGACTTACTTTTTTACTTATTTCCGACGTTGTTGCTCTGCTATTTTCCTTTAAGGCATCAATAATTTTTAAATCAATTACATCCAAAACATTCACCTCATTTATTAATTTAATGTTATTTTACATATATATTTAAACAAAGTAAATAATTTTGAAAAATACCTTAAAATATTAATAAATTTTGCTCATAACTTTAATTTTTATTCTTTTATATTCAATCAAAGTAAGCACTATCATTATAATATCAAAAACAGTTAAGTATATAAGCCAAATGGACTGAGTAAATGTATATCTATAGATCTGATAAAAGATAAACAGCATTAAAAATACCACCGCCAAAGGATAAGACCATATCTTTTTCTTCCACAGCAAATAAATAAGAATTAGCTTTATAATTCCATGTGAAAACAAATAAAGCACCCCAAAATGCTGTGTACTTATAGAAAACTCTGAGCTGAATTTTATTATATAATTTGCAATAAAATCTCTGGGATCCTCAGACAGTTCATGCTGAGTTAATAATATAATTAATTTATTAAGTCTGTCCGGATTTAAAAACAGCAGAAAAAACCCTCCTAGAATTTCTAAAATCCCATCTATTCCTTTAAAAAGTATTCCAATTTCAAAGCTTTTATGAAGTATATCCCCTTGGAGTTCATTTTCTTTTTTCATCATTTTCACCCCTTCTGATTTTTATATATATTTTACCACAGAAAAATAAAAACAACCCTTATATTCCTAAGAACATAAGAGTTATTTCCAACCAAGTTATTTTAAATTTTTAAAATACTCCTCAAAGGTTACTCCAAATTGATTTTTCATTTCCTCATTAACTGCTTCAGATAATTCGTTTCTATATTTTTTATAATCTTCACTTAAAATTTCTAAATATATGTCAAATGTATTATTTTGAGCTCCAATATCGCTAAGCATGTCGTTAGTCTGAATTAAGATTTCACTATATTTTTTCTTAAAATCATCATTTTCATTTACAGCTTTCACAAAAGAAATAGTATCATTTACATACTTTTCTTTTAAGGAAACATCACCACTTAATACCTTTTGTATATCATTTCTTGATTTTTCCTGATAACCTTGAATTTCAGTAATATCCATATTGCTCATGCCTTTTATGAACGGATGATTAGCATCCACCTCGTCTAATTCATCAAGAAATTCAACCAATTTAATCCACGTCTCTCTCTTTTTGTCGCTGTCTATCGTAATATTTAAAAATGGTTCGTAAGAACCTACAAATACTTTTCCAAAGTTGCCTGGAAAAATTCTTAACAATGTGCTGGATACTAGTTCTTTTTTTTCTGATATAGAATATTCAAGTGTCTCCCTTAATTTTCTCACTTGTTCGCCTATACCCACATAATCTTCTAAATCCTTGTTAATGATATTAGTAAGAACAAGTTTACTTTTTTCTAAATTGCTGATGGTTTCAGTTATTTTTATCAGAGTGTCTCTCATAACCTCTTTTATACTCTTATTACCTTCAACCAAACACTTTATTTCACAAGTTGGTATGTCTATTGCCCTTAAGGCACCAATTAAATTAAGTTTAACTATATCATCTTCTGTGTATTCTCTATAATTATTATCCTTATTTTTTAATGGAATAATCAATCCTTCACTTTCATAATACTTTATTGCCTTTTTAGTAAGTCCGGTTTTTTCTGACGCAATTTTAATATTCATTTTCAAACCACCTTTCAATAAAATTAAAAGCTCATGACCTTTAATTTAAATATAATGGTGTCTGTAAGGGTCAAGTCAATAGTTTTATGTTGTTTTTCAATTACTCAGTTTCATGTCTTTTTTTATTACTTCATTCCATGAATCATTCACTTTCCTTATCACGTTAGGTCCGATTTTAGATATGAATACCAATGTGGATTGCCTCTCTTCTACAAAAGAAATTTTATAGTCAATTTTATCATTAACTACATCAACCTGATTCCACCCATCTTCTAATTTAAAGAATCCTTTTATTCTATAACAATGAGTAGATACTCTCTCCAAAAATCTTGTTAATTCATCTTTTTTCAATTCACCATTAAAGCTGAGTCCAATTGTTTTAGGCTTGTTCTCCGGAGTATTAGTAGTGTCTTCACTTTCTGCCCATTGATTTTTCATTAAATCTTCGTTTAAAAAGTCATAATCAAATTTACCAAAATGGGCTTCCTTAATTGTTACCTTATCATTTATATCATGTATCTTTATTTTTATTTTTTCTAAGGTTTTCTTGCTAATTAAATCTACTTTATTAATAACAGCAAGGTGACAGTGTTTTAATTGTCTTTCCACTGTTTCCAAATGTTCAAGCTGATCTAAAAAGTACAAACCATCCACTAAGCATATAGCACCTTTATAATCATAAACATCTCCCTTTACAGACTCCACTGCATCCAATACTTCCCCTATATTAGATGGGTCTGCAAGGCCTGAACTTTCTACAAATAAATATTTCAAAGGATAATCTGCCATTTCTATCATAGCAGAAACAAAAGATAATTTTAAACAAGAGCAAAAAATCGAACCTCTGTTAATTTCTACAAGTTTCATTCCTTGCTTTGAAATGATAGTGCCATCTATACCAATTTTCCCAAATTCATTCATTATTACTCCTACTTTTTCTTCTGATAAATGCTTTAATATATTGGTTAAAAAGGTAGTTTTGCCAGAACCTAAAAATCCGCTTAATAGATATAAATTTATTTTTTCTTTCATATTTTCCACCCCCATTTGAATTGTATTTTATTAATTATAACATATATAAATTCAATATTAATGAAAAAACTATCCCAGCCAAAAAACAATTGCTGACCTGGATAATCTATTTAATTAATCAACATAAAACTGCATTGCACTTTGTTTAATACTGTAATATTGATATCCATTTTCTTCATTTATAATATGAGGCTTCAATAATTATATCTGATTAAATCAACTATATTTTATTAAAAATGAAAAAAGAGCGATAATATTTTTATCACTCCCTTTCCTTGTTATAATTTATTTTTTAGGGTATAAGTAATAGCTATTAATTATCTTACTATCAAGTCAAGCGCTTGCTTTAAATCCCCTATTATATCTTCTACATTTTCAAGACCTACGGCTAATCTTACCAAACCATCACTGATTCCAGCTGCAAGTCTTTCTTCCTGAGTATACGGTGAATGAGTCATTGATGCAGCATGTTCAATAAGTGTCTCTGCATCTCCTAAAGAAACTGCCAAAGTGCAAATCTTTACGTTGTTCATAACTGTTTTTCCTTCTTCTAATCCACCCTTTAACTCAAAGGATATCATCCCCCCCGGTAATGACATCTGCTTCTTTGCTAATTCATATTGTTCAAAACTCTTTAATCCAGGATAGTATACTTTTTCTACTGCTGGATGAGCCTCTAAAAATTCAGCTACTTTCATAGCATTTTCACAATGTTTTTCCATTCTTAAAGGTAATGTCTTTAATCCTCTAATTATTAAGTATGAATCGAATGGACTCAATACTGCTCCAGTCATATCCTTAACTCCGAAAAATCTTACATTATTTATAAACTCCTGTTTTCCAGCTACAAAACCGGCAATAACATCACCATGTCCATTTAAATATTTAGTTGCTGAATGAAGCACAACATCTGCTCCAAATTCTATTGGTCTCTGAGTATATGGTGTACAGAATGTATTATCTACCATTACTAAACAGCCTTCATTCTTATGTGCTATTTTAGATACTGCCTCTATATCAGTTAACTTCAATGTTGGATTTGCAGGTGTTTCCAAATAAACAACCTTAGTATTTGGTTTCATTGCTTTTTCTACCGCTTTCAAATCAGAAGTGTCCACAAAGGAAACCTCTACCCCATATCTTGTTAGTCCGTGATTTAAAAGAGCAAATGTGCAGCCATATAAAGTTTCTGCTGCAACTACATGATCTCCTGCTTTTAAAGCAGTCCATAATGCAGCTGAAATTGCGCCCATACCTGATGCCGCAGACATTGCAGCCTCAGCTCCTTCTAATATAGCAACTTTTTCTTCTGCCACTGTATTAGTTGGATTACCTAATCTGGAATATATGTAACCGTCTTCTTTAAGAGCAAATCTGTTTCCACCCTGTTCTGCTGAATCAAATACAAAAGTTGATGTTTGATATATTGGTGTTGCTAATGCACCAAATGCATTTTTTACCACTCCTGCATGAATACATTTTGTGGAAAAGCCCATTTTTTCTGCAAACTCTCTTTTCATAAAATACCTCCAATAAAGAATAATATGTAATAATATAAAGCAAAAATCATGCCAATAATTTTATTCAAGAATTGTCCATAAAAAAAAGCAAAGTGGAAAATATTATTTCCACTTTTTTAATGTAATTGGTTTGAATAGTTGCCATTTGGAAGGTATTATTTCCAATTAATATTATATTTATTTATTTTATTGAGCACAGTAGTATGAGAAACACCTAAAGCCTTAGCTGCCTTTCTTATACTATTATTTTTTTCTAATGAACGAAGAATTTTCTCTCGCTCGAATATTTCAACAGCTTCCTGGAGTTTTATATCATCACTTATTGCATTGGTACTATATTTCACTGGCAGACCATAATTAAAGGATAAAATCAGATCTTCGGAGGTCAAGAAATTTTTATTACAAATGTTCATGGCTCTTTCAATTACATTCTGAAGTTCTCTCACATTTCCTGGCCAGTTATATTTTAGAAGTCCGCTTATAAAATCAGAATTAGCACCTTTTATATCCTTATATACTTTATCATTAAGATTTTTAATAAAGTAAGAAACTAAACTTGGAATATCCTCCATTCGATTTCTTAAAGGTGGTATATATATAGGAATAACATTCAATCTGTAATACAAGTCCTGCCTGAATTTTCCTTCTCTAACCATTGCCTCCAGGTCTCTATGGGTAGCCGCTATTATTCTTACATCTATTTTTTCTTCTTTATTGCAGCCTAACCTTCTTATGGTGCTTTCCTGCAGTACTCTTAAAAGTTTAGCCTGGAGCGGAAGTGTGAGTTCTCCAATTTCATCAAGAAATATTGTGCCGCCATCCGCTTCTTTAAATAATCCATCTCTACCTGAAGCAGCACCAGTAAAGCTTCCTTTTTCATAACCAAAAAGTTCACTTTCTATCAAATTTTCCGGAAGAGCTGCACAATTAATTGTAACGAAATTTTTGTCCTTTCTTTCAGAAAGATTTTTTATTGCCTTTGCAAATAATTCCTTACCGGTACCGCTTTCTCCTCTTAAAAGCACTGTAGAGTTACCTTTTGCAACTGAAGTCGCTAAACTTTTTACCCTTTCAAATTCCCTGCTGCTGCCTATAATTTCAGAAAAAGCCCCCTGTTCAATGGATGTAACCACACTAACAAGTTTAATTACCTTTTTTATATCTTTAAGGGTCATTACACCTCCAACGGTTTTATTTGCATCGTTTTTAATGGCACGACCTGTTGTTATATAATGTACAAGTCCTCTCTCATTTTTAATCTTAATTTCAACATTGTCGTAATTTTTACCTGTTTTAAGCAATTCCTGCATGGGCGGATTTACCTTAAGCAAATCAATCAATTCCATTCCCAATACTTCTTCCTTGCTGTATCGAAATAGCTCCTCACAGTATTTGTTGAATATTTCTATTTTGCAATTACTATCCACCACCATAATCCCTTCGTCTACGGTATCAATAACAGCAAGTAGTTTTTTTTCATTTTTCTCATATTCCAAAAGATCCGTTTCTTCTACAGAAACTAAATCACCAATCTCATAGAGCTTATCAATTAATTCCTTCTTTTGCTCACTCTGGATTTCATGCATCTTTACATTAACTTTTTCCGGAAAAACCTCTACAGATACCAAACTAATGCCTTGTTTATAAATAGTATTTAGTATTTCCAAGGCTATTCCCATTCTGTCTTTTGCAATAATATTGAACCTTGTGAACATATTTTTCCTCCTAACAATCCCCGGGAGTTTTCAATAAAATTGTAATGAACTTAACAATTCCAATTCAGTGTATCATATTTACATGTTATATATTAAAGTAAATATCATGTTTTATTTAATTATATTTTATCATACATTTTGAATTTAAAGGAGGATTAATATAAATAATGGTATCTTCTAAAATGTTCTGGAAACTATATAGAATAAGACTTCAAATAATCGAAGATACAGAAAAAATTGGAACTAAAAGATTATAAATATTAATACTTTTAGTTCCTTATTTTTATAATTTATTTGTCCAATAACTGATACAATACCTGGGTTCCTTTATTTTCTTTATTATCTTCCATAAGCTCATCGTATAAGTATTTTGAAAGTTGCAACCCAGGAGTATTTAAGTCCATTTCCTTTGCTTCTGATAGTGCAATATTCATGTCCTTTACAAAATGTTTAACATAAAAACCCGGTTCAAAATCTCCCTTTATCATTCTTGGAGCAAGATTACTTAGAGACCAGCTTCCTGCTGCTCCGGCTGCGATGCTCTTAAGTACAATTTCAGGATCTAACCCTGCTCTTTTTGCATATACCATAGCTTCACTTACACCAATCATGTTTGAAGCAATTACTATTTGATTGCACATCTTTGTATGCTGCCCTGCACCGGCTGTGCCTTGCAGTACAATGTTTTTGCCCATGATTTCAAATATTGGCAAAACATTTTTAAAATCATCCTTGTCTCCACCAACCATTATTGTAAGTGCAGCATTTTTAGCACCCACATCTCCACCAGATACAGGAGCATCCAATGCGAAAATCCCCTTATTTTTAGCTTCTTCATATATCTTCTTTGCCAAAGATGGTTCTGATGTTGTCATATCAATAACATAGGCACCAGTCTTTGCATTATTTAATATCCCATTATCTCCAAAATATACTTCTTCTACATCTTTGGGATATCCAACCATGGTGATAATAATATCTGCCTCTTTTGCAACTTCTGCTACTGTATCCTTCCACTTCGCCCCTTTTTCAACCAAGGCATCTGTACGGGATTTTGTTCTATTATAAACTAACAAAGAATAGCCTGCATCTAAAATATGTGCTGCCATACTTTTTCCCATTACTCCAATTCCTATAAAACCTATTACTGCATTAGCTTTTATCATATTAAAATACCCCCTTAAATTTTACAATCGAGAAAATTATATAATTATAGTTTATAGTTTTTTATTATGTAAGTAAAGTTATTTACCCAATATAAGCATCTCTTAGCATCTTAATCTCTTCAGCATGCCCTGGCAATTCATTAGGTGTCTCTAAATAGAAAGGAAGTTTGCAGAGCATTGGATGATTAATAACATTAACAATAGTTTCAAATCCTATGATGCCTTTGCCGATACAGGCGTGCCTGTCTTTATGGCTTGCAAAAGGATTTAAACTGTCATTCAAATGAATTGCATAAAGTTTATCCAGACCTATAATTTTATCAAATTGTCCCAATACTCCATCCAAATCATTTACAATGTCATAACCTGCATCATATACATGGCAAGTATCAAGGCATACCCCCATTTTGTCAGGGAGATTTACTCTGTTAAAGATTTCTCTCAGCTCTTCAAATCTTCCTCCCACTTCGCTCCCTTTTCCCGACATAGTTTCGAGCAACACTGTAGTTTTCTGTGAATTCTTAAGTATTTGATTAAGCTGTTCGGATATAAAATTAATGCCTGCCTCAATTCCCTGTCCCACATGACTGCCAGGATGAAAATTATAAAGATTTCCTGGCAGATACTCCATTTTTTCTAAATCCTCCATCATCATGTCATGAGCAAGTTTTCTGATACCCGGATCTTTGGAGCAAGCGTTCATTGTGTAAGGTGCATGAGCTAGAATCACCGCAAATTGGTTTTCTTTCATTATATCTAGCAGTGCATCAACGTCCTTTTCATCAATTTGTTTTGCTTTACTACCCCTTGGATTACGGGAAAAAAATTGAAAAGTATTTGCACCAATACTAAGTGCGTCTTTTCCCATATGTTTATAGCCTTTTGATGAAGATAAATGACATCCTATATTAAGCATAATTCTCCTCCTTATTTGCAAATGACAATTTCCAAAGGTAAATAGAAGCAACAGAACCGTAAGGGGAGTATATTTTTTTGTATCCATTAAACTTTTCCTTTGTAATCTCTGTTAAGCCATACAAATTCATCATTCCCCTCTTAATAGCAATATCACCAAAACTGATAATGTTTTTCCGTTCCATAGAGTTCAGCAACAGCATTTCAGCAGTCCATATACCAATGCCCTTAAGTGAAGAGAGCCTTTTTATAACCTCATCATCAGATAGTTTTTTTAGCTCCTCCAGATTGATCAAACCTTCTACCACAGATTCTCCTGCACTTTTTATATAAGAAGCCTTTCTTGTAGACATTCCACATTGCTGTATTTCTGAAACCTGACTGGATGCAATAATCCTTGGAGTTATTTCATAAAAACTCTGTTGCATCCTATTCCATATTGTATTAACTGCTTTAGCTGAAATCTGCTGCCCCACAATTGCATACACAAGTGCTGTAAATAAATCGGGTATAACCTCACGTTCTATCTTTCCCATACGTTCAATGGCATCTCCCATTATTAAATCCACACTTTTTAAATAATCCATTTCTATTTTTCCATATTCAAAATATTTTGTTTTAACGGTCTGCATTTTGTTTTTCCATGTTTAATAGATATTCTTTCACATTAAGCCCACCTGCATAACCCACCAGTTTTCCGTTTGCCCCAATGACACGATGACATGGTATGAAAATAGAAATTGGATTTCTGTTATTTGACAGTCCTACTGCACGAGGTGCCTTTGGGTTGCCTATTCTTTTTGCTATTTCTCCATAACTTCGCGTCTCCCCATAAGGAATTTCCTGCAGTGCTTTCCAACACTTCATTTGAAATTCTGTACCGCTTGGGTCCAGGGGAAGATCAAAAGATTTACGGTTTCCTTCAAAATACTCCTGCAGCTGACGGTTAGCTTCTTTAAGTAAGTCAGTTTCTTTTACAGTAATATCATCCTTAACATCAGCTTTCTCTCTAAAATATAAATTTGTAATGGCAGTCCCATTTTCGGCAATCATTATTTTCCCAATTTCCGTTTCATAAAAAAATACATTCTTCATTATTGTTACCTCCTATGTTTATTTTATTAGTCTATATTCTCTTGGAGTAGTTCCAACTTGCTTTTTAAAAATTTCATAGAAAGATGAAAGGCTGCCAAATCCACAATGCAATGCAATGCTTAATATAGTCATATCAGTATCTTTGAGTAGTTCTGATGCCCTATTAACACGAAGTTTATTAATGTATTCAACTGGTGTCATATTCAATTGCTTACGAAACAAATGAATTAATCGGTTTTGACTTACACCTAACTTTTTTATCTCGTCAATAAGCTTATTTCGATCATCAAAACTGGTATCATAAATATGCTTTGCATTTTCAATCAATTCCTGCGCAGGTTTATATTCAATTAAATCTGGGCGGCATCTTTTGCAAGGCCTAAGACCATATTCATAAGCTTGCTCAATTCTATCAAAAAACTCAACATTATCTCTGAGCGGTTCTTTTGATTTGCAGGATGGTCTGCAAAAAATTCCCGTAGTTTTAACACCATAAAAAAACCTACCATCATATGAATTATCGCACCTAATAACCGCATCCCACTTTTCTTTATTTGTAAGCACCATACAGTACCTCCTCACTCCGCCATTCTATGTAATAATTTTACCAAAGTTTTTTGAATATGTCTTTCGGTATTTCACTTTCTAATTTTGCTTACTTTATTAGGATGTAGGGACTATGCTATAATAAAAAAGATAAAATTCAGGAGGTATCCAATGAAGAACCCTATTACAAATCGCAACAGTGAGCTGGCGGAGGAAAATTATCGAATCCTTTCGTGTTGATAAAGACACCAAGATTAAAATGCGAAATATGAAACGCAAGGAGAAAAACATATGAAATTATTTATAGAAACACTGGAAAAAGAAAAAATATTTGCAATATCACTACTATTGGCGGCTTTCACCTCATTTTTCGTCCAGCCTAAGTTGTCATATATAAATTTTAAAGTAATACTGCTGCTTTTTAACTTAATGATTATAATTTCTGCATTTGAAAAACTGAAGATTATGGATAAAATTGCTTTAGTAATATTAGATAAGTGTAAAAATACCAGAATGGTTTCACTGACCTTTATAATAATAACTTTTTTTGCCTCAATGTTAGTAACAAACGATGTCGCACTACTTACTTTTGTTCCTTTATCCATACTTACCTTTAAAAAGGCAAAAGTTGATTCCATGAAAACAATCATACTTCAGACTTTGGCCGCCAATATTGGCAGCAGTCTTACTCCCATGGGAAATCCTCAGAATTTATTCTTATTTACCCATTATAATTTAAGCGGATTTCAATTTTTTTCTGTAACTATACCTTTTGTTGCACTTGGAATGTTGTGGCTTTTATTATTAAATAAAAGGGTCTTAAGTAAAAAAGTTGATCTTTCTATAGAAACTATAAATATAAAAGACAAAAAAAGAAGCATAATGTATCTGCTTCTTTTTGCAATTGTTGTATTCTCGATATTCGGGATAATAGATTATAGATATGCTTTTTTAACTACAATTTTATTCATTTTTTTTATAGATAGACACTTGATAAAAAAAGTTGATTATTTTTTACTAGCAACTTTTATATGCTTCTTTATATTTATCGGAAACATTTCAAACATTAAACTTATACAATCCTATTTAATATTTTTTCTACAAAAACCTAATATGCCTTATGTTTCTTCTATAATATTAAGCCAGCTAGTAAGCAATGTCCCTTGCTCCATATTAGTCTCAAGTTTTACAAACAACTGGAAAGAAGTATTATTGGGAGTAAACATTGGCGGCATGGGAACACTTATAGCTTCCTTGGCCAGTGTTATTTCCTATAAAATATATATTAATGAAAATGAACATAAGAACAAATCTTACTTGTACAAATTTAATGTATATAATTTTATAAGTTTAATATTGTTTGCTATTTTAAACTATCTGTTAATCACCTTACAATTCATTTAGCTATTTATTTTTATGTTCCTCATAAAATTCATGGTATTTTTTTAATTCCCTCTTCAAAAGATTAGGTGTATCCAATTTGTACGGGCAATGATTTTTACAATTTCCGCAATTTATGCAGTTGTTGATTAAATCCATTTTATCTTTAAAGCTGTCTTCAAGAAACTCCTCATAAGGTGATCTATTCATCATTAAAGAAATCCTGGCCTGATTAGGTATATCTATTCCTGCTGGACATGGTAGACAATATCCGCAACCTCGACAAAAGTCTCCTGCAAGTTCAGCCCTGTCCTTTTTAATAACCTGCCACATTTCTTCATCAAGCATTGGTGGATTCTTTTCAAGTTCAATAAATTCTTTTAATTCCTTCATTCTTTGAATTCCCCATATAGGAACAAGATTATCATATTGCCTTAGGAATGCAAAAGTAGAGGCCGGATTTGTAATGAGACCTCCGGACATTGCCTTCATAGCAATAACTCCAAGATCCTTGTCCTTACATACCTGAATCAGTTTTAAATCTTCATCTGAGGAAAGAGAATTTAAAGGAAATTGAATAGTATCATATAAATTGGACTCTGCAGCTTCTATAGCATTTTTTATACTGTGATTTGTAATGCCAAGAAAGCGAATTAATCCCTTTTTCTTAGCTTCCATCAAACCTGCATATGGTCCATCTGGATCTTCAGGATTTGGCATTTTCTCAAGATTATGAATTTGATAAACGTCTATATAATCAGTCTTCAAATTTTTTAAGCTTGTTTCCAGATGTTCAAATAATGTTTTCTTATCTTCAGCGTGGCTCTTTGTAGCAATAATTATATCATGTCGTATATCTGATAAAGCATATCCAATTTTTTCTTCACTATCCGTATATGCTCTGGCTGTATCGAAAAAATTAATGCCGTTATTATAAGCCTCTCTAAGTATTTCTTTTGTATCATCAAAGGATATTCTCTGTATTGGAAGAGCACCAAATCCACTCCTGCTAACCATTAAATCAGTACGTCCAAGTCTTATTTTTTCCATTTTATTACCTCCTGTTTTTAATAAATTTTTCTACAAGTCTTATTGCAGCTTTATCCGATTCTTCATAATATTTTATAGAAAATGGATCGCTGAACCCATGCTTTCCAGGTAACATATTAACGTCCACATTTGTTTTTTTATTAAGTTCAGCTACGACTTCCATTACATTAAAGGATTTTTCTTCTGCTGCAAAAATTAATAAAACTAAGGATTTCGGATTAATATTTATATAATCTCTTATCCTTGAACCATAATACCCGATTATTCCATTACACTCTTTATCACTGCATAGCCAGGCAATAGTTGCACCGATGCTGAAACCCAATAAAAACACATATTTATATTCTTGTTTAGCTTGTACAATTAGATCGGTAACTATCTTCGAAGCCAAATTAAAACCAACATTTTTCAAAAAATATTCATAAGCCTCTTCTTCGTCTACATAATCAAAAGATTCACGATTTAGCATATTGGGACAAATAATATCAAATCCAGCCTTCTTATAATATTCACAAACCTCCAAAATATGGCTATTAACTCCATATATTTCATGTAAAACTATAATGGCAGTGTCCGAATGTTTTAGAAAACTCATTGTGTATTTCCTCCATATGTTTAACTTAAAACATTTATTAAACTGCCTATTTTCTCAATAGAAATAACAACCTCATCTCCAGATTTAAGCCAATTTTGTTTTCCTTCAGGATAACCCAAAACTACTCCGCTAGGTGTTCCTGAAAATATAATGTCTCCCGGTTTTAAAGTCATATATTGAGATATATAACTTACAATATCGGCACAGTTAAAAATCATGTCACTGGTATTTGCAGATTGGCAAACAACTCCATTTACTTCACATTTTATATCCAGGTTGTTAGGATCTACTTCGTCTGCTGTCACTATATATGGTCCAATAGGAGCAAATCCGTCACAGGTCTTGCCTAGTAACCATTGACCGCTTACAAATTGAAGGTCTCTTGCAGATAAATCATTTCCAGTAGTATAGCCAAACACATATGAAAGAGCATCTTCTTTAGAAACATTCACTGCTTCTTTTCCAATAACTATTACCAATTCTGCTTCGTAATCAAACTTATAAGCACTTTGTGGAAGAGCAACAGTTTGGTTATGTGCTGCCAAAGCATTGTTGAACTTGCTAAAAAGCACTGGTGAAGTAGGAATATCCATTTTACATTCTGCCCCATGGCTCATATAATTTAAACCCACACAAAGGATTTTTTCAGGATTAGTTACACAAGGAGCAAAAATAATTTTTTCCTCTGGAATAGTTTCAACCTCATTTTTAACCAATTCACTTAATTGAAGTAGGCCCTCGTCCCCCTCAGATATAACTTGATCAATAGAAGTAGGAGCCTTTATTGAATACTTTGCTGCAGCTTTTTCTACATCAATAATCCCTTTGTCACTCTTGATTCCTAACCGAACTTCTTTTTCAACTTTAAAATTGACAAACTTCATAAATTTCCATCTCCCTTAAATTAATCTATATTTAGTTCAGACAATAAGCCTGATATCATTTTAGTAACTTGGTGTTCATCATTTTCTTTTTCAATTATGCGATTTATAAGAATATCATGAAATATATAATCCTCAAGCAAATAGATATGAGTAGGGTCATCTGTATAAAAAGCATTCCCATTGAGTTCTGAAGAATGTCCATATAATAACTCTTTACTGTCCACTGAAAGAATAAACCACTTTTTCTTATCAACATTATTGTGCAGTTTATTCATTCTGTGCTTATCTAAATTACTTAATGGTTTTTGCACTTCAAAGGTTATACCGTGAACAATGCACCCCCTATGAATACATGATTGTAAATCCATAATCAATTCTGAATACATGGGGTCCCAAATTGAAATAATAACCTTTTTCTTTGCGTCCCGAATCAAATTCCTGCAAAAAGCTAAAATATTTTTTTCTCCTCTTACCGTTGAAACATAATTATCCTGTTTTTTATCTTCAGCTTCAATAGACATAAGTTCTTTTTCAATACTATTAAAAGTATTATCCCATTTTTCTCTGGCCTGTTCTAAAAATACTTTTACTGGAAGGGCAGAATAACTTTTTGTACCATCGCTATCCTCTTCAAACATGACGATTCCACGATGAGTTAAAGATTCAAGAATGTCATATATACGTGCTCGGGGTATCCCTGATGCTTTACTTATGTTATAAGCATTAGATGTTCCAATACTTAATAAGGCCACATAAGCTTTAGCTTCATACTGATTCAATCCAAAGCTTTGCAGTTTTGCAAATAAGGATTCATCTTTCATTTTTATCACTTCCAATAAAATATAATTGCTATAGTTACCACTATAGTAGTAACTATAATTCAAATTGATTATATTGTCAACATCCTAAATGATATTATTATTTCTTTCTTTTTTTACCCTTTGGATTTAAAAATCCGGGTCTTTCATTATTTTCAACTACATTACTTAAAACAAAACCTTTTATATCTCTGTAATTAAATGGAGCTACTGGTGCAGTATATGGTACTCCAAAGCTTGAAATAGATGCTATTTTAATAACAATAATAGTTAATATCATAGTAAAGCCAAATAATCCAAACATACTGGAAAATATAATCATAACAAATTTTAACAACCTTATTGGACTCATAAATGAATAATCTGCAATAGCATAAGATGCCATAGAGGATAATGCCACAATTATTACCAAAAGAGGACTTACAATACCTGCAAAAACTGCTGCCTGACCAATTACAATAGTTCCAACTATGCTTATAGATGAACCTATCTGTTTAGGGAGTCTTAAACTTGCTTCTCTAAGCAACTCCAGTATCAGCTCCATAATTAAAGCCTCGGTAACAGCATTTATAGGTACTTGTACTCTTGAAGCTGCAAGCACTAAAATATATTGTGCCGGAAGAAATTCAGGATGAAAAGCAACAACTATGACATATATTGAAGATAATGTTAGAGATATAACCAATGAAAAAATTCTTAAAACTTTAAGAAATCTTCCCACATAAGTGTTATCATAATTATCATCACCTGTATCTAAATATTCAATGAAACCTTTAGGTATTATTAATGCTAAATTGCTTCCGTCCACTAAAATGCAAATACGACCCTCCAATATGCTTGCACAGGCTGAATCTGACCTTTCACAAATACCTATTTGGGAAAATAAAGTAGAATCTTTGTTTGATAAAAACTTTTGGATATATCCTGATTCTAAAATGCCGTCAACTTGTAATTCCCCCAGCTTTTTTGAAATCTCTTTAACATATTTTGAATCTGCAACATCCTGAAGATATATAAGAACCACAGATGTTTTTGTCCTTGCACCTGCAATACAGTAATCTGTTTTTAAAGATGAGTCCTTTATTCTATGACGAATCAGAGATAAATTAGAATCTAAATCCTCATTAAAAGCATCTCTTGGTGATCTAACTGCAGCCTCAACTTCCGGGGACTGAATATTTCTTTTTTCTACCTTCAACGTATCAGCTACAATATACCCTATACTGCCTTCTACAATAATTATTGATTTTCCTTGTAAAATGTAATTGGTTGTTTTATTTGTATCTTTTTCTAAAAAAACATCATCTATATAAATAATAGAACTCATAATTAACTCTGGTGTAAGCTCCTGCTCTCCGCTGTATTTCAATAATGGTTTAATAATATTTTCTGACAAACTATCTCTATTTGTGATTTGAGGAATGTATAATATATTTATTTCTCTATCTTTAATAATTAATTTTCTTGACAGCATTCCCGCAATATTTATCTTAAGTTCTTCCATCTTATTATCACCACTCTAATCAGTTTTTTTAGCATTAGGGTCAAATAAATTAGTATTTAAAATAGTCGTATCCACATTTACATGGAACACTGCTTTTGGGTATTCTTCTTCCCAATTTATCTGTTTATATTCCTTTGGATTTTCTGCTTTAAAATACCTTGCAAAACCAAATACATCAGATTTGAATTCATTTTGTGAACGCTTGGTTGCAGATATTATATTTTCTTTTATTTGATCCGAAATTGAATTCTCCACTTTTTCTATATCTTCTTTACTTAATGGTTCGATATTATATTCATACTGCAGCTGTGATTTTAGTTTTAAATCTATATATATATTAATTTTTCCATCCTCATAGTTTGTTTTTATACCCCTTTTCCCAAGAGTAGTTTTGATTGCAATTAAATTCTTTTCATCACTTGGATTCGGAAAGGAATTTACCATTACAGGCCTTTTTGACAATACAAATAAAAAGCCATTGCTTTCTTCACGTTTTATTATTCCTACCAGCTTTGAATCTTTCATTGCTGCAAGACCTAAATATTTTATTGTATTTTCTTCACTCGTAATATATGGAAGTAAATATCCTATATTTTTAAATTGCACATCTGACTTTACCTCCTGAACTGTTTTATACAAAGCTGCTCCATTATCATCCAAATATTTTATTGTATCTTCTACTGCATATCCAATGCATATATCATTTTCAATTTTATGACTGAATAAGTCATTTGTTGACTCTTTGCTTATGGACACAAGAACTGAATTTCTAAATTCAGCAACATGATAAAGCCTGTTTATATAAGCCCTTATACCTCCTTCTGCATATTTTTTACTGAATACAATGGCTCTTATCGCTCCTGCAAAATATGGGAAAGGGACATTTGAATCATACTTTGCTCTTACCTCTTCGAAGTGCTTTCCTGTAGATTTATATTTATATACTTCTGTTAATTGAGCTATTCCCTTATTTTGTTGGGATGAATTTGACAAAAGTTTTGCAGCTTCACCTGTAATTTCCACTTCTCCATTCACATCATCTACTCCTATAGAAATAATAACATCTCTTTTATTAACATCCTTATAATCCCAACATCCTGTCAAAAATATAGGTAGTAATAGTAAAACCGCTACCTTCTTATATCTTCTTATCATATCTTTTCACCTTCGTTATTATAAATAAAATAACCGGTATTATTAAAAACACCACTATCCCCAAATATGAATTGTAATTAATTGTTAATTGCACCTGTTCCATTGTTTTGGGTATCTGGGATACTATAAAAGATATAATGGCTATGATGATTACCATGAAATTATATTTAATGCTTTTAATTTTTCTGGTAATAATAGCAATCGTTCCATATGCCCACAAGGACATAGCACAAACTAAATTCATTGTCCAAATAACTATATAAAGGCCATCAAGTCTTCTGATAATATCAAGACTGTATATGTCTATCCCCTTTAATATAGAAAGCATAGCTGCTTTTAATAATATCACTGACTCTACCCCTACTACAGACATGGTAGACTCCACTATATAAATATATATAATTCCTACAAACCCAACCATCAGCATTGTATATCTAAATATATTTTTGTTCTCTGTTTTACTGATTGGTATAAAAAGAAGTATTTCCATGCCTAAAAAGGGGAAAATTGTAGTTTTTAAGGCCTTAAAATATGTCATAATATCCCCAACATAAAACAGTGGTCTTGTATTCACTAACCTGCCTTTTGTTAATAGAAGAGAACAAATGAATATTGTACCTATAACATATATTGGTACATATATTTCGCATACTCTTGCAATGACATTAATTCCTTTTGTTAATGCATAGCCAACAACTATATACATCAGCATACATATAAATATTACCGGTGTTTTATTAAGAATAATAAGCTTTATGGTTTCACTGTATAATCTTATAATCATTGAAAAAAATACAAAAAAATATATAAGGCATACAATTATAATTAGAGATGACATCAATTTGCCAACTAGTTTCTGACTGTATTCATAAAGTGTTTTACCTTCATATACATACTGTAAATATGTTATTATATATGTGATTGCAATAAATATAAACATTGCAATTAATAATGGAAACCAACTACCTGTACCAGCAACTTCCATTACAGTTTTAGGAATGTTTATAAAGCCATATCCAACAATTATGCTGTAAAGAATTACAGAAATTTGTCTGTTTGTAAGAAATTTGTTCATATTATTTCTCCCTTGTTTATATGTAAATAGTGTGTGCTGATATCTATATAAAAATTCAGCTTAATTTGTAATATAATATTTATATGTACTAATTTAAGGGAGGAGTTGCAAATGGGCATATTCAATTCAGCGTGGGTTTAGAGAATGCAAATTATATTATAAAAGATTTGAAGCAAGCTCTAGAAAAATGTGGATTATTATTTAGGATTTGAGAATAAAATCAGCAATACCCTATGCATCAGTAACTTCAACTAATACATAGGGTATTTTTTATAAGTTCATAACTACTTCAGAATCCAGACAATCATTAAGCACTTTTTTTAAATCCAATACCTCTTTCATTTCAAAATATCCTGGTTTCTTATATACATAATTTATCCCTTGAACAGCACCTTGAGCAAAGACTTTCCTTGAAAAAGACTCATGGCTTATATCTACTTTATCATATTCCCCTATTATTTGAACTTCATGCTTTCCAATTACACCACCAGCACGAATTGCATTTATTGGAATTCGTTTATCATACACTCCTGAAGATTCTAATCCCCTTTCCATTTCCATTGCAAGTTTCTTTGCTGTACCTGAGGGTGAATCCTTCTTGTGCTTGTGATGGACCTCTGTTATCTGAAAGTCATAATTGTTCAATATATTAGCAGCGATATTACTTAAAAGCATTACTGTGTTCACACCTAATGTAATATTAGGTGCATAAACAATCCCATTATGAAATTTAATCGGTAAATTTTTAATTTCTTTTTGTTCATCTTCTGTAAAACCTGTAGTACCTATTACAATATTCACCTTCATGCTTGAAAGCAATCTTGCATTTTCCATTGCTGCGCTTGAAGTTGAAAAGTCAACAACAACATCTGGCTTTGTCTTAAATATAACTTCTTTCAAATCGTCAGAGGATGTTATAACTACATTGGTTTCATTATTATCAATTAATGTCCCAAGTTTCATTCCCCTTTTTTCACTTTTAGGACTACAAACAACTGCTACTAACTCCATATTGTTTTGCTCTAGAATTTCACTGGCTATGTGCTTCCCCGTTCTGCCTAAACCTATTAGCGCTACTTTTATCATTAAAACTCCTCCTCTTTCAATGCTTACGAGGTTAGCTGACGGATTCGGTTCGAAAGATAAGCCTACCTGATTTTATTCAGGATTCACCCCAATATCGGTTCCCCCGTTCAATATGATTCAGCATAATCAATGTATAAGATTTACAATTGACAACTTAATGTTATCATTAAAGTTGTTTTAAGTCAATATTGCTATTACTTATTTATTTTTTTGTTTGTATTTACTATTAATACAACTTATAATGAGTATGATATTAAAAAGAAAAAATAACTGGAGGTACTTATGAAAGATGATTGTATAGTTAGACCTATATATCAACAAATTGCCATAGATTTAGCAAATAGAATTGCTCGTGGTGATTTTGTGATTGGGACGAAGATACAAGGAAGATCCACTCTTGCAGGAAAGTACAATGTTTCCCCTGAAACTGTAAGAAGGGCTGTAAAACTGCTTGAAGATATGGATATTGTGGAAGTAGTCCAAGGAAGTGGTATTATAGTGAACTCTATAGATGAAGCATATAAATTTATTGAAAAATTTAAGAATAAAGACTCTATGACAACTATAAAAAATGACATTTCAAATATATTGGATGAAAAAATAAAACTGGAAGAGCAATTAACTTCTTATATAGATAAACTTATCGATTATTCGGAGCGATTTGAAAATTCAAATCCTTTTACACCTATAGAGTTTGAGATACAAAAAAATCCTAAGGTGATTGGCAAAACAATTTCTGAAGTAAAATTTTGGCAGAATACCGGCGCTACTATAATAGGTATAAAAAGAGGCGATTCATTAATACTGTCTCCAGGTCCATACGCTATTTTTATGGAAGGAGATATCTTTATAATGATAGGTGAAGAATTTTCCTTTGAAAGAATAAAAAACTTCTTAAGCGAATAATATTTATTATTACCATATTTGTTTGAATCAGCTTCTTGTGATATGATTATTGCATTAATGAGAAGGAGTACTAATATATGAATGGTCAAAGAAGAGAAGATGTTTATGCAGGAAGAATTGTAGATATTGTTTTGAAGGAAGACCAACGCACCGGTAAATTGACACGAGGAACTGTAAAGGATATACTTACAAATTCCTCCTATCATCCCAGAGGAATAAAAGTAAGATTGAATGATGGTAAAATAGGCAGGGTTCAAATAATAATAAAATAATAGAAAAACCTTAGTCTTCCTTGGCAAAATCACCTTAAAGGATAACTAGGTTTTTTTGTTTTGTTAGTTTTTCTTTTTATTTCTTCTAATATAGCTGCTTTGACTGCTTTTCTCAGCTGATGCTATTTTTCTGACATCCTTGTTTTTCACCATACTTGAATTACTCATAATATAAGGATGATCTTCAATTACAGGAATTGACTTTGAGATAACTTTTTGAATATCGCGAAGAGATTCTCTTTCTTCTTCATCACAAAATGAAATAGCTACTCCCTTTGCCCCGGCCCTTCCAGTTCGTCCAATTCTATGAACATAAGTTTCAGGTACATCCGGTAAGTCAAAATTTACAACAAGAGCTAGTTCTTCTACGTCAATACCCCGGGCAGCTATATCCGTTGCAACTAAAACTCTTATTTTCTTTTTCTTAAAATTACTTAAAGCAAGTTGCCTTGCATTCTGAGACTTGTTACCATGAATAGCTTGAGCCTCTATTCCTGATTTGATAAGGTCGCCAGTTATTTTGTTTGCACCATGTTTTGTCCTGGAAAATACAAGAACAGACTCAGTAGATTTATCTTTTAACAGATGAATAAGCAAAGATTTCTTGTTTCTTTTTTCAACTAAATAAACTGCCTGCTTAATAGTATCAATAGTTGATGAAACTGGAGTAACTGCAACCTTTACAGGTTTTGTGAGAATAGAATCCATTAGCTTTGTAATTTCTGGAGGAATAGTGGCTGAGAACAACATTGTCTGTCTGGTCTTGGGTATTTTTGCTATAATCCTTTTTACATCATGTCCTAGACCCATATCAAGCATTCTATCTGCTTCATCAAGCACAAAGAATTTTATATTTTGTAAACTAATATAATTTTGCTGCATTAAGTCCAGCAATCTGCCCGGTGTTGCAATTAATATATCCACACCTGCTTTTAATGCATCTGTTTGAGATTTTTGTGAAACTCCTCCAAAAATCACAGTATTCTTAATCCCTGTATATTTCCCGTATGAAGTAAAGCTTTCCCCTATTTGAATAGCTAACTCCCTTGTAGGGGCTAATACTAAAGCTTTAATAATTCGAGGACCTTTTTCAGCTTTTTGTTTACAATAGATAAGCTGCAATATAGGAATTGCAAAAGCTGCAGTCTTTCCAGTACCCGTTTGTGCACATCCCTCCAAATCATTTCCTTCAAGTATAGCGGGAATAGATCTTTCCTGTATAGGAGTAGAGCTAGTATAACCTTCACATTTTAGAGCTTTCAATATAGGGTCAATAATATTTAAACTTTCAAATAACATTTTTTTCTCCTTAACAATATAAATTTAAAATTAATTCTAAACAATTAAAAACCCCTCAAATAGGATAACTATTCAAGGGGCAAAATATTCATTAATTAACCGATATTAATATTTTCTGCTTGAGGTCCTTTTGGTCCTTTAACTACGTCATAAGAAACTTTTTGTCCTTCATCTAATGATTTGTAACCATCTGACTTTATTTGAGAAAAATGTGCAAAAACATCTTTTCCATCTTCTCCTGTAATAAATCCAAATCCTTTTTCTCCATTAAACCATTTTACTGTACCATTCATATAATGTGTACCTCCAAAATTTTATTATTCTTAAACTGCTTGTAATAATTCACTAATAAAATCTCGATATCAACATACTATATTATTAAGTACTAATTGAAATATATTTGTGTTTCATTATTTACTACTAATTTAAGTTCTTGCTAAGCATAACACAGTTAATTATATTAAGCAAGCTATTTCAACTACGTATAATAATATTGTTTGTAATACCAAATTATTAATAGTATGTATAGAATGAGTATTTTCTTTATTTAAAGCCATTTTGCTTATCCATCGCCTCATCCTTAAGTTCTTTTCTCATAGAATTAAGAGTTTCTTTTCTTCTTTCATTTTTTTCTGTTAATGTTTTTTTCATCTTTTTATCTTCTGTTTTTGCAATCATCTCATCTGCAAGTTCACAGTTTTGAATAGTCTTGTCAATATTAAATTGAATTCTATCAACATTATCTACTCTGTCATCTGGTTTACTTTTCATAACTTCCATATCTCCTTTTTGATGTGATTTATGAAGGATGTATTTTCTTTTAGTCAAATACCTTCCTTTTTATTATGTCTAAATAAAAATTTTTTATGCCACAAATAAAAATCACCATGTGAATTTCATGGTGATTTTAACTGTGATAATTGTATTTACTCCCTATTCATATTCATATTCATATTCATATCCGTATCCATATCCATATCCATATAATTCATCATCATATGACATGGATGCTTCATTGCCATTGGATTCATCTTGTGACATGGATGCTTATGCTTTTTACATGGCATTATCATTGGACATTTCATCATAGGCTGCATCATAGGTTGCATCATAGGTTGCTCCATCATTATTGGTTGTATATTTAATTGCATTTTTGTAGGATCCATTATCGGTTCTATTTTTAGTTCCAGTTTTATTGGGTCAATTTTTATTGATTCGAATTTAGGTTCTATATTAAGTTCCATATTATTGGGGTCCATCTTTGGTTGTAAATTTAGTTCCATACTTTGAGGGTCTATTTTAGGCTGTATATTTAATTCCACTTTTGTCGGCTGTATTTTAGGTTGTATTTCTATTTCTTGTATTTTGGGCTGCGGCATAGGCTGAAATATAGGTTCAGGCATCTGTGGCATTTTTCTTACCATTTCTGGGTCGTACATACTATACCCCATTCTATACATCATCATAGGGCACATGATAGGCTGTTGAAAAGGTTCGTAGTTTGTCATTTCATAATCTTTATTCATAATTATCCTCTCACTAAAGTTCTTATCGATTTATAATATGAATATTTTTCTATTATGTTAATGATAATTATTAATTTTTAGTACCTTGCTTAACCCCAGATGCTACAGACCTATATTCATCATTTGAAATAAACTCTGAATCAATCAGCATTCCATCCTCATATGTTTTTCTTATAACCTCCACTTTACAAAAATTATTATTCTCCTTAATATTATTTTCAATTACATATTTATTTTTATTTAAATTAGAATTTGAAAAAATATTAATATATAAATTTTTATTTTGAGTATGTCCCTCTATATATATTGGATAATCAAGAGTGTTTATAAACTTAAAGTCAATATTTCCCCAATCAACTGTAGCATCAAGTCCAAACCCTACATATGAAGAGGGTAATGAATGATGTGTTCTCTCTATATGCTGTAATCCCGATCTTAAAATAGCATTATATAGGGTAGTCGATACCTGGCAAATCCCTCCTCCTATTCCTGATTCAACTTTATTTCCTATTATAACAGGGGCCTCCATATAACCACGTTCTTTTGTCCTCTCTCCCACCACTTCATTAAAGCTAAAGCTTTCACCTGGCATTAAAAGTATTCCATTTATAGCTTTAACACAAATTTCAATATTATTAGCCCTCATAGAAGATGATGACTCAAAGTTAGTACTAAATGAAGATATACAGGTATTAATAAGTGAAAGAGTACCTTGTGTAAGTGCATCTTCTTTGTTCTTAACAGATGGCTTTATTTGAATATCCTCATTTACTCCAGTTTTGATTGTATTCTTAATATATTTTCCAAGTCTTTCTTTTTCCATCTCATACCCTTTACTGTCAGAATCTATTGTTTGTACACCTTTGACTTTCATTTCTATATCTGATTTTACAGGACTCATATTGGTTACTTTATCAATATAACTTGCCTTTTCCTTAGTTTTGTCCCCTAAAAAAATATCAGCTATTTTTATGTCACTATAAAATAACTGGCTCCATTTTCTATTTTCTATATGTAATCCCCACATGCAACCAACCATTAAACCAATAAAACTTAAAACAAATTGAGTAATTAAAATTTTAGAAACAATAGTGATACAATATTTTCCCTCCATCTAGCACCTCATAAGTTACCTTAGATTTTAAAATAATGTCCATATAAAGAATATATATTATTTTTTTAACTTAATACCATTAGCATCATAAGCTTCTTTCCCTCTTCAATATTTTTAAAAATTCCCGCCCTGCCTTCTATAACCATTTTACCTTCTTTCTGCGGCATAATAATCTTTCCTGGTTTAAGAGCATCTATCTTTTTAACCACTTCCATGTTTTCATTGATAAAAAGCACATCAATAGAAAATTTCATAAAAAATGTATGAATGCTATTACATGGCTTAATTAAAATCGCTTCATGATGCGGATTTTTGCGAAACATAAACCCCAAAAATCTATTTATAAAGTTATCTGCTACAAATATTTTAGCTATAATCTCCGAGTCATATACTAAAGTTTTAACCATTTATATCACCTCGCACCAAATATATTAATCATCTTTATAACAGCTGGACCTAGAATTATTATAAAAATAGAAGGAAAGATAAAGAGAACTAATGGAAATAGCATCTTAATAGGAGCTTTCATAGCTTTTTCTCTAGATACTTGTTTCCTATGCTCCCTCAAATTTGAAGATTCAATTCTTAATACTCTGCTTAAGCTTACCCCTAATTCATCTGCCTGGATTAGAGAAGTAACAAACATGGACAGCTCCTTTACATCGCAGCGTTCACTCATATTCTTAAGGGCTGCCTTGCGCTCTATTCCCATTCTGATTTCCTTAAGACTCTTTGCAAATTCATCACAAAGCTCCCCGCCTATATTACTGATAACCCTAGCCATAGCACCATCAAAAGATAGCCCTGCTTCAACACTAACTGTAATTAAATCTAAAGTATAGGGCAAGTCCTTTAGAATTTTCTTTTTTCTATTTTCAATTCTTCTAGATAGATAGAAGTTGAAGAAAGTATTAATAGTTACCATAACAAGCATTGCTAAACAAGCAGCCTTGATGATATTAGGTTCCAACATAAAGGCTGCTATCCCCATCATTAATGAAGAGGATAAGATAACCATGCTCTTAATAAACAGCCATCTGCCTATAGTGCTGTTTTTTATAAATCCGGCTCTTTCTAATTTTTTATTAAGTATTCCAAGTTTATTGACTGGAGTTAACCTTACCAAAATTTGACTGAGTTTCTGATAAAAAGGTCTTAACATTCTTTTTGACAAAGATTTATTTTCAATTTCTTCTTCATTTACTGTATGAAGCCCCTTAAGATAATTAATCCTCTTTTCAATTTCTAATTTGTCTCTATTTAGAAAAGTTAGTATGCTATATAAAAGAGGAAATATTGATAAAAAAAAGATAAAAATTGCAATATAAAGCATATTACTATCTCCCTTCCCTACATATCTATATTAATAATTTTTCTTATCATTATTAATCCAAATAGTTCACTGACGATAGCTCCTGCTACCATAGCTAAACCAGTAAAAGTTGTAAATAGCAGCAGCATATACTCTCTATTAAAAAAATAGATTGTTATTGCTATAATAATAGGAATAAGCATTAAAATAATCCCCGATAATCTCCCCTGTGCCGTCAATGTCTTAAGCTCATTTCTCATTTTTTGTCTCTCCCTTATGGTTTCCGATATATTATCCAATATTTCAGATAGGTTCCCCCCTATATCCTTTTGTATTAAAATAGCATTCATTATAAGTCTAAGATCCTCTGATTCCACTCTGCTAAGCAAGTTCTTTAAGGCATCCTCTTCAGAAATCCCAAGACTCATTTCCTTAAGCAGTTTCTTAAATTCCTTTGAAAAAGGGTCGCTGGTTTCCGCTGATACCACTGCTATGGCCTGTAAAAAGGAGTATCCGGCTTTTAGAGAGTTTGAAATTAGAGTTATACCTTCATTTAATTGACTATCGAAAAGCTTAGTTCTATCATTTTTTCTCTTAACTATAATAAATCTTGGAACATTCCAAATTACAAAACATACAAGAAGGATAATAAAACAATCCTTAGAAAGTGCAAATGCCAGGAAACCAAAGGCGGAAGATGAAAGTATTTTTATAACCAAAAGTTCTTCATAAGTCAATGGTAAATCTGCTTTCATAAGCTCAATCTCAAGTTTTTTATTTTTCTTTTTATTTATCCTGAACTCAGGCGCTAAAGTTGAAAGAGGTTTTATTATGCTTATCCTATTTTTCTTATTATTTTTATATTTTTCCTTATGGGCATAATCCTCATCAAAATATTTAAGCTTATCAATAGGATTTCCTTTATTTAAAAAAATAATTAGTACAGCATACATTACGGTCCATACTAATAAAAATGTCAGTATTACTGCAGCATATATCATAAACTTTCACCCCTTGGCTCTTGCAATAATTTATCTTCCATTAGCTAAGTAGATCTGGTGGTACATTTATTCCTTTTTCCTTAAGCTTCTGTACAAATTTTGGCATGATACCAGTGGAAACAAATTCTCCCTTTAATTTCCCCTTGTTATCAATGCCCCTTTGGTCAAACTTAAATATATCCTGAAGGATAATTACATCGCCTTCCATACCTTGAACCTCTGTAATATGAGTAATTTTTCTACTTCCATCCATAAGTCTTGATTGCTGAACAATTATATCAACGGCTGAAGCCACCTGATCTCTTATTGCTTTAATAGGAAGGTTCATACCTGACATAAGTACCATAGTTTCAATTCTGGACAGCATATCTCTTGGTGAGTTAGCATGACCTGTTGTTAGAGATCCATCATGACCAGTATTCATGGCTTGAAGCATGTCCAAAGCTTCTCCAGAACGAACCTCGCCTACAATAATTCTATCTGGACGCATTCTTAAGCTATTTTTAACTAGGTCTCTTATAGTGACTTCTCCTTTTCCCTCTATGTTTGCCGGTCTTGTTTCAAGTCTTACAACATGCTCTTGGGAAAGCTGCAGTTCTGCAGCATCCTCGATAGTTACTATACGTTCATCTTCAGGTATAAATGAAGAAAGAACATTTAATGTAGTTGTCTTGCCACTTCCCGTGCCACCTGAAACAACGATATTTAGTCTTCCCTCAACACAGTATTTTATAAGTTGTCCCATCTTTGATGTCATTGTTCCAAAGCTAACCAAATCTTCTACCTTAAATGGATCCTCAGCAAACTTTCTTATGGTTATAGAGGGGCCATCAATAGATAATGGAGATATTATAGCATTTACCCTTGAGCCGTTAGGAAGTCTTGCATCTACCATTGGTGAACTTTCATCTATTCTCCTTCCAATTGTTGATACAATCTTTTTTATAACGTGTAGTACATGGTTATCATTTTTGAACTTGGCATCAGTAAGCACTAGCTTACCGCTTTTTTCGATGTATACATGCTCTGGACCATTAACCATAATTTCAGTAATATTATTATCTGAAAGCAGTCCTGTAATTGGTCCAAATCCTATAATCTCATCTAACAGTTCTTCCTTTATTTTTTTCTTCTGATTATTAGTCATATTCAGTGATTCCTTTTCAATATGCTTGCTGACAATATAATCAATTTTTTGCTTCAGGTCCTCATTATGATCAGAAATTTCATCAAAATCTATATCAAGCTCCTCTATTACTCCATTTTGAATTTTCATCTTCAATTCATAATAAGGATCTACTTCTTTTTCATTGGGCTTGTTAGCTTTTTTATCTACATTTATTTCTTCTAGTCTTTTTATAAGAGACATGCTAATCCCCCCTATTCAGCCAAGTCTTTGCACATTGCTTCTATGGCCTTTCCTATTTTTAATTTATTGTATTTATTATCATCACATAAAGGAATTCCTTTGTTTACTGAACCTATAACCATCTTTTCTTCATCCGGAATATATGCAAAAATGCCTTCCTTAAAGGCCTCCTCAACTTCTTTTTTGCTTATTTCATACTTTACATTAAATCTATTTATAATAAGCTTAACCTTGCCTTTATCATACCCAAGAGATTCCATAACTCGAAGACCTAATTTGGTATTTTTAAGAGCCACAATTTCCATAGTTGACACCATAAGTATCTTTTGTGACATATCTAAAACATAAAGAGTATTATCATTAAAATTGATGCCTGTATCTATAACAATTACATCATATTGCTTTTTAAAAGCACTCATTATCTTTTCAACAGTTTCTTTTGCTATATATTCTGCCGCCTCTGGTTTTCCTGGAGCAAAAAGTATATCAAAATTATCATTATATTTAAATAAATAAGGTTTAATATTTTCATATGTGTCTATTTGACCTCCCTCTACTACATCAAGAATAGTCTTTTGATTATACTTATTAACCAGCATGGAAATATCGCCAAACTGTAAATCTAAATCTATAAGAAGTACTTTTTTATTAGCTTCCCTGCCTAAAACAACAGCTGTATTAAGCGCTAAAATTGACTTGCCCACGCCACCCTTGGAGCTGAAGAAGGCCATAATTTCTGCATTTCTTATTCCTTCTACGCCGCCTGCAAACCTTAATTGTCTTTCGCCGTACTTTTCGTAGGTTGTTGTAATAGTTTCAATTAAGGCATCATAGTTAAATGGTTTGATTATATATTCTTTTGCACCATGAAACATTGCCTTTTTTAAATATTCACTTTCAGCCTGAACCGACATAATAATTACCATTACTTGAGGGTACTCCATTGATATTCTTTCAGTTGCTTCTAAACCGTTTAATACAGGCATATTGATATCCATTAAAACTATATCTGGTTTCACTTTTGGTATAAGCCTAAGTACCTCTTCACCATTATGTGCTTCTCCTACAATTTCAATATTTTCTTTCTCCAAACTCAATATTTTTTTTATAACATTTATAGTTTCTTCAATGTCATCTGCAATTAGTATTCTAATCTTACGCATTATTTTATCCCCCTACTACTGTAGTATTGGAATTTTAATTATCTCTCCAGTTAATATTAAATCCTCATCTTGTATATTGTTTGCTTCCTTTATAATTGTATATTTACTTTTATCACCATAAAATTGTAAACTAATACTTTTTAATGTATCGCCCAGTTTTACAGTATAACTATTATACTTTTCATTGCCATTACTCAAATTGTTATTAGAAACTACTCCATTATCGCTATTAACAGCCAGTTCTTCCCAGGTAGTTTCACTTGTTTGGGTAGTACTATCATCCTTTAGTGGCCTAAGAGCTAATTTGATGCTTCCTATACTTTCAGCAAGTACTAACCTTTCCAAGTCTGATGTTGGAATTGATAAAGTAACTAAAAAATTTGTTAGTATTTTTTCTTGAGCACTTTTATTATCACTTACTTTATCCTCTCTATTAAGTTGTTTATTTACTGCTAAAAGTTTAATTTTTTGTAATATAATTTCTGCTATATCTGGTCTGATTACCTTTGTTCCCTCTTTTTTTTCAGCAAAATACGCTATGATATCAACATAGTCCCCTGGTTTTAACAAATCTGAAACCCCCGAATCCCCTGTGACGCTGATAGAAATCGCTCTATGATTACTATCTATTTTTAAACTTAGTTCATTTCCATCCTTGTCTAGTAGTTTATCAGTATTAAAACCATCATTTTTTGTAATAGTTTCCTTTGCATACTTTCCAATGATTTTTGAAGAATCCCTAATATAATCGCTAAAAATAGAGTTATCCGGCACTTGGATTTCTTTAATCATTTTCTTATCTATTAGAGTGCTTGAAGGTATTGTTTCAGCTGCAACAAGTACAGTTATCGTTTTACCTATTCCCTTTGATGATTTAAAAGACTGAAAGTATAAGAAAACAGTTACTGCAGCTATTAATGCTAAAACAAAAGATATCAATATCAATTTTCGTCCCGTACTTTTCATGGTAACCTCCTTTATCTTGACAACTTTGCACCATATGCACCTGTATCATCTAAATTCATATCAATTGGACCATTTGAAACAAATCTAATAAATCTCCCACTAATTTCTATTTGCCCCGATTCTCCAGTTACATTCTCTACATAAAATTGAGCAAAGCCCACTACTGATACTGATTTTTGCCCATTTACAGCTAAAGAATCTACCAGAGGGATTGTCCACAGCCTAATGGAGTCTCTGGGGAAGTCATTATAAGTGCTGTTTTCAGAATTAATATAATTTTTTATATCATTAGTAGCACCTGCCATATTTCCAGGTTCAGTATCTATAGAATCACCTATTGATACTTTGCCGCTATAGCCATATAGTGCATTTCCTCTAAAAACATTTTCACCCTGTCCGCCAAGTACAACTGCACCATAATTTCCGTCGTATCCATTTCCTGCACCGGTTTTAAGATTTACTAAATCGCCATAGGAAAAGTCATATTTTTGTACTGCAAAGGGTCTTAGGCCGCTTGTTACTGACTTTAATGGTCCAATAACAGCTTTTGATTTAGCATCCACATTGCTGCTGCTTATCCCTATTATTTGAGCAAACAGGTGCTTTACATTTTTAACTCCTTCTATTTGAATGCTTTTATGATCTCCACTAATGGATATTGTAGTATTATTGGGGTCTACATTGTTTTTTTTTAGATAGTCTATAGCTACAGCCTTTGCCTTTATATCATCGCTGGGTAATTCAAGTATTGCTGCTAAAGCTACTGCATCAACGGCATTTGTTAATTTTATTTTTTCTGAGTAAATCATTCCTACATCAACTACATAAGCCGTAAAACCAAACAATGTGGTGATCAATAAGCATAAAAAAATTGCAACATTCCCTTTATTGTCTAATTTTTTTATCATATATTTCCCTCCTCACTCAACCCTCATGGAGGTTTGCCCATTTAGCACTATTAAGTTATTAAAAAGACTGCTTATTATTGGAACAATTAATTTATAGTTATAGGTTACCTTTACAGTAAGGGTATCTCCAGATTTTCTGCTAGCTTCATTCGGTGTTACTGTTACTGTTAAATCATTAGAATCTAAACTAGGTGAAGCAGCTATAATTAGATTTTCAATTTCAACATCAGAGCTTCCTATAACTCCTGCTCTTGCCCCTTCTCTTGACGCATTTTCAATAGAAAGGTAGGAGTTTAACATCATTCCAAACTGTAATATACCCATCACTAACATAAGAAGTATTGGAAGAATTATTGCAAATTCAACTAATGCCTGCCCCCTTTGATTTTTTAAGCTCTTCAATATAACCACATCCTTTTAATAGCTAGATTTAAATTCCCTTATCTTCCAAAAATACTCTAATCACCCTCTTGTGATTAGAGTATTTGAAGTGGATTTTATTCTATTTACTAAAGTGCATCTGCTATAGCTTGGAATTTATCAGATATTGCTGGTCCAAGTAGTCCCAATGTGCCAATAACCATTATTGCAACAAGTCCAATAATTAATGCATACTCAACCATACCTTGTCCTTTTTCTTCTTTTAATTTACTTACGATATAACCTTTAAATATCTGTATCATATTAATTCCTCCCCTTTAGATTAATTTCTTATTGATACTATTATATTACTATCAACTTTGATTTGGCAGATTACTAAGGTCACATTTCATAAGTAAAAAAGTCAGAAAAAAATAGGTACTAAAGTCCCTATTATGTTTAAGCTTCATATTTAATTGTATAATAGTCCTCAATATTATTTTCTATTGCAAGAATTGTAGCCCGAACTCTATCCTCCACATTAATCTTTCTAAAAAGATTCGTAGCATAGTTTTTAACAGTCCTTTCTGAGAGAAATAATTGTTCCCCAATTTCCTTGTTACTAAGTCCCTTCGAGATTTTAATCAACACTTCCACCTCTCTTCTTGAGAGCTTATCTAAAATGCTGGGTTCCCTCTTCATCTTAATTTTTATATCTGAAAAGAGCAAGGAAACCAAAGATTTATCAATATATTTTTCACCTTTATGTACTATTCGAATTGCATCAACAATCTCTGTTCCTGCTGAATCCTTAAGCATATAACCATCTGCTCCAATATCTATAGCTGTATGAAGAGTCTTTCTATCATTTTCAATGGTTAACATTATTACTTTAATTTTGTCTCCCTGCTCCTTTACACTTCCAAGAACCTGAATTCCATTCATAACTGGCATATTGCAATCTAATAGAATAACATCTAACTTATGCAACTTTAAAAACTTAAGAGCTTCCTCACCATTTTCCGCCTCAGCAACAATATCCATATCTTCTTCAAAGCTTAAAATTCTCTTTAAACCCTGCCGTATTATATCATGATCATCAGCAATTAATATTCTAATTACCTCGTTTTTCATCCTTTATCACCTCTCGATTAATAGGGAGTTTAACAGTATAGGTAGTACCTGCTTTCTCAGAAGATTTAATTTCAATTTCACCTTGAAGCTGATTTACTCTATCCATAATACCAATAATTCCATAGGAGTTTCCATTGGTTTTTACTCTTTCTAAAGTTTCTTCTACATTAAAGCCAACGCCGTCATCTGTCACAATGAGCATTAAATATTTTGTTCCAAAATCCATCCTTACTTCTGTACGCTTTGCTTTAGAATGCTTTCTTATATTGTTGAATATTTCCTGAATAATTCTATATACTGCTACCTGAATAATAGGTTCTATCTCTGTCTGAATAGGTTTTAACTTTAATCTTATATCAATATTAGACTCTTTTGAAATAGCATTTACTGTTTGCTGTATAGTTTGACCTAACCCTAAATCATCTAAAGACATCGGTCTTAAGTCAAATATTATACTTCTCACTTCCTTTAAGGCTATCTTAACACTTTCCTTTAAATCTTCCAATTCCTTAAGCCCTTCTTCAAGATCCCTTTGAATAACCATTTTGCAGATATCCACCTTCATAACTACATTGGCCATATGCTGGGCAGGTCCGTCATGGATATCCCGTGCAATTCTCTTTCTTTCATTTTCTTGAGCTTCTAAAATTTTTATACCAATAAACATTTTAGAGTTTTTATCTTCTCCTTCTAAAGCTAGAAGAATATCTCCCTCTAAATATCCCATAGCAATACTTATTTGATTAATTATCTTTTCACCATCCTCGATATTCATCATGGTTCTCCTTAGGGATATATCCAGACTATCTCTTCGCCTTCTTAGCGATGTTTCTTCATTTTTCTTGATATAAAATTTAATTCTAATATCCGATGCTATTTCGTAGGCATCCTTAATATCACTTTCAGTGTATTTATCAAAATTTGCAGAGACCTCAGCCAGCCTTCTTCTCGAAGCCTTATCCTGCTTTTCAAGCTCATCAACCTCATTTATAACCCTAGCAATATCATTTCTAATCTCACCCAGTTCAACTTTCAAGTTTTCCTGATCTTTTCTTATGCTGTCTACAATATTGAGTACTTGTTCTCTGCTTGAACCTATCTTTACTATTGTATTCTTGATTATTTTATTCATAGCATTAACATCCAAGTCCATATTATTTATCATTCCTCACCTTCATTAAAATAGAACTTAAACATAAATTGAGTTTTATATAAAAATTAGTAGTGAAATAAAACTTCCTAGTGCCAAAAATGGGCCAAAGGGGATATAGTCCTTTGTTCCTTTTATTCTAAACAATATTAAACCAATACTAATTATCGAAGACATGATAAAAGCTAAAAGGAGAGCCCAAACGGTCCTATTTAGCCCTAAAAAGGATCCAATGGCAAACATAAGCTTTATATCTCCTCCACCCATTGCATTGGGAAAAAGAGCCAATAAAAACAGTATTCCTCCACCAGATACCATCCCAAATATTGTATCTATGAACGAAGCTCTAACCATGAAAGAAAATACTATTCCAATAATTAAAGCTATAACAACCATAAAATTAGGAATAATTCTATGCCGCAGATCAATAAAAGAAATAATGATTAAAATTGCTGTCATCACTACTGCCTTGGCTAATATGCTGGTAAACCCTAATCGTAAAAATAAAACTTCAAAGGAGAAACCACATGTAATAGGAATGACTATATTCATCGTTTTCCCTTTAGTTTTAGTTATACTATAGGATATACTATCTATTGCATAATTTAAAATAATTCCTGAAATTAAACCTATAATAAAAATTAATATATACATATTTACCCCTAAATATATTGCTATATACTTTTTAATTGCTTTATTAATACAATTATATACTATGTTATAAATTATCTCAATATATATGTTAATTCGCCAAAATAATACATTAAAAGAAAGCCATGTGCATTTTTAGAATAAAAAAGATGATTCCTGTTCAATACAGAAATCATCTTCAATTATGTAGTTCTTTTTGTTTAAGTTGGAATTTGAAAAAATATTTATATATAAATTGGGTAATCAAGAGTGTTGGTAAATTTAAAATCTATATTCCCCCAATCAACTGTGGCATCAAGTCCAATTACTACAATAGTTATGCAATACCCCCGAATGTCTAATACTCATAAGCTGTCCCAAAATTAACAACCGCATTATGTTATTTAGAAAAAAAATCAATAATGTGCTCAATTTTTTGAGATTCGTACTTAATTAGATATGTTTGGTCTTCCAACATACCTTCCTTAATTTTTATTTGTTCCTTACAATTATTAATTAGATTAGAAAGCTTGGATATCTCTTCATTATATTCAGCAATAAGCTTATTAGTTTGAATATAATAGCCATCCATTACTTTAGCTAAAACTTCAAGTCTTTGTTCTCCATCAGAAAGAAGTTTATTTAACTCAACATTGGAAGCACCAATAATGTTTATTACAGCTTGCCTTACTACATCTTTAGGTAAATTTTGTGGTAATGCATTGATTAAATTTTGTAACATGAAAACAGTATTAATATTGTTGCATTCAATACCATATAAAGAATATATATCATTTATCGTTATCTTTTTTTCATATTCTATATCTGGCTCTGCAGCAAAATTTTCTTCTTTGATAGCCGGCTCAGGCTTTTTGATTTCTTCTTCAATATATTCATTAGCCTCAACTTTATTAATATTATTTTCTTCATTTAAATTAGTATTTTCAGGTTCCTCTTTATTAACTTTTTCTACAAAATTGTATTTTTCTAGTATGGACATTACTTTTGACATATTATACACTCCTTAAAATTAAAACTTTAACTTAATTAAATCAACTTACCGATAATCATTTTCCCCAGTGTTATTCCAATTATCAGTATAATTAAACAAGAAAAAAAATAGCGAAATTTTGCAGTGAATTCATATTGAGTCCTAGATAAAATTTTTTGAAATAAATTTAAAGTAATATTAGACAAAAATAGTGAAATTAAAAAAACTACAACCTCAACTAAAAAAAGTATTATCATTTATACTCACTTTCACTCGACATATTAATGTATTTTTAATTAATTTATTAATTTAATTATATACCACATAATAAATTACTGCAATATAGAAAGAAGATGACACCCGTCTAATACAGAAATCATCTTCATAATGTTACATATTCATTTTATACATGGTATTTTTATATACTAAACTGCCAATTCCACTGCAATGTTATCTCTACTAACCTCTTCTTTAACCTCTTTATTAAATCTATTTAAAACTTTAACTTCACGTGCAATAAAAATAAAGGATATTATTGATGAAATCAAGTCTGAAGCTGCTCCTGCCATCCATATTCCATTCAACATAAAAAAATGTGGTAGTATTAAAATAAGCGGGATGAGTAATACAACCTGTCTTAATAAGCTCAAACCCATAGAGTACTTTGCTTTACCCACAGACTGAAAATAATTAACACAAGAGGTCTGAGGGCCAACAAAGGCAAACATCATTAGGAAAATTGAAATTCCATTTGCTCCAATAGTTATAAGCTTAGTGTCTGTGGTATTAAAAATTTGAATTATCTGAACTGGGAACAATTGAACTATTATAACTGCTATTGTTGCAACAAATCCATTTACCCCTGCTGAATAAAACAATGCTTTTTTAACCCTGTTTATATTTTTTGCACCATAATTATACCCGATAATAGGTTGAGCTCCCTGGTTAACACCCAACATAGGCATTATTATCAAAATAGCTATGCTGTTTATAAGAGAAAATGCTCCTATGGCAAGATCTCCTCCATATTTCACGAGACTTGTGTTAATAAAAATAGTTACGACACTGGCCGCTACCTGCATAGCAAATGGTGATACCCCTATCGCTATTATTTCTTTAATAACATATTTTTTCAATTTAATATTCACCTTTTTAAGCTTCAATAAGCTCCTGCCCTTTGTAAAGTACATTAATATCCATACTGAGCAAACAGCCTGTGCTACAATAGTTGATAATGCTGATCCTGCTACACCCAATTTAAGTCCAAATATCAATATAGGATTTATGATAAAGTTAAGAGCAGCACCAATAAGCATTGTTATCATAGCAGTTTTAGGATCACCTTCTGAACGTATTATAGGGTTTAATCCAAAGCCTACGTTCTGAAGTACAGCACCCACAAGAAGTATTGTGGCAAATTGTTTAGCATAGGGCATGGTTTCTGCACTTGCACCCAATAGTATCAAAATAGGCTCTAAAAAAACAAGCCCAATAATACTTACAATTATTGAAAGTATTATTGTAAGCATAAAAGCATTGCCTACAATCTTTTCAGCCTGTTCTACCTTCTTCTGTCCCAGTTTTATAGAAACTACTGCCGCGGCTCCTGTGCCTACAAGCATTCCCACAGCCATAATTACGTTAGTAATAGGAAAGGTTACTGCCACACCTGAGAGTGCAAGGGATCCTACACCTCTTCCTACAAATATTCTATCTACTACACTGTATAAAGCATTAACAAGCATGCCTATAACAGCAGGTATTGAAAACTTAAAAAGAAGCTTCCCAATTTTTTCTCTTCCTAATTCTTTTGACTTATCCATATTGCATCTCCTCCTTTTGACATTTAAACGCTAGTTTATATAATTAGTTTCCTAAGTATATTACGGCAAAAAATTAGACTACTTTTCTATAGCCTTAAGATTAATATATAATTTTCTCATCCATGATGTAAAAATCATTTTTTCATCTTCAGAAAATCCTTGAGAAATCTCAGCTTCAAGTTCTTTTATAACTCCTATACATATGACCTCCAATTTACGGCCTTCTTCAGTTAAGTACAGTCTCTTATATCTTGCATCCTCCACATCCTGTGTCCTCACTATAAGTCTTTTTTTTAATAATGTATCTACAAGTCCAGAAACAGAAGCTCCTCTCAAGCTCAAATTTTCCTGAATTTCTTTTTGAGTAAGACCATCCTTGTGCCAAAGCTGGTGGAGAATTGCCTCCTGGGATAAAGTTAAATCATACTGCTCAAGCCTTTTATCGTGAATATTCTTCATAGTTCTCTCAACTTTATTAATCCAATATCCTATATATTTTTCTGGCTTTTGCCCCATAACAGTTAGCCTCCTAAGTGTTTCTGTAATAAGATTAACACAGCTTTTATTATGGTGCAAGCATATTTTAAGTTAAATTTATTTAAACTTTAATGAATACATTTACATAATATGCACTAAAAATATTCTGCAAAAAATAGATAGTCCGTTTGGAACTATCTATTTTTGCAAAATTATTAACTTATTTTTTCCTAGTGGTTACCATCAATTACTGATTTTATATAATTATTTAAGACTGATCTATCCACTTCTTTTTAGCTTTAAGAATATCCTCTTCACTAAGATGAGTTTTTGTCACCATCTCGCCCATTCCGCAACCCTTATCAATCATTTCTTTAGCCTTTTCTATCGCCTTTTCATGTTCCCCTTTTTTCATACCTTTAATTTTATCCATGAAAAACTTCCTCCTTAGATCATTCTAAAATTATATTTTTTTTCGCAGAAATCAAATCCGAGTATTTATCTGCATTTTTCCATGTTTTTCCATATAATGATTTAGGATTATTGCTAGGCTTAACTCCCCTTAATTCTTCTCTTATCAAAGCTCTTGCAATAACCTGAAATTTTTTGAATGCTTCTTCATCAACCTCCTGACCAATAAAATTTTTTATTATCAGCTCATTGGTTTTTTTATTAACTGCTCTATCAAATTTATTCATTTTACCCACTCCAATACTTAATTTAAAATTACAATAATATTATTATCGTTATAATTATAATTTATCCAATCAACTTATATGCTTTTTAAAATGGAATTTATTTCATCACTCACCTTAACTCTATTCTCATATACCCACTCTTCATCGAAATATAAATTAAATACTTTAGAAAAAGAATAATAAAGATTTATTTTTTGATAGTAAAGCTCTAGCTCATAAAGGTCACTGGATAAATATTGCGGCTTTGATATACTCTCTCTTTTTGCTATAAATAATTCGTCTGCATAGTTTAAAAATGCATTCATTATATCATTATTTGATACATCAAAAGGTATCTTTAAAAGCCTCCATTGGGTTGCTTGGTCTAACCGTAAACCTCTAAGATTATCTAATACTATTAAATATTCGTTTATATCCATCTTCCTATATAATGGCATTTTTTCTTCTTTAGTACTCCATAAGGCTAACTTTTCTCTGAGTGAGAGACTACTTATTTTTAGTATTTCTTCACTTGGGCCTAGAACAGCCTCTTCTATAACTTCATCACTTGAAGATAAATTTTCACTTATAAAAGCTTGGGTATTGCCATAGGAAGCCACATAGCCAATATCATATATCCCCTTTCTTCCTGCCCTTCCCGCTATCTGCTTCACTTCTTGAGAATTTAAATATCTCACCTCATTGCCATCAAATTTTTTTATATCCATGAATATAATTCTTTTTATAGGAAGATTTACCCCCATTCCTATAGCATCCGTAGATATTAAAATTGCACTTTCATTATTAACAAATTGGCTATATTGTTTTTTCCTTACTTCTGGAGGTAAATCACCATAAATTAAGCTAGCCTTTATACCCAAAGTTGAGTAATAATAGGCTAGTTCTAACACTCTCTTCTTAGAGAATACCACCAACGCATCTCCCTGATGAATGTCTTTATAAGAAAAAGCTTTATCCTCCAGTATAAGAGGAATATCTCTTACATATTCTTTAACCTCATACTCGTCTCCACAATCCTCTATTATTTCTATGAGTAATTCTTTTGCATTAAAGGCTCCACAGATATGTATCTCTTTACTTTTTAATCCTAAAAGAGCTCGTGTCCAGGCAGCCCCCCTCTGATCATCCTTTATCATCTGAATTTCATCTATAACTCCAACTTCATAATCCTCATTAATATTTAGCTTTTCTATAGTACAAGAAATATGTGCTGCTTCTTCAATTCTTATTTCCTCTTCTCCAGTCATAAGGTCACATTTGATTCCCTCTCTATTTAACCTTTCAAAATTCTCTAAAGCTAGTATTCTTAGAGGTGAAAGATAAATTCCTTTTGAAGCTTCTTTAAGTCGCTGCATAGCATTATAGGTTTTTCCAGTATTCGTCTCACCTAAATGAAGATAGATTTTTCGTTTAATTTTTCTGGTTTCTTTATATTCATCTTTAGGATTAACAGGAAATATTCTATCAAATTCACTAGATACAAAATTAGGAATATGCTCAGTTATTAATACACTTATAATTCCAGATTTTAAGTAGCTTGCTCCTTTGCCCTTTACCACATCTTTAAAATTAAAGGTTGTATTATTTTTCTTGTTATACTCTTCAATAAGTCTAATAGATATGTATTCTAACAACTCTAAATAATTCCCATAAACTTTTTTATATTCCACTAAATTTTCTTTTTCATATCCTTTTAATGCCATTATCTTTTTTCTAACTGCCGCCTCATGCTCCCATAAGGCATTTCCCTTAGTATGCTTTGCTATTTCTTCAATCTGTTTAAATTTTTTTTTATTTTTATAAAGTCCCTTTCAACTGTACCGTTTTTCATGTTCATCCCCCACGATTAAAATAGCTAATATTATATTTTATCACAATAATAGCATTATAATACTATTATTGTGATATTTTATTGATTTAACTATAAATATGAACCATTCAATATACTTTTTATAATTTTAGCAGTAAGCCTGCTTTTGGTTGCGAAATTGTACTGGTGTCATGTCATAAGCCTTCTTGAACAGTCTATTAAAGTGCTCTACATTTCCATAACCAACTGTGACCGCAACAGACTCAACTGTCATTACACTAGTTTTTAAAAGTGTCTTTGCTTTGTTCATTCTGATGTCTTTTACAATATCCCCAAAGGTTTCACCAGTTTGTTCCTTTATATATTTTGATAAATATGGTTTCGACAAGAAAAATTCTTCTGAAAGTTCATCTAATGTCACTGTTACATGATTTTTCTTTATATAATTTATAATAGCATCCATTCTCTCATCTTTCTTACTATCCTGAACACCGTTTGCAGCTTCTAACTGATTTGCTGCCACAGTAAGAGCTGCAATAGAAGCCTTTATAATATCTTCATCAAATCCAACACCCCAATATACCTTATCCTTGCAGCTAATTCCAACATAAGCAGCAGCCTTTGATGAAGATCCTTTTGATAAAGCGTGCTCTTCATATGTAATTAGCTCATATTCCAGACCAAAATAATTTTTAATAGCGTTGCTTACTGAATCTAAACGTCCATTCCCTTTTGCATTTAATACCCTTTGTTCGCCATAATTTCTAATAGTAACATCAGCCGCAATGCCGTCAACCTGCTTAAAATGTACTTCCGCAATAGAAAACACAGGAGTATTATTGACATATTTGTCTTCAAATATCTGATAGATCAAGGCAGGTGAAAGTTCCTTGTGCTCTATATCAGATACGTGCTTAACAAAATACCCAACTTCTTCCTTCATTTTTTCTGGAATTGACAAGCCGAAGGCCTGCTTTAAAATGTAGCTTACTCCGCCCTTTCCCGACTGGCTGTTTATACGGATTACATCTGATTCATATTCCCTTCCAAGGTCTTTTGGATCAATTGGAAGATAAGGAACACTCCATTTTGCACATTTTTTTGTTTCCCGCCATTTCATTCCCTTTGCTATTGCATCTTGATGAGAACCGGAAAATGCAGTAAACACAAGTTCTCCAGCATAAGGTGTCCTCTCATATACATTCATTCCTGTAAAACGCTCATACTTTTCAATGATTTCAGATATATTGCTGAAATTCAGTCTTGGATCAACACCATGAGAAAACATGTTCATAGCTACTGTGATTATGTCCAAATTGCCTGTTCTCTCCCCATTTCCAAATAGCGTTCCTTCTATTCTGTCTGCACCTGCCAATAAACCAAGCTCTGCATCACTAACAGCACTCCCTCTATCATTATGTGGATGAAGACATATAATAACATTTTCTCTATTAATAAGATTCTTACTCATATACTCCACCTGAGATGCAAATACATGCGGCATGGCATTTTCCACTGTTGTTGGGATATTTATTATGACCTTATTTCCTTTAGAAGGCTGCCATACCTCGATCACCGCATTACACACCTCAAGTGCATAGTCCATTTCAGTTCCTGGAAAGCTTTCGGGGCTGTATTGAAAGGAAAAATTGCCTTCTGTGTCCTCTGCCATTGCCTTTAAAAGCTTAGCTCCTTTAACTGCTATCCTCTTAACCTCTTCCCTGTTCTTTTTAAATACCTGTTCTCTTTGGGCAACAGATGTTGAATTATACAAATGAATTACTGCATGGGGCGCTCCTTTTACTGCTTCAAATGTCCTTTTAATAATATGCTCTCTGGCCTGTGTTAACACCTGAATAGTAACATCATCAGGTATCATGTTTCTTTCTATTAATTGTCTTAGGAAATTATATTCAGTTTCCGATGCTGCAGGAAACCCTACTTCGATTTCCTTAAATCCTATTTCTACAAGCATCTTGAAAAACTCTAATTTTTCATCCAGGCTCATTGGCTCTATAAGTGCTTGATTTCCATCTCTCAAGTCAACGCTGCACCAGCGTGGAGCCTTATCTATATGGTCTTTTTTAACCCAGTCATATGTCACAACTGATGGCATAAAATACGCTCTTTCATACTTTTCAAAATTCTTCATAATAATCTTCCCTTCTGCTTTTTCTTCAAATAAAAAAATCCTTCATTTCTATAATAAATAATTATTATAGAGACGAAAGATATAATTCTTACGCGGTACCACTCTATTTTCCTGAAAAAAATCATGCACTCATCAAGCACATTGGCTTAAAGCCTTATGCTTTTCCCGTATAACGGCGGTTCTCCGGCCCCATCTACTAAATACTTTCAATGAGCTGCTCTGAGGCGAGTTCACCATATTCCTTCTACTGTTTCACATCATCCAACAGCTTTCTGAATTCCAGTTTACAGTTACTGTTCCTCTTCTCTGCATTTAATTAATTGTAACATAACAATTTCATTAATGATAGTGACTATTTTAATCAGGTTTATTGATTTATTTTAACATTTTGCTTCAATTAAAATAAAAGCCGTATCAGATTTCTCCAATATGGCATTTTTATTTGTGAAAATTTTATACTTAACATAACTATAGGTTATTAACACAATATTACTTTAACAATTTTTCAATTCTATTATTTCTTCGTTTGTAAGTGCACGCCACTTTCCAATATCTATCCCATCAATTTTTATGTTTAAAATTCTAATACGTTCCAATCTCACAACTTTATATCCGAAAGCTTTACTCATTCTCCTGATCTGTTTATTCAGTCCCTGAGTTAATATTATTTTGAAGGTATCTTCACTCACCCTGCTTATTTTGCAGTTCCGGGTTTTAACACCACAAATTTCAACTCCTTGGGACATTTCTTTAATAAATAAGTCATCAAAGGGCTTATTTAAGGTTACTGCATATTCTTTTTCATGCTCGTTTTCAGCTTCCAAAATTTTATTTGCTAAATCTCCGTCATTTGTTAATAATATTAAACCCTGAGATACTTTATCCAATCTGCCAACTGGGAAAATATATTGTCCCAAATTAATAAAATCAATGATATTATCCTTTACTCTTTGTTCTGAAGTACAGGTAATTCCTACTGGTTTATTTAAAGCAATGTAAATTTTACTTTTCATTGAAACGGTCTCACCATCAATAAGAATATTATCTTCTTCTTCAACCCACTGTCCTGTTTTGCATAAGATTCCATTCACCATTATTCTCTTTTCTTCTATAATCCTGTTAGCCTCTCTTCTTGAACAATATCCATAATTACTAAGAAGTTTATTTATTCTCATTAAATCTAATTTCCCTCCTCAAAAGCTATAATGCTATTTGCACACTAAGTAAAATGAATATTAAGCTTACCTTCACTATATTTTGCACCTGTTATTTCTTTAGATTGAAGCTTAGTTGGCAGCGCAAAGCTTCTTCTCTCATTTTTAACTGATATTGTTATCTCATCACCCTTTTGAGAAAGCTTTAATTCTTTTTTATCAACAAAAGGCATATTTATCCCAAAGTTGTATCCATCAGTTTCCTTTTCAACAGTAAATATTTTATCCTTAAACAGAACATTTTCCGGACTGAATTCCCCATAAATTTTGCCCCCAACTTTTTGCAGGGTTTCAAATTTCCTTAGTTCATCACTCATTAACTCTAATTGAAAAACCGGAATTTCTTTAAAACTATCGTAAATATCTTCCATACTTTCTTTTTGAATACTTGCCCATTTTTCAAAATACCCCTTCAGAGAAGCTTCAGAGAAAATCTTATTTATGATTATTCCATCAACATTATAGTCAAATAAATGAAGGTATGAAAAACTTCTTTTTGCCTCCTTAACCACTATTTTTTCTGGAGTAGTTACTATTCTTATACTAACTATATCCTTATTAATCATAAGACGATGAAGATTGTCAATCTTTGAATATAATTTTTCAATGTCATCAAAGATGTCATCAGAAGGCATTGGTATTTTCATAGTTGCTTCAATTATTGGTTTAGCTATTTTAGCTCCTTTTCTTTTAATAGGGAAAAGTTTTTCCATCCACCACTTCAATAAATCCGGGAACTTAAGCAATGACATTGTTTCCCCTGTAGGAGCACAATCCACTATTAAAACATCGTATTCTCCTTCATCATATATTTCCTTAATCTTAATCAAAGATAATAACTCTTCAAAGCCTGGAAATACCAATAGTTCTTCGATTTCAATAGTTTTATCTGCTTTTAACACCATAAGCCTTTCGATATAATTCTTTATATTACCCCAAACATTTTCATTCTCCAAAACAGGATCTATCTCCATTGCATAAAGATTATTGCTTATTTTTAAAGGATCATTAGAAAGCTTTATATCAAATGAATCTCCTAAGCTATGGGCCTGGTCTGTACTTACAATTAGTACTCGCCTGCCTTCACTCGCTATTTTGCAAGCTGTGGCAGCCGCTATACTAGTTTTACCTACTCCACCTTTTCCAGTATATAATATTATTCTCATATTCTCTCCTCCCATCTACTCAGAAAAGTCGACATTAACCTTTTTAATGCTTTTTTTAGTTCCATGACTTTCCTCTTCTATATCCTCTTTTATAATTTCAAGTGCAATATCCTTTAATAAATTAAATGCACCTTTTTCAAAATCTTCTGTCCTTTTTCTAATATTATCTGGCAATAACTCCTTTATTGCTTCATATTTAAGTTTTTCAGCCTTGATTATTTTCCGAGCAAACTCTTTATTCATCTAAACCACCTTCCTCTTGTTCAAAATAAATACTTAACACTTCCTCATTTAGCTTTGCAGAAACTATTGAATGTTTTCTTATTATATTTGGTATAGGAATATTTCTCTTGTAATTTCCTATTTTTAATATTACATCTGTACCCGATTCAAAAAGATCGAAGTCTTTTTTATCAGTGAACGGCAAACAAACATCAAGACGGTAGCCCTTTTCTGTCCTTTCAAAAGTTTCATTTACTGTTGTCTTTAATACTTTAAATATATTATCATCCCGCAGGGAATCCCTTGCCACTCTCTCTAAAGCGCCAACTCCATTTATATCTACCTCATACCACTTTATTTTATAGATTGGTATATTAGAAAATACAGAATTTATCTCATCTAAATAGTTTTTCTGAATATGCTTCCATTGATCAAAAAAGCTATTGTCTATATACTCTGGTATTATTCTGTTAATGTATACTCCATCAACATTAAAGTTATATAAATTTAAATACATATAGTTTCTCTTAGTTTCCTCCACTACCATTTTTTCAGGTATAGTAACAAGTCTTATACTGCAAACTTCCCTATCCTTTAAAAGATTTTGTAGGCGGCCAAGCTTGACATATAACTTTTCAATATCATTCATAGCCTTATTATCAGGAATATCTAATTTAAAAGCCGCCTTTGAAATTGGTCTTAGTACCTTCATCGCTACCTTACCTACAGGAAAAAACTTTTCCATATACCATGAAAAAAGCTCTGGAAATTTTAGTAAAGAAAGAGTTTCACCAGTAGGCGCACAATCAACTATAATTAAGTCATAAATATTTTTATCATATAATTCTTTTATCTTAAGTAATGAAAACAATTCCTCTATGCCTGGAAATACAACTATATCCTCTAATACATCATCATCTTTTTCATTTTTAAATGAAAGCATATTTTTGAAAGCGCTTGATATTGTTCCATAATATCTATTCATTTCATAATTAGGATCTATTTCTAGTCCATAAAGATTATTTAATATTTCCACAGGCTCTTCTTTTATTTCCTTTATAAATAAATCACTTAGGTTATGAGCCATATCTGTGCTTACTATTAATGTCTTTATGTCTTCTCTTGCTGCTTTTACCGCATGTGCTGCAGCAGTGCTTGTTTTTCCCACTCCACCCTTTCCTGTAAAAATTATTATTCTCCCCATAATATACCTCCTTTAATTCATTTATAGAATAATTCTTAAATCGAAGTATTGTTTTAAAAAAATAACTTAGTAATCTAAGCTATTCTATAATTATTCTTTTTATCTTCTTAACAGTCTTATCCTCTTTCCTTGTCCTATTTTTTTCTGGTTCCAATACTGAAACTACTTTCTTAAATAAACTCATAACAACAATTTTTTCTTCCTCAGTTAGAGCCCTATATACTTCTTTAAAATAATATTCAATAATCTTTTTTTCTTGATGAATAAACTCCACCGCCTTATTAGTTAAAACAATATTTACTACTCTTCTATCTTCATTCCCTCTTCTTCTTTCCACCATCATCTTCTTTTCTAACCTGCCGACTACCCCAGTAGCTGTGTTTAAAGGAGCATTAATATACTCTGCAATCTCAGTCATATTTGCATTCTTATTCCTATAAAGAAATAGAATGGTCCATATTTCATTTTTAGAGTAATCAAGAAATGCACTACTCCATTGATCTGGAAAAAATAAAAATTTTAATTTATCAATATAATCAAAAATTATTGATTCAAAATCCAATTCTTTATTTAGTGTCATAGAAATCTCCTTAAAATAATTCTTTTTACGAAGTATATTTTAATTCTATACCAGAAGTATTTTTTTGTCAATAATACTCTTATATTTGTATTAATTAAACTAAGAGAATAACCAAAAATGGTAGAAAAAATTCTATTACCAACTATGTACGCTACATCAAATAGCATCATATATTGATAAAAAGAAGTCTTACGTTTTTAATTAATTTCTACGTATAAATTGATTAAATTCAAGATGAAAAAAGGAGGCCCAAATATGAAGCATTCAGAAAAATATAAATATGAAAAAGATGACAAATGCTTTTCTACCCCTATACCTTCAGGCAGTACTATTTTAAGATGCGGTTCAGGAGGAGCGGGACCATTACCAACCATTACTACTACTTTATCAATGCCTATACCTGTAGTAAGCGTATCTATAGACACGACTGCGATGACCAATCCAATAATTGTATTGAAATTTATAGGGCAAATTAATCTTCTTCCTTCTATGTCAGTTAATTTGAATTTTATTATACGTAGAAGTACTAACAGTAGCCCACCGCAGCAAATTGGAGGAACCTACTCTTTTATTAAGAAAGTGAGTTCACAAGAATCTTCATCATTTTCTTTTCAATTATTTGATAGTGATTCTTGTCCTAGCTACAGCACATATTCTGTTGAACTCTCCACGACTTCGACAATAGACCCAATTTTTGGATTAACAATTACAAATGCTTCTCTTTCCGCATTAGCCGTAACTAAAAGCTGAAAGTCATAAAGACCACGCTGTATTATACCAACGTGGTCTTTATGTACTTTAAAATATTTTGTTAATGTATACTATTTTTTATCTTGTAATGTGACCAAAACGGCTAATTTCACTGTGGTTCATATAATCCTGTTGTTATGATATTGACTTGCCTTCTTTTTAAATGTATACTAATTTGGTTACGGTATAATTAAGGAGAATTACATGAAGATAATTGGAACTAGAACATTAAAAACCGGAGTAGGGGTATCAATTGCAATAATTCTGGCAACTAGACTGGGATTGAAATATGCAGTAGCTGCAGGAATTATTACTATGTTAAGTATTCAAAGTACAAAAAGAGAGTCTATTCAAATTGCTTTTCAAAGGATAGGAGCATGTTTATTAGCTCTAATTCTATCTTCAGTTTTTTTTAATATACTTGGATACAGCCCAGTGATTTTCGGACTGTTTTTATTAGCTTTTATTCCATTAACAGTAAAATTCAACTTGGAACAAGGAATAATTGTGAGTTCGGTTATTATAACTCATCTACTAGTTGAAAAAAACACTAGTATGCCGCTTATACTGAATGAGCTTGCATTAATGCTCATAGGAATTTGCATCGCATTATTTTTAAATCTATATATGCCAAGTATAGAAAATAAGATTAAAGAAGATCAGCGATACATTGAAGAAATTATGAAAAAACTCCTATTAAAAATGTCTGCAGCACTAAAAGAAAATAATAGCTCTTTTAGTGAAGATGAATTATTTGAGGAACTTGGAAACAGGATTAAAGTTGCCAAACAACATGCTTATAAAAATTTAAATAATTATTTAATTTCAGATATGAGTTATTATGTAGAATATATGGAAATGAGAAAGCAACAGTTCAAAACCTTAAAAAGAATGAAAGACAATTTTCGAAGATTTTTTATTGCCTATGATCATACAATTATGGTAGCAGATTTTGCTGAAAAAATCTCATGTGATTTTCATGAAAAAAATAGCTGTGAAAATTTATTAAAAGATTTGGATGCTTTAAGATTTGAATTTAAGAAGATGGAACTCCCTTCAACTAGAGAAGAGTTTGAAAATAGAGCACTGCTATATCAATTCTTAAATGATTTGGAACAGCTTCTTCTTATTAAATTTGAATTTATGAAAAATATCTCTATTTACTAACCTCAATTCTAATTCCCTTAATTTTTGCGGGTTTTATCCATAGAAAGAGTAAACTGTAGTAAATTATAATGCCGTATTGGTTCTCAAGCAATACGGCACTTACATTTTTAATACTTATACACTATATACATATTCACCATTTTCTTTTGTATCATAAAAATCAGCAAAACTTAAGCTAAATAAATTTTTACTTTTTCCTGAAGTGTTCACCTTGTTTTTTATTAAGTAATCTAGAACTCCGCAGTAGGATATATCTCCCTGTAATATTGCTCCGTATATTATGCCTTCCTTGTGAATAATTTTTTTATAACTGCATTTATTTTCAAATATATCAGTTATAAAGCTTTCATCCGGTGCTTCAGCTTTACCTATAGATACTGTTTCAAGCCCTAAAAAATTCATAGTATTTTGAAAAGCAAAGAAATCTTCATAAGCTTTTTCAAAGCCTGCCATATTATATGCAGCAGCCCTTCCCTGCTTAACTGCCACAGGCCATATTGGTGCTAACCCTGTTACATCTCCTGCTGCAAATATATCCATTGAACTTGTTTTGCAGTAACTATCGATAACTATACCTCTCTCAACTTTTACAGATGTACCATTAAGGAAGTCAATATTTGGTTTTACTCCCGCTGCAACTACAATATATTTACAGGGTATTGTTCTGCCATCACTTAAAACCACCTCTTTGGCACCCCCTGTTTCATTTAGTCTCACTTCCTTTACAGAGGCACTAGTTATAATGTCTACATTCTTATCTAGAAATAGTTTTTCGTAGTTTAAAGATGCTTTTTTGTCCAATTGAAGCGGCAGTATTCTATCAGCCATTTCAATCAAATGTACATTTGCCCCTTTACCAATAAGTCCAACTGCAGCATCAATGCCTACAAGTCCTCCTCCTATAATTACAACATCATCACCATTACTGCACTTTTCAGATATTGAAATAGAATCTTCAATATTCCTCAGGCAAGATACATTATTTGCTTTCCTTAAATTTTCAATTGGAGGAATTGTAGCCTCAGCTCCAGATGCTATCAAGAGTTTATCATAAGTGAACGTCTTATTGTCACTTAATATTACTCTCTTCTCATTTTCATTAATATCAACTACCTGAGCCGCCTTAATCCATTTTATCCTGCTGTTCTCAAAGAAGTCTTCCTCTATAAAGGAGATGCCTTTAATCTCTCTCTCTCCACTTATAACCAGGTGCAGCATACACCTGGAATATACATCCTTGTCTTTTGAAATAACCACTATTTCGCAGTCAGAATCTAGTGATCTTAACGTCCTTGCAGCACTTATGCCTGCAGCACTGGCTCCTATAATTATATATCTCATTTCTATGCCTCCTTACATATGGAAATAGCTCCGCTTGGACAGTTTTCAACGCATCTTGGAACTTCTCTTCCATCGCACAAATCACATTTTAATATTACCCTCTTAGTAACATCATCCACTTTTAACACGCCAAAAGGGCAGGACATTACACACATGAAGCAGGCTGCACACTTTTTCTCATCATACTTTACAATACCTGTGGAAGGATCCTTTGTCATGGCGCCACTCATGCATGCCGCAACACATTCCGGATCTTCACAATGCCTGCAGAATATTGGTGTCACCCTTCCTTCAGAATCCAAGGTAATATAGCTTCTGCTTTCATTTTTTGCATTTTCAAGGTCTAAATCAAATATAGACTTTCCTTTCTCATTATGCTCAGCCATACAGGCCAAGGTGCAGTTTAAGCAACCCTGACATAAAGATCTATCAATTATAATCCTGATCATAAGCTCATCCCCCCAGCCTAGACTAAGCCTAAGCTTTTTCTTCTATTGAGAATAATATCTTCCAAACGGTCTGCAGCTTTCAATACATCATCTTCAAGAATTAATTGTCCACCTGTGATACCTTGTAAATCTTCAGTTAGTACTTTCGTTACAACTTTACTTCCAGTAATAAAAGGCGGAATTGCAAGATGCAGTGGAAGTCCTAATGCTAATCCGAAAGCTCCATCTGCAAGAGCTTGTTCCTCTAACCACTGAGGAGCAGATAAAACCAACGGAAGCTCTGGAATATCAATACCTAAGTATTGAGCTAGCTGGGATGCAACAATTTCAAGTCTTCCAATTGCAAGACACGGACCAAAATTCAAAACCGGAGGGATTCCTAAACTCTCACATACTTCCCTTAAATTATCTCCTGCCAGACTGGCAGCAGAAGGTGACATTAGACCTACATTTTCCAATCCACCACTGGAACAGCCAGCGGAAAGAACGATAATATCCCTTTTTATAAGCTCTTTGGTCAGCTCCACAGTGAATACGTCATGTCCCATTGCGGTAAGGTTTGAACAACCTACCACCCCGGCAACTCCCTTTATCTTGCCGCTTGCTATTAAATCAACCAGAGGCTTCCAGGTTCCTCCAAGGAACTCTCTTAAAGAGTTTTCGCTTACTCCAGTAATAACATCATCAAAGCCATGGTCCATTGGAATGTTCATTTTCACATTTTTCCTTCTGCCTGAATAGCTCTTTACTGCTTCATCAATTACATTGTTTGATATAACTTCTCTATCTTCGTATTTATATTTTATATAATCCGCATTTACCTTCTTTGCTACATCATCCAAGCAAACCATTTTAACCTTTAATTCATTAGCAATAGGTTCTATTCCAGGAAGGGTACAGTTGAATTCTGAAAGGATAATATCTATTCCCCCAGTTGCAATAAGAGCCTCACTTGTGAAGTTATTTCCTGCATGACCTGAGAAAACCTCCTTATAATGTTCTCCTCTAAGCTGTAGATCTTGTCCTACGCAAGTACATCCCACAAGCCTGAATCCTTTAGCGCCTGCAGCTTTAGCCTTTACAATTACATCGGAATCTAAAAGCCTGTGCTGAAGATGAGCAAAAATTGAATGCTGGTGCCCTGTTATCATTATATTTATATAATCCGGGTCTACTACCTTAAAACCAACCTTTGCCTGACGAATTACAGGTTCTCCAAGCATAACATCATTTAGAAGATTAGTCAGTTCAAGCCCATATAAACCAGTTGATATTCCCAAGTTCAAACAATTCAAAAGCATATCCACAGGATCACTGTTCAGATTTGTTGAGGTTTTTACAACTGCATCAAATACCTCTGCCTTTGCGCCTCCGGGAAGAAGATTAAACTTTTCCCAAACCTTAAATCTTGGCTCATATGCCAGCTTTTTAACCAACTCCATTTTTTCGTATCTAGGCTTATATAAATCCTTTAAAACAGCTTCTGCCACAAGCACTGCCTTCTTGTAAATGTCTTCATCCTGTATTTCAAAAAGCTCTGCCAGGTGATTCAGTGCGTTAGGCCCCATAATTCTTCCTTTATTTTCTCCGGTTTTTTTTAAATTCAATGCTGTATTCTCTACAATGTGGAGATAACATCCCGCGCCAGCTGCTACGGCTCTTAAAAAATTACGAGCCACAATTGTATCTGCTGTAGCCCCGCATACCCCCTTAGGTGATTTAGGTGTGATACGACATGGACCGTTTGAACACAATCGGCAGCAGACACCCTGCTGTCCAAAGCCGCATTTTATGCTCTGGGTTTTCACTCTGTGATGGGAGGTTTCTTCCTCCAAACTGCTAATAAATTTTTCTAACACCTTATCGGCACTGCTGCATGTTGTACAATTTCCACAAGTATTCATTAATAATCCTCCTTATTGTATACCAAATTGGTATGGTTTTGATTATTTTAAATGGGAAATTAATATTTCCCATCTTTTAAATCTTTAAAATTTACTTTTGACAATTCTGAAACAAGGCTTTTCTGCACCCCTTCAAAGGCTCTGTGAACTTCACAATGGCTTCCTTTTTTAGCATTACAGTATTCAGGATCCACTATGCATCTATTTACACATATTGGTCCGTCAATAGCTTCTATGACATCTTTCAGTGTGATTTCTTCAGGCAGTTTATTAAGGGAGTATCCCCCATTAACACCTCTATATGACCTTATAATCCCTGGTACAATAAGCTTTCTCAGGAGCTTCAGCAAAAACCTGAGAGGAAGCACCTCGTGTGCTGCAATAGTTGACGCATCCACCTTTGCTCCATATTCTAATTTTGACAAGTATAGTATTACACGTAAACCGTAATCCGCTTCCTGGGTTATTTTCATATTAACTCCTTCAATGTATACTTAATTAGTATATTATTAATGTAATGCTTTTAGATAGGTTTGTCAACAATTATTTATACTAGGAACATTTATGATTTTTGACTATCTTCAGAAATAGGTGTCTTAGCTTCAGTAACTTCAAATGAAGAAGAAATAACTGGTTGATATAATAATAGAGCAATGGCCCGTGCATCTGTTTTTCCTATGTTATATATAGTATGCGGAACATCAGAAGCAAATTTGATTGCTTGGTTTTTACGAACAATATCTGTCTTTGAACCATGTTCAATTACAATCTCTCCATCAAAAACAACAACAAACTCATATGAACCTACAGGATGGGGACCAGTTTGAACGATTGCACTTGGTTTGAGTGTAACTTTGGCCATCTCAAAATCTCTCGTTGCATCAAACGGAAAAAAGTGAACGTTTTCATAGAGCTTATCATCAGTAGTAATAACCATTACATCACTTTCATTTAATACTCTTTCTTCTTTATTAGGAAGCTTTATAAGTGAAGGATAGGGAACCTTAAGCCCATTACTAATCTTCCACAAAGTAGACAATGTGGGATTAGCAACCCCTCTTTCAATCTGCCCAAGCATACTTTTACTAATACCTGTCAATTCTGAAACCAAATCTAATGTTAAATTACGTTGCATTCTTATTTTCTTTAAATTTTCTCCTAAAGCATCGCTTAACAGCGTCATTAAAATCATTCTCCTTATACACTAATATAGTATTTTTTGAAAAATCGTAGTTAGTATAACATAAGCTATCTAAAAATTCAATATATTCAACATATAGATCTTTTTATCATACATACAGCATAAAATATCTAAATGGTTTTATAAATAATAAAAAATTCATATAACCAAATATTCTTACTGTTTATAATAATTCATTGACTTTACTAATATATTATTATATTATATTTACAAATGTTTAATATAATATAATTTTATTGTATTATATTGATACTTGTGCACTATATTTATCGAATGCTAGGGGGGTGAATTTTATAAACCTAATTAGGTTTATTTGTAATTAAAAAGAAAAGGGGGTTCTATTAATGAAATTTACCGCTATTATTTGTTTTCTTGTGGTATGTCTATACTTGGCACTTGGAGAATTTGTAGCAACCAAAACAAAAGCATATATACCATCTGTTTTTGTAGCTGCAGTATGCTTCCTATTTGGTTACTGGACTTTTGCTCCTAAAACTCTCGTTGCAGACGCGTCCTTTGCAACACCATTTGTATCAATCTGCATGAGTCTTTTGCTGGTTCATCTGGGAACCTT
>Ga0268357_100375_pt1 | contig 60308 bp, 66 predicted proteins | sample BioMet10_FD_192466 | JGI IMG/M metagenome (GOLD analysis project Ga0268357, IMG submission 192466) | Sewage microbial communities from Oakland, California, United States - Biofuel 10 (Illumina Assembly) | ecosystem: Engineered > Wastewater > Sewage > Unclassified | place: USA: California... | reverse complement strand
CAAATGGCTAAACAACATTATGAAAGAACTAAACCGCATGTTAACATTGGTACCATCGGTCACGTCGATCACGGCAAGACGACGCTGACCGCTGCTATCACCAAGGTGCTGGCAGCTCGCGGCGGCGCACAATTCATGGCATATGACATGATTGATAAGGCTCCGGAAGAAAGAGAACGTGGTATTACCATTAATACCGCCCATGTAGAATACGAAACTGAAAAACGTCACTACGCGCATGTAGACTGCCCGGGCCATGCTGACTATGTAAAGAACATGATCACCGGCGCCGCCCAGATGGATGGTGCGATCCTGGTAGTATCCGCCGCAGACGGCCCGATGCCCCAGACCCGTGAGCACATCCTGCTGGCTCGTCAGGTAGGCGTTCCCGCTATGGTTGTATACCTGAACAAGGCTGACCAGGTGGATGATCCTGAACTGATTGAGTTAGTCGAGATGGAAGTACGTGAGCTGTTAACCAGCTATGACTTCCCCGGCGATGAGATTCCTATCATCGTAGGCAGTGCGTTAAAAGCTCTGGAAGGCGACAAGGAAGCGGAAGAATCCATCCTGAAGCTGATGGATGCAGTAGACAGCTACATTCCTACTCCTACCCGTCCTACGGACAAGCCGTTCCTGATGCCGGTAGAAGATGTCTTCACGATTACGGGCCGCGGCACGGTAGCCACCGGACGTATTGAGCGTGGTACCGCCAAGGTAGGCGACACGGTAGAAATCATCGGCATGAGCACGGAGAGAAAGAGCACGGTTATCACGGGACTGGAAATGTTCAGAAAGACTCTGGACGAAGCTATGGCCGGCGATAACGTAGGTGCATTGCTGCGTGGCATCGACCGCAATGAGATTGAGCGTGGACAGGTGCTGGCCAAACCGGGCAGCATTCACCCGCATACGAAATTCAACGCGGAAGTATACGTACTGACCAAAGAAGAAGGCGGCCGTCATACTCCGTTCTTCAACGGGTATCGTCCCCAGTTCTACTTCCGTACCACAGACGTAACCGGCGTATGCAAACTGCCGGAAGGCGTAGAGATGGTAATGCCTGGCGATAACGTAACCATGGAAATCGAACTGATCACCCCGATCGCTATCGAGCAGGGCCTGCGCTTCGCCATCCGCGAAGGCGGTCATACCGTTGGCGCCGGTCGTGTAGGCGTTATTGAAGATAAGTAAGTTTTAGTCTGAATCCCACAGGGTATGAGGGGCTAAGTCCTGCCCCTCATATTCTTATGTTTGTTGGTATGGCCTTGCGATGATGTGAAAGGTTGCTTGCCTGTCATGACAGGGAGATTTTCACGGAGTATGTCCGTTCATAGAAACTGGGCGAATGGAGGAAAATTTAATGGCAAAGACACAAAAAATCAGGATACGCTTAAAAGCGTATGACCACACAGCACTTGATCAAAGCGCTGCCAAGATTGTAGACACTGCGAAACGTACCGGTGCACAAGTATCCGGTCCTATTCCTCTTCCTACAGAGAAGAACATTTACACGATTCTGCGTTCTCCGCACGTTAACAAGGACTCTCGTGAGCAATTTGAAATGCGTACTCACAAGAGACTGGTTGATATCCTGGAGCCGACTCCGAAGACGGTTGACGCTTTGATGCGTTTAGATCTTCCTGCCGGCGTAGACATCGAAATTAAACTGTAAGGAGGTGCTAACGATGGCTAAAGGAATTATAGGCAAAAAACTTGGTATGACCCAAATTTTTGAAGCTGACGGCAAGTTCATTCCTGTTACTGTTGTTTTAGCAGGTCCTTGCGTGGTTATTCAAAATAAAACCGAAGAGACCGACGGATACAATGCCGTACAGGTTGGCTTTGGTGATGTAAAAGAAAAGAATGTTACGAAGCCCGAGAAAGGCCATTTTGACAAGGCCGGTGTTGCACCGGTGAAGTTTGTCAAGGAATTGCGTTTGGATGCTCCGTCCGAGTATAAAGTAGGACAGGAGATTAAAGCTGATGTTTTTGCGGCCGGAGACATTGTTGATGTTTGCGGTATCAGTCGCGGCAGAGGCTTTGCAGGCACTATCAAGCTGCACAATTTCGCTCGCGGTCCTATGAAACACGGTTCTAAATCTCATCGTGAGCCTGGTTCTCAAGGTCCGAGATATTCCGGCCCCGGCGGCAGAGTAATGAAAGGTAAGAAATTACCTGGCCGTATGGGTGGTAATAGTGCAACGGTTCAGTGTTTAACCATTGCTAAGGTTGACGCTGAACGTAACCTTATCCTGGTTAAAGGTTCCATCCCCGGTGCTAACGGCACTTGCGTGGTAATCAAGGAAACCTGCAAACCTGGTAAGTAAGACATGCGAAAGAAAGGAGGCTGCTTCTAATGCCTAAGTTATCAGTATATGATATTTCCGGTAAAGTTACCGGTGAAGAAATAGAATTGAATGAGCAAGTTTTTGGCGTAGAGTTCAACGAACCCGTTGTACATCAGGCGGTAGTTATGCAACAAGCTAATGAGCGTCAGGGTACACAGTCCAGCAAGACTCGCGCTGAAGTAAGCGGCGGCGGCCGTAAACCCTGGAAACAAAAGGGTACCGGTCATGCCCGTGCTGGTTCCAACACCTCGCCTATCTGGGTTGGTGGTGGTGTAACCTTTGGTCCCCATCCCCGTAAATACACGAAAGCTATGCCCCGTAAGGCACGTCGTCTGGCTATCCGCTGCGCTCTGAGCGCTAAGGTGGCTGCTGGAGAGCTGGTAGTTATCGATAATATCGCTTTCGATAATCCCAAGACGAAGAACGTAGTCAATATGATTACGGCTTTTGAAGCTGCAGATAAGAAGAATCTGATCATCACGGCCGGTGAGAAAGAGAATGTTGAACTTTCCGCCCGTAATATGCCGGAAGTTACCACCATTACCAATGGTGAACTGAACTGCTTCGATCTGCTGCACAACAACAAGGTGTACCTGGACAAGGCCGCCATTGAATTTATCGAGGAGGTACTTGCGTAATGGCTGATGCACGCGATATTTTACTGCGTCCCATCGTTACTGAAAAGACTTCCGTGATGATGCAGGACAATAAATACACTTTTGAAGTTCCCCTGAATGCAAACAAAACCGAAATCCGTCTGGCGGTGGAAAAAGTTTTCAACGTCAAGGTAGTTAACGTTAACACGGTCCGTGTTAGCGGCAAAACCAAACGGATGGGCCGCAGCGAAGGCAGAACTTCCGATTACAAAAAGGCAATCGTAAAACTGGCAGAAGGCAATACGATTCCTGTGTTTGAAGGAGTGTAAGCTTAGCTTAGGCTTATAAGGAGGAAAAGTTAAATGGCTATTAAGAGCTTTAATCCGTATTCTCCTTCGAGACGCTTTATCACAGTGTCTACCTTCGAAGAGATTACGACTAATAAACCACACCGTGCTCTGCTTGAGAAGCTGAACAAGCATGCCGGCCGCAATAATTCCGGCAAAATGACTGTTCGCCATCAGGGCGGCGGCGTGAAGAGAATGTACCGTGTAATTGATTTCAAGCGTAACAAAGATGGCATTCCTGCTACCGTAGCTACGATTGAATACGATCCTAACCGTAACTGCCGTATTGCCCTGGTTAATTACGCCGACGGCGAGAAGCGTTATATCCTGGCTCCGGTTGATTTAAAAGTTGGAGACAAGATTGAAAGCGGCGAAAAGTCTGATATTAAGGTTGGCAACTGCCTGCCTTTAAAGAACATTCCCCTTGGCACTACGGTGCACAATGTGGAAGTAAAGATCGGCAATGGCGGCCGTCTGGTCCGCAGCGCCGGCAGCGGTGCTCAGCTGATGGCTAAAGAAGGCGGTTATGCCCTCTTGCGTATGCCTTCAGGCGAAGTACGTAAGGTTCATGAGAACTGCCGTGCTACCGTAGGTCTGGTTGGTAACCTGGACTTTGAAAACCTTACCATTGGTAAGGCTGGACGCAGCCGTTGGTTGGGTATCCGCCCTGCTAACCGCGGCGTAGTAATGAATCCTAACGACCATCCGCATGGCGGCGGCGAAGGCCACTCTCCTGTCGGTCGTAAACGTCCGGTTACTCCTTGGGGTAAAAGTGCTTTCGGTACCCGCACCCGTCGGGCTAAGAAGGCTTCTTCCAAGTTGATTGTAAGCCGCAGAACGAAATAATAGCGAAGTTTTAGAAAGGAGGCTTACCTAGTGTCTAGATCAATTAAGAAAGGCGCTTATGTTCATCCCAGTCTTTTAAAGAAGATTGAGGCTCTTAACGCCGCTAATGATAAAAAAGTTGTGAAGACCTGGTCTCGTAGTTCTACCGTTATCCCGTCTTTTGTAGGACATACTATTGCAGTACATGATGGACGCAAGCATGTGCCTGTATTCATCACTGAAGATATGGTTGGCCATAAGTTGGGAGAGTTTGCTCCTACCCGTACTTTTAGAGGCCATCATACCAAGGCTGAAACTGAAGTTGCTGCCGCAGCTGCCGCTGCTGCCGCTCCTGCCGCAGCCGCCGCGAAGTGAGGTGAAAAATAATAATGGAAGTAAAAGCTTGTGCTAAATTTATTCGTATTGCACCGCGCAAATTACGCATTGTTATCAACCTCATCCGCGGAAAATCCGTGAACGAAGCTTTCGCCATCTTGAAATTTACGCCGAAGGTTGGTTCCGAGGTTATTGAAAAGGTATTGCGCAGCGCTGTTGCTAATGCTGAACATAACAATGACATGAACGTAGATAATATGATCGTGTCTTCCTGTTTTGTTGATCAGGGTCCGACCTTGAAGAGAATTCATCCGCGTTCTCGTGGACAAGCCTTCAAGATTTTGAAGCGCTCCAGCCATGTGACCGTCGCAGTATCTGAGAAATAAGAATAGGATGAAGGAGGGAAACAATAGTGGGTCAGAAAGTTAATCCGCATGGAATGCGTGTTGGCGTTATTAAGGGTTGGGAATCCAACTGGTACGCTGATAAGGATTACCAAAAGTTTTTATTGGAAGATATTAAGATTCGTGAGTTCATTAAAGAGAAATTGTTCCTGTCCGGTATTTCCAAAGTAGAGATCCAGCGTGCTTCCAATAAGCTCAGCGTTTCTATCTACACCGCTAAACCCGGTATGGTTATCGGTCGTCAGGGCAGCAATATCGAGCTCTTGAAGAACGATCTTAAAAAAATGACGGCTAGCGCTATCGATATCAATATCGTAGAGATTAAGCAGCCGGACATGGATGCAACTCTGGTTGCAGAAAATATTGCGTCCCAGTTAGAGCGCCGTATTGCCTTCCGCCGTGCTATGAAGCAGTGCGTAGGTCGTACGATGCGTGTGGGCGCGTTAGGTATCAAGGTACAAGTAGGCGGCCGTCTTGGCGGTGCTGAAATTGCCCGTAGCGAAAGCTACCGTGAAGGTTCTATTCCTCTGCATACTCTGCGTGCCGATATTGATTATGGTACCGCAGAAGCTCATACCACTTATGGCCGTATCGGCATTAAGGTATGGATTTACAAAGGAGAAGTCCTTCCTGAAAGCAAGGAGCAGGTTAAACCTGCACCCGCAAAGGAGGCGTAACCAATGTTATTACCGAACAGAGTTAAATATCGTAAACAACATAGGGGCCGCATGAAAGGCCGTGCAATGCGCGGCAACACTTTGGCCCATGGTGATTTCGGCCTGGTTGCATTAGAGCCGGCCTGGATTACCAATCGTCAGATTGAAGCAGCCCGTATCGCCATGACCCGTTATATTAAACGTGGTGGTCAGGTCTGGATTCAAATTTTCCCGGACAAGCCTATTACGGCAAAGCCGGCTGAGACCCGTATGGGTAGCGGCAAAGGCTCTCCTGAGTACTGGGTAGCTGTAGTAAGACCCGGTCGCATTTTATTTGAGATGAACGGAATTGACATAGCTTCCGCTAAAGAAGCTATGCGTCTGGCCGGTAATAAACTGCCGATCAAGACTAAGTTCGTGTCTAAGGCAATGATGGAAGCTGAAGCTGCCGCACAAGAAAAGGGTGGTGAAGCTTGATGAAGATTAATGAGATTCGTGATTTATCCGCTGCAGAATTAGACAGCAAATTGAAAGACTTGAAGGAAGAATTATTCAACCTTCGTTTCCAGATGGCGACCGGACAATGTGAGAATCCCATGAAGATTCGTGAAGTTAAAAAGTCCATTGCCAGGATCAAAACTATTCAAAGGCAAAACGAAATTAACGCCTGAGTTTTGAATTTTGTTAAAGGAGGAAACAGTCGTGACTGTAGAAAGAAACGCACGCGTTACCCGTATCGGTGTAGTAGTTAGCGACAAAATGCAAAAGACGGTAGTAGTAGCTATTGAACGTCATGTTCAGCATCCTACCTACACTAAAGGCGTTATTCGCACTATTAAATTTAAGGCTCATGATGAGAACAACGAAGCCAAGATTGGTGATACTGTTCGGATTGAACAGACCCGTCCTCTCTCTAAGGATAAATGCTGGCGCGTTGTAGAAATTATCGAGCGTGCTAAATAATATTTGCCAGATGGTTGGAGTTTGGCAAGGGAGGTTAAACCATGATTCAGCAACAAACGATTCTTAACGTTGGTGATAACACCGGCGCTAAGAAAGTTATGTGTATTCGCGTTATGGGCGGTTCTTACCGTAAATACGCTAATATCGGCGACGTTATCGTGTGCTCGGTTAAAGATGCAGCACCCGGTGGCGTTGTAAAAAAAGGTGAGGTAGTTAAGGCGGTTGTCGTACGTTCGGTTAAGGGTATCCATCGTCCGGATGGTTCTTACATTCGTTTCGATGAGAACGCTGCCGTGCTGATTAAGGACGACAAGAGCCCGGTCGGCACTCGTATTTTTGGGCCGGTAGCCCGCGAGCTGCGCGATAAAGATTTCATGAAAATCATTTCTCTGGCACCGGAAGTGCTGTAAGAAATAAGGAAAGCACATAAGGAGGTGTACCTGACATGAGCACAGTAACTAAAGCAAAGCTCCATGTAAGAAAAGGTGATACCGTCGTTGTCTTATCCGGAAAGGATAAAGGCAGGGAAGGTAAGATCATAGAGGCATTGCCTAAGAAAGGCAAAGTTGTGGTTGAGGGCGTTAACAAAGTAAAGCGTCACACGAAACCGTCTGCCGGTAATCCTCAGGGCGGCATCATCGTGAAAGAAGCAGCTATGTCTTCCAGCAAGGTTATGCTGGTTTGCCCGGCTTGCAAGAAACCTACCCGCATTAAGATGGTAGCTGAAGGCGATTCTTTTAAGAGAGCCTGCAAAAAATGCGGCGAAGTAATTGATAAATAATTCTAGAAGAAAGGAGGAATAATTCTAAATGGCAAAGACCAGACTGCAAGAAAAGTATTTATCCGAGGCTGTTAAAGGTCTGATGGATAAATTCAAATATAAGAACGTGATGGAGATTCCTAAGCTGGAAAAGGTTATCATCAACATGGGCGTCGGCGAAGCTGTTACTAACAGCAAGGCTCTGGACGCAGCTGTTACTGATTTGACCACTATTGCCGGCCAGAAACCGGTTATCACTAAAGCTAAGAAATCTATCGCAGCTTTCAAGCTGCGTCAAGGTATGCCAATCGGCGCCAAGGTTACGCTCCGCGGCGACAGGATGTACTACTTCCTGGATAAGCTGATGAACATTGCTCTTCCTCGCGTACGTGACTTCCGTGGTGTAAGCGTAACGGCCTTCGATGGTCGCGGCAACTACGCCTTAGGTTTGAAGGAACAGTTGATTTTCCCGGAAATCGAGTACGATAAGATTGACAAGATGCGTGGTATGGATATCATTATCGTAACCACCGCTAAGACGGACGAAGAAGCCAGAGAACTTCTGAAGCTTCTTGGAATGCCTTTCAGCGCAGCTTAAGTTAGGAGGAAAGAATTTTGGCTAAGAAAGCTCTTATCGAAAAATGGAATAACGAGTGGCAGAATGAACCCAAATACAAGGTTCGTCGCTACAATCGCTGCAAGATTTGCGGCAGACCTCACGCTTATATGCGCAAATTCGGTCTGTGCCGTATCTGCTTCCGTGAATATGCATATAAGGGAGATATTCCTGGCGTAACGAAAGCAAGCTGGTAAATTAGCTTTAGGAAGGAGGCCATTTAAGAATGGTAATGACTGATCCGATTGCCGATATGCTTACACGTATTCGTAACGCTAATTCGGTCCATCACGATAAAGTTGAAATTTCCGGTTCCAAGATTAAAGAAGCCATTGCTTCTATTTTGAAAGCGGAAGGTTTCATAAAGGATTTTGAAGTTGTTCCTGATGAGAAACAGAACATGATCCGCGTAAGCCTGAAATACGGTGCTAATAAGGAAAAGGTAATTTCCGGTATTAAACGTATTTCCAAGCCCGGCCTGCGGGTTTATTCTCAGAAAGATGAACTGCCGAAGGTATTTGGTGGTTTAGGTATCGCTATCATTTCTACTTCTAAAGGCATCATGACCGACAAAGCTGCTCGCAAAGCCGGTCTGGGCGGAGAAGTATTAGCATACGTTTGGTAATACTTAGGAAAAGGAGGTGCTCATAAGTGTCTAGAATTGGTAAATTGCCAATCACTGTCCCCGCTGGGGTTACAGTAAAGATTGATAACAATCTGGTGACCGTCAAGGGTCCAAATGGAGAATTATCCCGCCAGGTTGATAAGAGAATGAAAGTTACCCTGGACAACGGTGTTGTTACCGTGGAACGTCCGGATGATGAAAAAGAAAGCCGCTCTATGCATGGCCTGTATCGTACGCTGATTAATAACATGGTTGTAGGCGTAACGGAAGGTTTCAAGAAGAGTTTGGAGATTCAGGGTGTTGGTTATCGTGCTGCTAAGCAGGGTAAGAACATCAACTTCACGTTAGGTTTCTCTCATCCCGTAGTAAAAGAGCCGCCTGCCGGTATTACTTTTGACGTACCGGCTCCCAATAAGATCGTTGTCAGTGGTGCTGACAAAGAATTGGTTGGCGCAGTAGCCGCTGATATCCGTACCTTACGTCCCCCTGAGCCTTATAAAGGCAAGGGTGTTCGTTATGAAGGCGAATATGTTCGCCGCAAGGTAGGTAAGGCTGGCGCTAAGGCTAAGAAGTAATTCTAAAGAAGGGAGTGAGACTCTTGCTTAACAAGATTGATAAGAACGCGAAACGTCAAAAACGTCATCTTCGCGCACGTAGATATATCGCTGGTACGGCTGAGATGCCTCGTTTGAACGTCTATCGTTCCCTGAACAATATTTATGCTCAGGTGATTAACGATCAGACTGGCGAGACTCTGGTATCTGCCAGCACCATTGCCAAGGAAAACAAGATTACCGCCGGTGGCAACATTGAGGCCGCCAAGGCTGTCGGCAAGGAAATTGCTGAAAAAGCTCTGGCCAAGGGTATCAAGACGGTGGTATTTGATCGTGGCGGTTATCTGTATCACGGCCGTGTGGCCGCATTAGCAGCAGCAGCTCGTGAAGCTGGCCTGCAATTCTAAGAGAAGGAGGAAGAACTTTGGCTAATTTCGATAAACGCGACAAACGGGAAAAGAATGATGACGGCTTTAATGAGAAGGTTGTTTTCATCAACCGTGTCGCAAAGGTTGTTAAAGGCGGACGTCGTTTCTCCTTCGCTGCCCTGATGGTAGTTGGCGACGGAAACGGTCACGTAGGCATGGGCCTGGGCAAAGCTGCAGAAGTTCCTGAAGCTATTCGCAAAGGCGTGGAAGATGCCAAGAAGAATTTGATTACTGTTTCCATTCGTGGAACGTCTATCCCTCATGAGATTATTGGTGAATATGGTGCTGGCCGCGTGCTGTTAAAACCCGCTGCCCCTGGTACCGGTATTATTGCCGGCGGTCCGGTTCGTGCGGTCATTGAGCTGGCAGGTATTCATGATATCCTTACTAAATGCCAGGGCTCTAATAACCCCGGTAACGTAGTTCGCGCTACCATGCAGGGCCTGTCTTCCCTGAAGAATGCTCAGGCTGTGGCTCAACTGCGCGGCAAGAGCATCCAAGAGCTTTGGGACTAAGGAGGAAGCAGAATGAAACAGTTAAAGTTAACGCTTACCCGCAGCCTCATCGGTTATACCAAGGATCAAAGGTTGACCGTTAAAGCTCTGGGTTTAGGTAAGATTGGAACTCAAGTTGTTAAAGAAGATAATCCCACCATTCGCGGGATGGTCCACAAAGTGGAGCATCTCTTGAAGGTAGAAGAAGTAGAAGCTTAAGAATAGGAGGTGCTGCAAAATGGAATTACATGAATTGTCTCCCGCACCAGGTTCTAAAAAAGTACGTGTACGTGTAGGCCGTGGTCTGGGCAGCGGTTTAGGTAAAACTTCCGGTAAAGGCCAAAAGGGTCAGCATTCCCGCTCCGGCGGTGTTAAGCGCCCTGGCTTTGAAGGTGGTCAAAAGCCTTTATACCTGCGTTTACCGAAACGCGGTTTTTACAATAAATTCGGCAAGACTTACGTGGAAATTAATGTTGGTAACCTCAATTGCTTTGAAGACGGCACTGTAGTTGAACCTGTAATGCTGATTGAATGTGGCATGATTAAGAACATTCGGGACGGCGTAAGAGTCTTGGGTAATGGTGAATTAACCAAGAAGTTAACCGTTCAGGCTATGGGCTTCAGTAAAAAAGCTGAAGAAAAGATTACGGCTGCCGGCGGAAAAGTAGAGGTGATCTAGGGTGTTTCCTGCTCTCGCTAATTTATTCAAGATTACCGAACTGAGAAGAAAGATTGTCTTTACCCTGGTCATGTTTGCCATGTTCCGTCTGGGAACCCATATTCCGGTTCCCGGCGTAAACGCTTCAATGATTGAGCAGTTGTTTAATAACGGCAACTTGTTTGGTCTGCTGGATTTGTTTTCCGGCGGCGCACTGAGTAAATTCTCTGTTTTTGCGATGAGTATTACCCCATATATCAATGCCTCCATTATTTTGCAAATGCTTCAGGTCGTAATCCCTACTTTGGACGAATGGTCCAAGGAAGGCGAGGAAGGCTATAAGAAGATCAATAAGGTTACCCGTTACTGCACCGTGTTTTTAGCGGCAATCCAGGCTTTGGGTATGGCTTACGGCTTACGCCAGGCCATCAATGATCCCGGTTTCTTCTCTATTCTGGTGATTACAGTTACTCTTACCGCCGGTACCATCCTTTTGATGTGGATCGGTGAAGAAATCACCCAGAGAGGTATTGGCAACGGCATCTCCCTTATCATCTTTGCCGGTATCGTGTCCAGACTTCCTGATGGTTTATCTACCATGGCTAAGTACTTACAGGCCGGTACCATCAGCATCTTTAATGTCGTTTTGTTTGGCGTCATTGCCCTGCTGATGATTGCTTTTGTCGTCATGATTACTCAGGGTATCCGCAAGGTGCCCGTACAGTATGCTAAACGGGTAGTTGGTCGTAAGATGTATGGTGGTCATAGCAGCTACATACCCTTAAGGGTTAACCAGGCTGGTGTTATTCCCATCATCTTTGCTTCTTCCCTGTTGATGTTTCCGGCAACTATTGCCGAATTCGTTAATGTGGGCTGGATCAAGACCCTGGCAGGCTGGTTCGCCTGGGGCACTCCGGTACAGACCATTCTCTACGTGTTGTTTATCATCTTTTTCACTTATTTCTACACCGCGGTTACGCTGAATATTGAGAATATGAGCGACAACATCAAGAAGATGGGTGGTTTTATTCCGGGACTGCGTCCTGGTAAACCTACCACTGATTACCTGGATAAGATTATGACCAGAATTACTTTGTCCGGTGCTATTTTCCTGGCACTGATTGCATTGATGCCTCATGCCATAGCTACTATTACCGGTATTCAGGGCATTTATTTTGGTGGTACGGCACTGCTCATCGTGGTCGGCGTTGCGCTGGACACCATGAAACAGTTAGAGTCCCTGGTGCTGATGCGCCACTATCAGGGCTTTATGAAGTAGGAGGAAAACAGTTATGTATATACTCTTAATGGGACCTCCCGGTGCTGGCAAGGGCACTCAGGCCGAAAAACTCGTTGCTGCATACCAAATCCCGCATATTTCTACAGGTGATATGTTCCGGGCCGCAATTAAGAACGGTACGGACTTGGGCAAGGAAGCCAAGAGTTATATTGATGCCGGTGGTTTAGTTCCTGATAAGGTTACTATTGGTATCGTACGCGAAGCTTTAGCCAAACCGGAATGTGCAAAAGGTTTTATTCTGGACGGTTTTCCCAGGACTTTGGACCAGGCGGCCGCTCTGGACGGTATTTTGAAAGACTTGGGAATTAAGATGACTGGTGTTGTTAATATTACAGTTCCTGATCAGGAATTAGTTTCCCGGGTAACCGGCCGCCGGATTTGCAAAAAGTGCGGCGCTACGTACCATGTGAAATTTAATCCACCTAAGGTCGAGGGAATTTGTGATAAATGCGGCGGAGAGCTTTATCAGCGTAATGATGATAAGGAAGAAACCGTTAAAAACCGTCTGGTTGCATATCATAATCAGACGGAACCACTTATCGGCTACTACAAGAAACAAGGCTTATATCTGGAAATTGATGGCACTCAGGCCATCGACAAGGTATATGCTGATGTAAAGAGCAGCCTGGATGGCAGAAGGTAGGAGGATGAAAAGTGTCAAAGCAAGATGTGATTGAGGTTGAAGGCACAATTTTGGAAGCCCTGCCTAATGCAATGTTCAAGGTTAAGTTAGAGAATGATCACGTTATTCTGGCCCATATATCCGGTAAAATTCGGATGAACTTCATCAAAATTTTGCCTGGCGACAGGGTTACCGTAGAGCTTACGCCCTATGATTTGAATCGTGGAAGAATTACCTATCGGTTTAAGTAAACCGGGGCACAGGCACTGAGGAGGTTTAAATATGAAAGTCAGACCGTCTGTAAAAAAGATTTGTGAGAAATGCAAGATTATCAAGCGCAAGGGCCATGTAATGGTTATTTGCGAGAATCCTAAACATAAACAGAAGCAAGGTTAAGAAGGAGGTGCACGTTAATGGCACGTATTAGTGGTGTCGATTTACCGAGAGATAAACGTATTGAATACGCTCTTCCCTATATCTTCGGTATTGGTCTTACCTTATCTCGTGAGATTTTAGCTAAGACCGGTATCAATCCGGATACCCGCGTTCGGGATCTTACTGAAGAAGAAGTAGCCAAGATTCGTGAGTGTATTGAAAAAGAAGGCTACAAAATCGAAGGTGACCTCCGCCGTGAGGAATCCATGAACATTAAGCGTCTGGTTGAAATTGGCAGTTACCGTGGCAGAAGACATCGTGCTGGTCTTCCGGTCCGTGGTCAGAACACCAAAAATAATGCCCGTACGCGTAAAGGCCCTAAAAAAACTCAGGGCAAGAAGTAATAGCGAAGGAGGGACATTCGAGTGGCAGCAGTTAAGAAAGTTGTTCGCAATAAAAAGAAAGTTAGTAAGAATGTTGAAAGCGGCGTAGCTCATATTAAGTCCACTTTTAACAATACGATAGTTACCATTACCGATATGAATGGCAGCGCTCTCAGTTGGGCTTCCGCCGGCGGCTTAGGTTTCCGCGGCAGCCGTAAGAGCACTCCGTTTGCCGCTCAGATGGCTGCAGAGACTGCAACCAAGGCAGCAATGGAACATGGTCTTAAGACCGTTGAAGTATTTGTAAAGGGCCCCGGCGCCGGCCGTGAAGCCGCTATCCGCGCACTTCAGGCTACGGGTTTGGAAGTTAACTCCATTAAGGATGTAACTCCTATTCCTCATAATGGTTGTCGTCCGCCTAAACGTAGAAGAGTTTAATTCGCAGGAGGTGTAAAGGCTCAATGGCAAAATATACTGAAGCTGTTTGCCGTCTGTGCCGCCGTGAGGGCGTTAAGTTGTTCCTCAAAGGCGATCGCTGCTATGGCAACAAATGCGCATTTGATATTCGCTCCTATGCTCCCGGCCAGCATGGTCAGGCTCGTAAGAAGTTATCTGAGTATGGTATGCAGGTGCGTGAAAAACAAAAGGCAAAACGTATTTATGGTATCCTGGAGCGTCAGTTCCGGAATATCTTCGCTCGTGCTGAGCGTCAGAGCGGCATGACAGGTGTAAACCTGTTAATTCTGTTAGAGAGAAGACTGGACAACGTGGTTTATCGTCTGGGCTTTGCTAACAGCCGCAGTCAGGCTCGTCAGATTGTTACCCATGGTCATATTGCTATTAACGGCAAACGGGTGGATATTCCTTCCGCTTGCGTTAAGGTGGGCGATGTGATTACTATTGGTGAGACTAGCCGCAATAAGGAATGCTTTAAAGGTATGGCTGAAGTTTTGGCTAAGAAGACGGTACCGGCCTGGCTGGTACTGGATGCTCAGAACGTAAGCGGTAAGGTTGACAGATTCCCGACTCGTGAGGAAATTGATGTTCCTGTAGTAGAGCAGTCCATTGTTGAATTGTATTCTAAGTAATACAGGACATCTGTGCCACCCGTTAGTTGGCGTATTGTGGTAATACGCGAGAGAAGGAGGCGTTCCGCATGATTGAAAGAGTGAATCCTCAAATCGCTAGCTCTGAGCTTTCAGAAGATAAGCGTTATGGTAAATTCGTTTGGGAACCTCTGGAAAGGGGTTACGGCATTACTCTGGGCAACAGCCTGCGCAGGGTTTTGCTGTCCTCACTGGAAGGTGCCGCTGTTACCGGTGTGAAGATTGAGGGCGTTCTGCATGAGTTCACCACTATTCCCGGTGTACGTGAAGACGTATCCGATATTATCCTGAACATCAAGGCGCTGTGCCTGAAGATGGTTGGAAACGAACCCAAGACCTTACATCTGGATGTATGTGGGGAAATGGAAGTTAAGGCTTCTAACATAGAACCGGACAGTGACATTGAAATCCTTAATCCGGACCTGCACATTGCTACCTTGGATAAAGATGCCAGCTTAAAGATGGATATTTTTATCGATAAGGGTATTGGTTATGTTCCTAGCGATAAGAACAAACATGAAGACCAGCCTATAGGTCTTATTCCGGTAGATTCCATTTATTCTCCTATCACCCGGGTAAAGTTCGGCGTTACCGATACTCGTGTCGGTAATGTAACCAACTATGACCGGTTGACCCTGGAGGTATGGACGGACGGCAGTATTGAACCGGATACCGCGGTAGGCGTTGCCTCCGGGATTCTGATTAAATACTTGCAGTTATTCCAGACGGGAACCGAACCGGATCTGACCAGCGTAGCTCCTGGAACAGAGACAGTGGAGCCGTCCTTGCCGGAGGATCCCCAGAAAAGTACCTTGAACATGTTGATTGAGGAACTGGATTTTTCTGTTCGTTCCAACAACTGTCTGCGTCGGGCCGGGATTAATACGGTAGGAGATTTGACCAATAAATCCGAGGACGACCTGAAGAAGGTCCGCAATCTGGGCACGAAGTCTCTGGAAGAAGTTAAGAAGAAGTTAGCTGATTTAGGTTTATCCTTGCATAAGGATGAGGAAGAATAATAAGGGGGTCGGAAAGACATGGCAGAATACAGGAAATTAGGCCGTACTTCCAGCAACCGCAAAGCTTTGTTTCGCAGCATTTTAAGCGCTTTCATTAAGGCTGGCCGCATTGAGACCACGGAAGCTAAGGCGAAGGAAGTCAGCAAGCATATTGCTAAACTCATTACCTTAGCTAAGGCTGGGGATCTGCACGCTCGTCGTCAGGTTCTGGCTGTACTCGTGGATGAAGAAGCCACCAGAAAGCTTTTTGATGAAGTAGCTCCGAAGTACAAAGAAAGACAGGGAGGCTTTACTCGTATTTACAAGTTAGCTCCCCGTCGCGGTGATGCAGCAGATATGGCAATTGTTGAACTCGTATAAGAGTTTAAGCAGCAGGGCGGTCTAAGCCGTCCTGCTTTTTTATTTCTTGAGAGTATGATATAATATAAATACCTAGATAGAATTGAGGGGGCTAGTAAGATGGAAAAGATTATTAATAGTAGAAAAGTTGCTGTGATAGGCTGCGGATTTGTAGGAGCTGCTTCCGCTTTCTGCCTGATGCAGAGCGGTTTGTTTGCGGAGATGGCTCTTCTGGATGCCAATCAGGATAAAGCAGAAGGGGAGGCCATGGATATTGCCCACGGGGTACCTTTTGCCCGTCCCATGAAGATTTACGCCGGTAATTATGATGATATCATGGATGCGGCCATTATCGTGGTTACAGCCGGAGCTAATCAAAAACCGGATGAAACCAGGCTGGACCTGGTGCAGAAAAATGTAGGCATCTTTAAGAGTATCATTCCGGAGATTGCCAAGCGAAATTATCAGGGGATTCTTTTGATTGTTTCCAACCCGGTGGATATTTTAACTTATACGGCTCTTAAACTGAGCGGCTTGCCAGAAAACCGGGTGCTGGGTTCAGGTACGGTCTTAGACACGGCCCGGTTGAAATGTCGCCTGGGAGAACATTTGAGCGTGGACAGCCGCAGCGTGCATACTTTTATCATCGGCGAGCACGGGGATAGTGAGATTGCCGTTTGGAGCAGTGCTAATGTTTCGGGAGTGCCGCTCAGCCGTTTCTGTGAGATGCGGGGTCACTATAAACATACGGAGGCTATGCAGCAGATTGCCGAAGAAGTGAAGATGAGCGCTTACCAGATTATCGCAAAGAAACATGCTACCTACTATGGTATAGCCATGTCGGTAAAGAGGATTTGTGAGGCTATCGTCAATGACGAAAAGGCTATTTTGCCGGTATCCAATATGATGCACGGTGCTTATGGCCTGGAGAACATTACTTTAAGCATGCCGGCGATAGTAGGCAAGGACGGGGTAGAAACCGCTATTCCCATTTCTTTAGACGGTAATGAAGCCTTAAGTCTCAAAGCTTCTGCTGATACTTTGCGGAAGATTATCGATTCCTTGGAACTGGAAACTAAAAAGGACTAAGGAAGAGGATACTGAAAATAGAAGAGCGGCTATCGGTATAGTAGCTTCTATACCGGTAGCCGTTTTTAAGTGCGTTAACAAAAAAGTAAGTTTGGGTTGACGAAAATATTAGCTGATTATATAATATACAGGTATAGTTACAGGAGGATAGGATGGAGCCTATTATTATCGTCAAGGATTTATCCCATATTTACAGGGATGGCTCAGATCAAGAGTTCTACGCCTTGAAAAAAGTCAATTTACATATTATGCCGGGAGAGTTTGTGGCTATTATCGGGGCCAATGGCAGTGGAAAATCCACCCTGGCCCGTCATTTTAATGCCCTGTTGGTGCCGTCGGAGGGCATGTGCCTGGTAAACGGGATGGACACCTGTGATGAGAGCCATTTATGGGATATCCGCCAAACGGTGGGGATGGTGTTCCAGAATCCTGATAATCAGATTGTAGCCGCAATTGTGGAGGAAGATGTGGCTTTCGGCCCTGAAAATATCGGTGTACCGGGCGAGCAGATCCGTCCTCGGGTGGAGGCGGCGCTGGCCGCGGTAAATATGAGTGCCTATGCCCACCATGCCCCGCATCTTTTAAGCGGCGGGCAAAAGCAGCGGATTGCCATAGCCGGGGTCCTGGCTTTGGAGCCTAAATGTATCGTTCTGGATGAGCCGACGGCCATGCTGGATCCACGCGGCCGGCGGGAGATTGTGGAAACCGTTAGGAAGCTGAACCGGGAGAAGGGTATTACCGTGGTCTACATCACTCATTATATGGTGGAGGCCATGCTGGCGGACCGGGTGGTGGTCATGAATAATGGCAGCATCGCCTTCCAAGGTACCCCGCAAGAAGTTTTTTCCCGGGTGGAGGAACTGAAGCAGTTGGGCCTGGAAGCACCTTTAGCGGCGGAGCTGGCCTATTATTTGCGGCAGGATGGTTTAAAACTGCCGGAAGGTATTATTAGTAATGAGGAGTTAGTGGCAGCATTATGTCCATCAAATTAGAGCAGGTAAAATATACATACAGCCCCAAGACTCCTTACGAGCAGGTGGCTTTAAAGGGCGTTTCCCTGGAGATTGAAAAAGGTGAATTTGTGGCTCTTATAGGGCATACCGGGAGCGGCAAATCAACTTTAATTCAGATTATGAACGGCCTTTTGACACCTACGGAAGGGGTGGCCCTGGTCAACCGGCAAAATCTGGCCGGCAAGGGCGCGGCAGTTAAAAGTGCCCGCAGTCAGGTAGGCATGGTCTTCCAATATCCGGAGCATCAGCTTTTTGCGGAAACGGTATATGAGGATATCGCTTTTGGACCCAGGAACAAAGGGTTTGACGAAGATGTGGTAGAGCATTTGGTCAGACAGGCGATGGAGTTTGTTGATCTGGATTATGATACTTATGCCCATCGTTCGCCCTTTCAGCTCAGCGGCGGCCAGATGCGCCGGGTGGCTATTGCCGGGGTGGCTGCGCTGGATCCGGAATATTTGATTTTAGATGAGCCGTCAGCAGGACTGGACCCGGTTTCCCGGGATAATATCTTTGCCAGGCTGCTGGAACTTTATAAAAAGCGCGGCCTGGCCGTTATTCTGGTTACCCATAGCATGGAAGAGGCGGTACGGTACGCTAATCGGCTGGTGGTCATTAATGGGGGACAGATCGTCCTGGACGGGCGGCCGGAAGATATTTTCCTGCATCATCGCAGGGAGCTTTTAGCTTCTTCCATGGATGAACCGCAGGTTTATAAGATTTTGGCGGGGCTGCGGTCCAGAGGGCTGCAGCTGCCAGGCAGTATTAAGGACGGGGCATCGCTTCTGGCCGCTTTGGAAAAGGCCAAGGGCTTGACCCCGCGGAAGACGCAGGGGCAGAAGGGGGAACAGGCGCATGCTCAGTGATATTACCTTAGGTCAGTTCTATCCAGGTAATTCGTTGATTCATCGTTTGGATCCCCGGACGAAGATTATTTGGACTTTATTATTTATCATCACGGTTTTTTTGGCCGAGGGAACTTTTAGTTATTTATTTTTGATCGGCCTGGTCTTTGGCATTATCGGTTTATCTCATTTGCCGGTAGGGATGGTGCTGCGTTCGTTAAAACCGCTGGCCTTTATCATCGTGCTGACCCTGGGTATCCATGTGGTGACCGGGATTGGCAGTGACGTGCTGTATAAATGGCATTTTATCACCATCACCCGGGAAGGGATTGAGCTGGGTATTAAAATGTCCCTGAGGCTGATTTTGTTGCTGGTGATTTCTTCGATACTGACCTTTACTACCTCCCCCATTGTTTTGACGGATGGGCTGGAAGCCTTGTTGAGGCCATTTAAGAGGCTGGGGGTGCCGGCTCATGAGCTGGCTATGATGATGACGATTGCCTTAAGGTTCATACCGACCTTATTAGATGAAACGGATAAGATTATTAAAGCGCAGACGGCCCGGGGGGCGGACTTTAATAGCGGCAATCTGCTGCAGAAGGCTAAAAATATGCTGCCGGTGCTGATACCTTTGTTTATCAGCGCCTTCAGGCGGGCCGATGAACTTGCCATAGCGATGGAAGCCAGGTGCTACCGGGGCGGCGAGGGCCGGACCAGGATGCATGAACTGGTTTATGGCCGGGAGGATTACGGGTCCTTTGCGGCCCTGGTAATTTTGATTTTCTTTATGGCCTGGTTACGGTGGAGAGCATACCTGCCTTGGTGAAGAGGTGTTTTATGCGGACGTTGAAATTAGTTCTGGCCTATGACGGGACCAATTACAAGGGCTTTCAGAAACAACCGGGGGTACCTACGGTACAGCAGACTCTGGAAGATTTTTTGAGCCGGGTGTGCGGGGAAAAAGTTATCACTGCGGGCTCCGGGAGGACGGACAGCGGCGTACATGCCCGTTGCCAGGTAGTCAGCTTTAGGACCTGCGGCCGCATTGCGGCGGAGAGTATTGTGCAGGCCGGGAAATCGATGCTGCCGGGGGATATGGTATTGCTTCAGGCTCAGGAAGCGGCCCCGGATTTTAACGCCCGGAAAAGCGCCTGCTGGAAACGTTACGTTTATCAGCTGCAATGCTGCGAGGCGAGAGATCCTTTTACCCGCAATTATTACTGGCAGCTGGAGCAGAAACCAGATATACAGATTCTGCAGGGGGCCGCTGGTCTTTTGCCGGGCCGGCATGACTTTAGCGGCTACCAGAGCAGCGGCAGCGCTCCGGTAAGTCCCATCAAGACGATTTATGAGGCCAGGTGGCAGGAGGCAGGAGATATTTTGACCTTTACCATCAGCGGGGACGGTTTTGTTTACCACATGGTGCGCAATCTGGTTTGGGCCATGGTACAAACAGGTCTGGGGCGGTGGCCGCTGGAGGCTTTTGCCGCCTCCCTGCAGCAGTCCCGGTCCGCTTTTGAGAATGCCCCGGCTCCGGCTCAGGGTCTGTATTTGGCTTATGTCAGCTATCACCCTTATCCAGGTTTGTAAAGGCGGTTCAACCTATCTGCGTCGCCAGATAGGCGGGGCGGAGCGTGGTAAGTTTAAGCTAAGGTTGAAAGCTCAGAAAAAATCTTGATTTTAGCGATATTTTGGTTGACAAAATACCCAAAATTAGTTAAAATATATTTACGTGATTTTGCGCCTGTTTTTCGATTAGCCCCGAAGGGTAGGAGCACTCATCATCACGGCTTTTTTTGCAGATATTTGGAACAAACGATTTAGGAGGGACATTGAGAATGAAATCTTTCATGGCAAACCCGTCCAACATCGAACGTAAATGGTTCGTGGTGGACGCCACTGATAAAACTCTCGGCCGTTTGGCTGCAGAAGTTGCCAAGGTCCTGCGCGGTAAGAATAAACCTACTTTTACCCCGCATATGGATACAGGCGATTACGTCATCATCATTAATGCTGAAAAAGTACATCTGACCGGCCGCAAGCTGACTCAGAAGGTATATTTTACGCATAGCGGTTTCCTTGGCGGCGACAAATATGTTAAAGCCGGTGATATGCTGAAGTATAATCCGGTCCGGATGGTAGAACTGGCCGTTAAGGGCATGGTTCCGCACAATCGTCTGGGTAACCAGATTATTACTAAACTTCATGTTTATGCTGGCCCGGAGCATCCGCACGCAGCTCAGAAACCTGAAGAATTAAAGATTGATATTAGATAATCCGGAGGAGGGAACAATAAATGGCAGTAGTAGCTTATAGTGCGACTGGTCGTCGCAAATCTTCAGTTGCCCGCGTTCGCCTGGTTCCGGGTGAAGGCAAAATTGTTATTAATGGTCGGGAGTTAAAAGAGTACTTCGGCCTGAAGACCTTAGAGTTAATCGTTAATCAGCCTTTGGAACTCACTGAGACTAAGGGTAAGTACGATGTACTGGTAAATGTTATCGGCGGTGGTATTTCCGGTCAGGCCGGCGCTATCCGTCACGGCATTTCCAGAGCTCTGCTGGAAGTAGACGGCGAGTATCGCAGCGCATTAAAGAAAGCTGGTTTCTTAATGCGTGATCCGCGTGAAAAAGAGCGTCGTAAATACGGCTTGAAGAAAGCTCGCAAGGCTTCCCAATTCAGTAAGCGTTAATTTTATACCAAATCAAAATCCTTCAACCTTAGACGGCTGGAGGATTTTTTTTGCCTGGTTTTGGCAAGGATAGATAAGAGATGATTCACAAACGAGTGTTATTTTGCGTTAAATATGATAAATGCCTGCGAGGCTGCTAAATAATCCAGAGCTAAAACTAAAAGCGCTTGCAGAGCTAATGTAAGCGCTATCAAAAATTTGAATAGCCATGATATTGCAAAATTACTTGTAATATAGTAAAATTGTAACAATTAATGAAATATTGTTTTTAATAAGTACTTTTTGCTTTAAGAGAGGGGAAAAAATTGTGCTTAAGACGGTTTACCGCTGGCTGATAGGCCGGCCGTTGGGAACTAACCAGATCGAAAATGAGCAAATTCCTAAATGGAAGGCTTTACCGATTTTTTCGTCGGATGCCTTATCTTCCGTGGGGTATGGCCCGGAACAGATTGCCCTGGTTCTGGCGGCAGTTCCGGCGTTGGGGCTTTATTCTTACTTTGGCGCTATCGTGCTGGCCATTATCATCCTTTTGGCTATCGTGGCCTTGTCTTACTCACAAATCATTAAGGCGAATCCGGGCGGCGGCGGGTCTTATGCTATCGCCAAGCGGTATCTGGGCGTCTATCCTGCTTTAATAGCCAGCGCTGCCTTGTTTTCGGACTACATACTTACCGTGGCGGTTTCCCTGTGTTCCGGGACCGGAGCGTTGACCAGCGCTTTTCCGGTTCTGGCTCCTTATCATATCGTCATCGATATTTTCGTGCTGGTATGTGTGCTGATGGTGGTTAATCTGCGGGGCATCCGGGAAGCTTCTACGGCTTTCGTCTGGCCGACTTATATTTTCATCGGCTGTATGACTCTGACCATCATCGTTGGTCTTTATAAAGTAGTTTTTGAAGGTCTGGGACCAACCGAGGTAGTTACAACGACCGGCGCACCCCTTAGTGCCATGACTGTTTTCCTGCTGCTCCGGGCTTTTGCTAACGGCTGCAGTTCTATGACCGGTGTGGAAGCGATCTCGGACGGTGTTCCTCTGTTTAAGCATCCGCAGGAACGCAACGCCATGATCACTACCTGTGTGATGGCTTGTATCCTGGCTTTTATGCTAAGCGGTATCAGTTACTTGTTTATTTATCTACATCTGTTGCCTTCTCCTGATGTCACCTTGATGTCTGTTCTGGTGGACAAGGTATTTGGTCATTCGCCTATCTTTTATTTTATCCAGGTCATGACCATGATTATTTTGTATATGGCGGCTAATACAGCTTATAATGGTCTGCCGCCGCTGTTGTATTTTATGGCCCGGGATGGTTTCGTACCCAGATATTTGGGCAACCGGGGCGAGCGGCTGAGCTTTGCCAATGGGATTGAGCTTTTGACCTTGGCTGCGGCCCTTTTGATTATTGCCTTCGAAGGCAGCGTAGACCGGTTAATCTCACTATATGCCGTGGGAGTCTTCTTATCTTTTACCATTGCCCAATCAGCCATGGTGGTGCATTGGCATCAAAGCGCCCAGAAAAACTGGAAAATCTATGCCTTTATTAACGGGCTGGGTGCAGTAGTGACTGCGTTGGTCGTGTTGATTGTTTTGATTACCAAGTTTACACATGGTGCCTGGATTGTCGTTATGCTGATTCCCACTTTGGTCTTTGTCTTCTTAAGAATCCACAGCCATTATGAAGATGTGCGGGAGCAGTTAGTTTTGACCAAGGAAACTTATAAAGAATATACGTCTGATCAAAGCGGTAACGTTAATATTGTCATTCCGGTGGCCTCACCGACCACGGCCGTGGCGAAGACGATTAGTTATGCCAAGAAGTTGGGCGGGGTCAAGATTTATGCCGTACATGTTTGTACGGATGAGGTCAAGGGTGCAAAGGTTAAAAACCTGTGGAATGAACTGGAACCCGGTATTGAGCTGATTCTGGTGCCTTCACCTTATCGCTTTTTGATTACGCCTCTGATACGGTTTATTTCTCAATTGCGGCACCGGGTAGGACCCAACGATATCATTACCGTCTTGATTCCCGAGTTCGAGACCAAGAAGCTTTGGCACCGTTTCATGCACAATCAGAGCGGCTGGATTTTAAGACTGCGGCTTTTGACCTATATGAACGTGGTAGTTTCTACCGTACCGCTGCAGTTTAGAAAGTAAGTCTGCCAGGGTAAAAAGTCTGGCTAACGATTTTAACCTCTGGAAAAACTAGTTTAAAATTAAGCTTTGCCTTCTTTTTGTCATAAATTTGCTTTATAATACTTAAAGTTTAACAAGTTGGCTAAAGAATTAAAAACCGGTAAAGGCGTAGCGATACGCGCTTGCCGGTATTTTCTTTCTATCAGGTTATGTAAGGAGGATTTTACAAGATGCGTCATTTCTTCAAGGTTAATAATCAGCTAAGGATGTTGGCGGTGCTGCTGGCGCTGCCCTTTTTAGCTTTACCGCTGACAGCTCAGGCGGCGCCGGTAGCTGACAAGGCGGTAAGTCTGGACTTCGCTAAGGCTACGTATCAATTAAAGACGGCGCAGGTAGCTGGGAAAACTATCAGTTACCGGGCTTATGAGGGCATTACCTATGTTAAACACCCGGTAGATACGGTTTATCAGAAAATGAACATTTATATTCCTGAGGAATATTATCAGGTTAAGCCGGTAGGCTCTTATACGGCGGCTACTGCACCAATTTTCCTGCCGAACACGGTAGGCGGTTATATGCCGGGAGAGCCTGGTACACCTGGGAAAGACCGTTTTACCGGTAAAGATAATGCGGCCCTGGTGGCGCTGAGCAAGGGCTACGTGGTAGCTGAACCGGGAGCCCGGGGAAGGACTAATCAAGATGCCGCCGGAAATTACACGGGGAAAGCACCGGCCGCCATCGTTGATTTAAAGGCGGCAGTCCGTTATTTGCGTTATAATGATAAAAAGATGCCGGGCGATGCAGAAAAAATTATTTCTAACGGAACCAGCGCCGGCGGTGCTCTGTCTGCTTTACTGGGAGCTACCGGCAATAGTCCGGATTATGTCCCGTATTTAAAGGCTTTGGGAGCGGCTGCGGCCCGGGATGATATTTTTGCGGCATCCGTGTATTGTCCCATTACTAACCTGGAGCATGCGGATATGGCGTACGAGTGGTATTTTAGCGGAATCTATGATTACACCCGGCGGGGACTGCCCGGGATGATGCCTTCACCCGGGGGACATCAGATTGTGGCTCAAGGGGAGGCCGGTGCCCTGGTATCTGGCGTAAATCAGGCCGGAGCGCTCAGCGGTCAGCCAAAATTAGACCCAGGAACCGTTCCTGGTGCAGTTCTGCCAGGACTGCCGCCGGCAGGGATGAAGCTGCCGGTTACGACTGGGACCATGACTCCGGAGCAGATTAAATTAGCGAAAAGTTTGCAAGAGGATTTTCCGGCTTATCTCAACAGTTTGAAGCTGACCTGGCAGGGAAAGCCTTTGAATCTGGACCTGGACGGGGAAGGCAGTTTTAAGGACTACTTACACAGTTTTGTGGTCGCTTCCGCCCAAAAGGCTTTAAACGAAGGGGAAGACCTTAAAAACCTGACCTGGCTGACCCTAAGGGACGGCCGGGTGATTGGGCTGGATTTTCCGGCCTATGTCCGTTATGTGAAAAGGATGAAGACTACGCCGGCTTTTGACGGGGTAGACTTGTCCAACGGGGAAAATGACGAGTTTGGTACCAGTAAGATTAAGGCTCAGCATTTTACTCAGTTTAGTTATCAGCATAGCACTGTTGTAGGCAGTTTAGCTGAGGCACAAATTGTAAAAATGATGAATCCCATGAACTATATCGGCACGGAGGCGGCTAAGACGGCTAAGTACTGGCGTATCCGGCACGGAGCCATAGATAGTGATACGGCTTTGGCCGTACCGCTGATTCTGGCCACAAAATTAGAAAATAAGGGGCGCCAGGTGGACTTTGCCGTGCCCTGGAATCAGGGTCATGGCGGGGATTATGATTTGGAAGAGCTGTTTAAGTGGATGGAGCAGGTTGCCCGGAACAAGAAGTAAGACTATCCGTAAGTTAGGATATTCATAAATTAAAAAACATAGTTCAAAAGAGGCATAATTTAAGAGCCTAACCTAGAAGAGAACTAAACCTTGCGCAGGGGTCTGAGGTTTAGTTCTCTTTTTTTATAGATTGAGCTGCTGGCCGCTTGCAGTAAGGCATACTTGCTAATATAACTTTAACTTAATTTTGAAATATAACTTTATATTATATTAAAATAATAAAAAGGAATTAGCTTTTAGGGAGTTTTTGCCCTATACTAGACCCATATCCAAGGCAGCATTTTTGAATAAAGGAAACTGGGAAGCAAGATGCAATAAGTAAGATATGCCAGGTGAAAGTATTTATAAAAAGCAGTCTGGTGCGATTAGTCAGGTGTAAGGGAGGCGCAGTCATGAAAAAAGTAGTTTTCATTAACGGTGGCGGCGAGCGGGTCGCCGATATTTTTCGGGCTAATGTCCCGGCAGGATTTAAAACGGTCATTTTATCCAAAGAAGCGGCAGAACAGGAAAAGGCCGAAGCTATAAAGGAAGCGGAATATCTGGTTCTGCACCCGGCGGTTCTTAGTGATGAGCTGCTGAAACAAGCTTCGTCCTTAAAACTTTTACAGCTTTTGACGGCGGGGTACGATAAAATTAATCTGGCCTTATGTAAGGAACTTCATCTACCGGTGGCTACCAACGGCGGGGCTAATTCCTGGTCGGTAGCGGAACATAGCGTGGCTATGCTGCTGGCACTTTACCGCCGGCTCATAGACGCAGATAAAGCAACCCGGTCCGGCAGCTGGCGTAAGCCGCTACCGGAATTTACCACTTTTGAGGTAGCCGGTAAGACCGTAGGCGTTCTAGGCTCGGGCAATATTGGCCGGAAGGTAGCTCAGCGGTACCGGGCTTTTGAAGCCAATATTTTATATTATGACTTGCATGGTTCAGATTTTATGGAGCAGGAATTGCAGGCGAAAAAGGTTACCTTGGAAGAAATAGTGCGGCAGTCCGATATTTTATCCATTCATTTACCGCTGTTTGCAGAAACCAGGGGTTTGTTGGGACCCCGGGAATTTAGTATGATGAAGCCGGACCTGGTGATTATTAATACCAGCCGGGCGGAAATTGTGGACCAGGCAGCTTTAGTCAACGCCTTGCAGGAGAAAAAAATCAGGGCGGCAGGACTGGATGTTTTTGACCAGGAACCGGTGGCCCCGGATAATCCTTTGCTACAGCTGGATAATGTTTTGCTTTCACCGCATATGGCTGGCCATAGTGCCGAAGGCTGGACTAGGCGGGTTCAGTTTGCCTGGGAGAATATTCAAAACCTGGAAGAGGGCCGCAGCCTGAGATCTTTAGTACGGTCTTAATCAATAATCTAGCGCAGATAAAAGAAAACGACGTTAACTTCAGCTTGGTCAGGCTGAGAGTGCAACGTCGTTTTTTTTGCGTACTTTGTTTAAATCTCGTCCTGGATGTTGAACGAAGCGGCCGAGATGAGCTTATGAATGAATTTTTCTTCATACAGGTCTTTGAGGTAGGCCAGGCCGATGGTCCTGGTGCTGAATTTTGATTTAATAGGATAAAAGAGCACATGATTTTTTTCCTGGTCGATGCTTCGTAAAATTGTGCTGGGCAGGAAAGCGACCCCGTAATTGCTTTCAACCAGGGAATAGACGGTATCCAGATTCTCGGACTGATAGACGGCTTGTGGTTTGAAGCCGTAGGCACTACAGATTCTAAGGGAAAGTTTTTGCATCTTCAGGCCTTCTTTCAGCAGGATAAAAGGAAAGTCTTTATAGTAGGCCAAGTCGATACTTTTGCCGTTATAGGCCGTCTTTAGCATTTTTTTGGCTGCTGTGTTCTTCTGATTAAAGGCAAAGAGAATTTGTTCCTGGTAGATGGGCATAAAATTGATGCTTTTATTATAGATCGGTTCCGGAAAAATACCGAAGTCCAGCTTTTGCAGCAGAATTTGCTCTTCCAGGAAACGGGACTCGCCGTCGATAATATTGACCTTATATTTAGGCATCTTCTCATGCAGCCCGCTAATGATAGGTGAGAGGACATGTTTGCCATAAAATTGGGAAACGCCAAAGCTGAGTTCATATTTACGCTGTTGGTTGAAACTGCGTATGCTGTGTTCCAAAGCCTGCATCTGGTTCAAGATAGAGGAAGCTTGGTTGACAAAGACGGTACCGGCCGGGGTCAACGCTATCTGGAGGCGGCTGCGGAAGAAAAGCTGGACTCCGAGGTTCTTCTCCAGCCGGGTGACGTACTGGCTCAAAGCCGGTTGGCTGATAAAAAGCAGTTCGGCCGCCTTGGAAAAACTCTTCGTGCGGCTGATTGTTAATACATACTCTAAATCTTTGCTGTTCATGATTAAATCCTTTCTGCACAGAAGCCCCTTAGCCAGGTCCTGAAGGGAAAAATTGTTCTGTTGATCAGAACTTATTTATCGTAAGGATAGACTTTTTTACTCTTATGTATAACTTAATATTATATTTATATTATAACTTAATATTATGCAAAGAGCAAGAAATATGTTATCTTATCTTCAGCCAATAAATTGCAAGAATTTAAATGCAATTCTTAATTCTTATGTAACATTAGGAAAATCGAAAGGTGGAATTGATGATGACACAAAATCTTACGCAAAAACTTTTTAACCTGCACCTGGCCAAACCGGCAGACTTAGTACCTGGTCAGGAGGTGGCTTTAACGGTGGATCAGACTCTGACCCACGATATTAACGCAGTGATGAGCTATCTGGCTTTTGAAGCTTTGGAGCTGCCTCGGGTCCGGGTGGAAAGAGCGGTCAGCTATATTGACCACAACCTGATTCAGATTGACAATAAAACGCCGGACGATCATCTGTACCTGCAGTCCATCGCCAAGAAATATGGCATGTACCTTTCCAAAGCTGGCAACGGTATCTGTCATACCCTGCAGTACAGCCGTTTCGGCAGGCCTGGTGCCATGCTTCTGGGCGGTGACAGCCACACTCCCAGCTGCGGTTCCCTGGGGATGCTGGCCATCGGTGTGGGTGGCATGGATATAGCGGTAGCTTTAGCCGGTTTCCCTTATATCTTAAAGATGCCTAAGATTGTGAAGGTCGATTTACAAGGCCGTCTGCGTCCCGGCGTAGCCGCCAAGGACATTATCCTGGAAATGCTTCGCCGCCTGACCGTGAAAGGGGGCACCGGTAAAATCTTTGAGTATGTGGGCGACGGGGTTAAGACCCTATCGGTTCCGGAACGGGTCACCATTGCTAACATGGGGGCGGAACTGGGCGCTACCACTTCCGTTTTTCCGGCTGACGAACAGGTAAAAAAGTTTATGACCGCCCAGGGACGGGAGAAAGAATATCAAGAACTGCTGCCTGAGGTCGGTTGCAGCTATGATGAAGAAATGACCATCGATTTAAACTCTCTGGAAGCTTTGGTAGCCTGTCCGCATCTTCCGGATAACGTCAAGAAGGTTAAAGAGGCTGCCAAGGTACCGGTTAATCAGGTGGTTATCGGCAGTTGTACCAATGGTTCCTATGCTGATTTCAAGAAGGCCGCCCTGGTGCTCAAAGGCAAACAGGTTAACGAGAATGTCAGCCTTCTGGTCTGCATCAGCTCCCGTCAGATTTATTTGAAACTGGTGGCTGAAGGGATTGTTGCGGATTTAGTTAATGCCGGCGCCCGTATTTCGGAGCTGGCCTGCGGACCTTGCTGCGGCGTAGGCCTGGCCCCTTCTTCCAAGGGCGTGTCCGTAAGAACTTCCAACCGTAATTTTAAGGGTCGCAGCAGCACGGCTGATGCCAGCTTATACCTGGTAAGTCCAGAGGTGGCGGCGGCGACGGCTGTTACCGGGGTGCTAACCACTCCGGAAGAAGTTATGGATGACGTGACGGTTTTAAGCACGGTGCATGAACCGGACAGCTATCCCATTAACGACAGCCTGTTCCTGGCTCCCGCGGAAGACGGCAGCAAGGTGGACATTGTCCGCGGCCCTAATATCCGGCCTCTGCCGGTAGCTGATCCTCCGGTGGATAACTTAACGGCTAAGATCAGTCTCAAAGCCGGCGATAATGTTTCCACGGATGATATTACTCCGGCCAGCGCTGAGTTTAGCAGCATGCGGTCCAATATTCCGTTGATGTCCCAATATTGCTACCATCGTTATGATCCGGAGTTTGCGGCGCGGGCTAAAGCACTGGGCCAGAGCTTTATCATCGGCGGTACCAACTACGGCCAGGGGTCTTCCAGGGAACATGCGGCCATCAACCCCATGTACCTGGGGGTAAAGATGATTATCACCAAAGGTTTTGCCCGCATTCATAAAAATAATCTGATTAACCACGGTATTATCCCGGCGGTGTTTGTGGACCCCAAAGATTATGAGGGTCTTGATTTAAGCGACGAATTAAGTGTGACCGGCTTAAGGCAGCAGATGAAAGAGAAAATGGTCACGGTTCATAATCTGACTAAAGGTACCAGCTTCCAGGCTAGGTTGGAGCTTACCGACGGGGAGGTAGAAATCCTTTTGGCGGGCGGCAAGCTTAGATTCTATAAGGCTAAATTGCAATAATCCCGCTGATTTAAAAATCAGGCGCAGATTGAAGGTTTAAAATAAAATGAAATTGGGACTCTCAATTAAAAACTTAATCTAAGGTCTTAGTAAGTTTAGAAGAAAATTTGAAAGGGGATCATAAAATGCAACAGGTTTACGTAGGCTGCAGAACTACCAAACATCGCAACGCCAGAGGTAAGGGCATCTCTTTTTATAAGGTGGACGCTCAGGGTAACTGGATTTTACAGGAGATTACGCCCATCCTGGAAAATCCTTCTTATCTGGCTTTTGACCGGAGCAAACAGTTTTTATATACCGTACATGGGGATTTTAATGAGGTCAGTGCTTTTAAAATTAAGGCCGACGGCCGTTTGAGCTTTATCAATACGGTCCGGGCCCAGGGGAAAAACCCGGTTTACCTGACTCCGGCCTTAAACAATAAGTTTATGTTTGTGGCCTCGCTGCAGGGTGGCGCCGTAGCCAGCCTGCCTATTAATAAGGACGGCAGCCTGGGAGAAGCGGTCAGCGTGGAACATCTGGAAGGTCTGGCGGAGGGCGGCGTTTCTCATGCGCATCAGTGCCTTTTAGACCATACCGGTAATTTTCTGCTGGTGCCAACGCAAGCCCGTAAAATCGGTTATGAGAGAGTTTGGGTGCTGAGAGTGGATAACGAAACCGGTAAACTGACCCGGACTTGCACGGTAGATGCCAGAACTTATTCTGAGCCTCGCCACATTGGTTTGACCAGTGATAATAAAAGAGCCTATCTCGTGAACGAGAAAGGCAATAATGTAACTTATTATGATTTTGATGATCAGCAGGGAGTACTTATCCCCCGTCAGATAATTCCCTGTCTGCCGGAAGATTATACCGGTCAGGGTCAGGCTAGTGCCAGCCTGGTCCATCCCAGCGATAAATTTGTATATGTATCTAACCGGATTCACGAAAGTATTGCTGCTTATACTATCAATCCCCAGACGGGGTTTTTAAAGCTGCAAGGCTTTGTTTCCTGTGAAGGCCTGACGCCCCGGTTCATGACTTTTAACGATGACGCTACCCAGCTGATCGTGGGCAACGAGGACAGCGACACCATTAAGTTCTTTGCTATTAACTCTAATGACGGTACCTTGACTTATACCGGCAAGACCGTGGAAACCGGCAGTCCGACCTGTGTCATTTATAAATAACCAGTTATTATAAGTATAAAGAGAGGACGTTTACTATGAATCTAGGTTTAGTCGCCTTAATCCTTTTAGCCGTAGCCATTGCCGCCGGCTTCTTCCGCAAAACTAACGTAGGCCTGGTGGCCATGCTGTTTGCTTTAATCCTGGGCCGGTACGCCGGCATTAAGGACGGGGAAATCCTTAAAGGTTTTAATCCCAATTTATTCATTACCTTGATGGGCGTAACTTTGCTGTTCAGTATCTTAAATAATAACGGTACGATTGAAATCATGGCCAAGAAGATTGTCAGCTTAGCTGGTAAGAACAATTACCTGATTCCTATTGCGATTTATTTGATCGGGTTAGGTCTGACCACCATCGGACCTGGTTCCATTCCTATCCTGGCTATTATGCCGGCCTTTGCCATTCCAATCGCCCGGGCTCATGGCTATAATCCGCTGATGCTGGCGCTTATAGGCTGTTTTGGATGCTTCAGCGGCCGCATGTCCACCATTACGCCGGAAGGCATCCTCACTTACGATTTTCTGGCTAAAGATGGGCTGGACGTGGCCAAAGCGGTTATGCCGCTGTATATGAACCAGGTAATTTCCGGATTATGTTTGACCGTCATGGCCTTTGTTTATTACAAAGGGTACAAGACCGTGCCGGTAGAAGGCGCAGAGGCAGAAAAGCTTTCCTTTAATAAGGATCAGCTGGTTTCCCTGTTGGGTCTTTTGCTCATGGCCGTGCTGGTCATTGGTTTTAAGTATAATGTCGGTCTGGTATCTTTTGCTATCAGTGCCGCGCTCTTATGCCTGCATGTAGCTCCGGAAGGCAAGTCTATTAAAGGAATTCCCTGGGGCGTGCTCCTGATGGTTTCCGGGGTTAGCACCTTGATGGGACTGGTCATTAAAACTGGCGGCATTAAATTTTTAACGGCGGTTTTGGCGGCGATGATGAATTCTTTTACGGCTCCTGCCGTTATGGGCGCTACCGCCGGTATCATGAGCCTGTTCTCTTCCGGCTTAGGGGTTGTATTTCCGACCTTACTTCCTACCGTAGCCAGCGTAGCCGGCGCCGTAGGAGGGGTTAATCCTATCGAACTTGGTTCCATGGTCATCGTAGGCGGTACCATTACCGGGGTCAGCCCGATTTCTACTACCGGCGGTTTAATCATGGCTACCCTGTTAGCCGGCAGCGAAGGCGAAAACAAAGAGCAAGAGATGAAGTTGTTCGTGGAACTGTGCGCCTGGGCCGCTGCTGCGTTGGTACTTTTAATTATTCTGGCCCTTCTGGGGGTTTATAAGCTGGGGCTGTAAGCCTGCGGCCGTAGAATTAAATTTATTAGCTAATCAGCCTTGTCCTGAAAAACAGGGCAAGGCTGATAGTTTAAATCAGTATTTTATCGGCGGATAACGTTTTAGAACGAAATCCACAAAGGCTTTCAGTACGCTGATTGATTCATAGTTGTTGCGGTGATAAAGCCAGGTTTTGCGAAATATGACCTCGTTATTACGCATCTTTAAGGGGTATTTGTACAACTCGGGAAAATCCTGGCCGCAGCTGTCAGATAAGATGGTGTAGCCTACGTGGCCCTGAACCATCTTCATGACCGTATCCATGGCATCGTTGTCGGTGATGACATGGGGCTTCTTCCGGTAATGGCAGAACCACCAGTCGTCGTAGACCGTCTGGAGACCAGGGTCGGTGACGTAGTGGATGTAAGGCAGCTCCGGTAATTTTTCCATGTCGATGGGAGTGGCGCTGAACAGGCAGAGCGGTTCCTGCCACAGCAAATATTTAGCCTCACTCCACAAATGATCGCCCCGGACGATGGCCAGGTGCGCTTCTCCCCGGAGAAAATTCCGGTACAAGGTCTGGCTGAATCCGCTTTTAAAATTAATTTCTACCTTGGGGTAAAGAATATGAAAATCCGAAATCAGCTTGGGCAGATGGTATTTGGCAAAAACATTGGAGCAGCCGATGCGCAGAAAACCACGCAGGTCATCTTTTTGCAGGCTGGCCAGGTCGTCTTTCATGTCATAGTAATCGGTTAAAGCTTTACGGGCGTATTGCACCATGATTTCACCTTCCGAGGTAAATTCGATGCCCCGGGGCTTGCGGACGATTAACTGGCAGCCGAATTCTTTTTCCAGTTTTTTAATTTTGTCGGTCATGGCTGGCTGGGAGATGAAAAGCTTTTTGGCCGCTTTGGTTAAATTCAATTCTTCGCCTAGGGTTTTGAGAAAGATCCAGTCGTGATTATTCATGCTTATTCCCTTCTGACGCTAAAACTGTTGGCGCCAACTGTAATAAAAATATTTTAAGCCTGATTTCATTTATACTTGCCCCAATTACAAATGACATAATAATTTACTTATGTTAAATATATGATAACATGTATTTGTCTTGATGTCTATTAGGGGATATACTAAAAACAGTAAAACTAACCTGAAAAATTAAAGAACAAATAATTAATAATTAAATGGAGGCGTACCTAAATGGTAAAACTGATGAAAGACGGAGCTTATCTCTTAAAAGGTCAGACCCTGGTGTCAGCTAAAGAACTGGCCCTGAACCCTAAAGCCGCCCTGGCGGAGGCCGGGCTGGAGGAGCAGGCGCTGAGCCCCAAAGCCAATCGCAAGCAAACCATGGCCCACGGCATTCTGGCCAAACATAATGTTTCTCAGGATCCGGCCAACCTGGAAATAAAATTTGATGCTTTGACCTCCCATGATATTACTTATGTAGGTATTATTCAGACGGCCATTGCCAGCGGTCTGAAAAAATTTCCGCTTCCCTATGTTTTGACCAATTGCCACAACAGCCTATGCGCGGTAGGCGGCACTATTAATGAAGATGATCATGTCTTCGGCCTCTCGGCGGCCAAGAAGTTTGGCGGCATCTTCGTTCCGCCCCATGTAGCAGTTATTCATCAGTACATGAGAGAGATGATGGCGGGCTGCGGCAAGATGATCTTAGGTTCTGACAGTCACACCCGGTACGGCGCCCTGGGCACCATGGCCATCGGTGAAGGCGGTCCGGAGCTGGTTAAGCAGCTCTTAGGCCGTACTTATCTGGTACCGGATCCCAAGGTTATCGCCATCTACCTGATCGGCAAGCCTCAAAAGGGGGTAGGGCCTCAGGACGTGGCCCTGGCCATTGAGAAGGAAGTTTTTGCCAACGGGTTTGTGAAGAACAGTGTCATGGAATTTGTCGGACCGGGCGTAGAAAACCTGTCCATGGACTTTAGAATCGGCATCGATGTAATGTCTACCGAGACTACCTGTTTATCCACTATCTGGCGTACGGATGAAAAGACTAAGAACTACCTGACCGTGCACGGACGTCCGGAAGCTTTTAAAGAGCTGAATCCCGGCGAAGCTGCTTACTATGAAGGGGCGGTCGTGGTAGAGCTGGATAAGGTGGAGCCTATGATCGCCATGCCCTTCCACCCCAGCAATGTTTTTACCATTAAAGAGGTTAATGAACAGGGCGCCGATCTTTTGGCGGAGATTGAAGCCAAGGCGGTGGAACGTCTGGATAATAAAGAACTGAAATTGAACCTGGCCCAGAAATACTATCATGGGAAACTTCATGTGGACCAGGGGGTTATTGCCGGCTGCAGCGGCGGTATTTACGAGAACCTGGTGCTGGCGGCCAACATTGTCAAGGGTCATGCGGTAGGCGACGGGGCTTTTGGCCTCAGCGTTTATCCTTCCAGCCAGCCTATTTATTTAAAACTGATGAAGGAAGGCAAGCTGGCGGACTTTATGGAAGCCGGCGCAGTTATCCGTACGGCTTTCTGCGGACCCTGTTTCGGGGCCGGCGACACGCCCTGCAACAAGGGCTTCAGTATCCGTCATACCACCCGTAACTTCCCCAACCGGGAAGGCTCTAAGCCCGGTAATGGTCAAATCGCTTCGGTAGCCCTGATGGATGCCCGCAGCATTGCGGCGACGGCGGCTAACGGCGGCGTGTTGACGGCAGCTACCGAGATTGACTTTAACGATGAGGTTCCGGCTTACGAATTCGATAAGAAGCCTTACGAGAACAGGGTCTTCTTCGGCTGGGAAAAGGCCGATACGAAAGAAGAGTTAGTCTTTGGGCCGGCGATTAAAAAATGGCCGAAGATTGAAGCTCTGACCAAGAATGTTTTATTGAAACTGGCCGCGGTAATTCATGATCCGGTAACTACTACGGATGAAATGATTCCTTCCGGCGAAACTTCTTCTTACCGTTCTAATCCTTTTGCCCTGTCGGAGTTTACCTTGAGCCGCAAGGTGCCGGAGTATGTGGGCCGGGCCAAGGCGGTGCAAGCTGTTGAAAAAGCTCGTCAGGCGGATAAGTCTGCTGCGGAGGTTCAGGCGGTTTACGAAGAGGTCAGGAAAGCTATGGGTCTGAAGGAATCCGAGGCGGAGTTTGCCTCCTCTACCTGCTACGGTAGTGCTATTTTTGCTAACAAGCCTGGCGACGGCAGCGCCCGGGAACAGGCGGCTTCCTGTCAGAGAGTTTTAGGCGGAGCGGCTAACCTGGCCTTGGAGTACGCTACTAAACGCTATCGCAGTAACGTCATCAACTGGGGCATGCTGCCCTTCCTGATGAAGGAGGCCGACGTTAAGTATTTAGAAGTAGGGGCTTATGTTTATGTGCCAGGCGTTTTGGAGCAGCTGCTCAATAAGGCGGAAACCTTCCCGGCCTATGTCATCAGCGGCGGCAAGAAGACGCAGATTGAACTGAGCCTGGGCTACCTTTCGGATGATGAAAGGGATATCATTGCCCGGGGCTGCCTGATTAATTTCTACGCCTCCGGCAAATAAGAAGCTATTGATAAAATAATTAGTCAGTTTTTATGTTTTAGCTGACTTTACCAGAAAATAGAAGATAGAAGACCGACCTCTAGTCTGGCCGCTGATACCCGCGGAGATTGCACCGCGGGTATCAGCGTTTTTTAGTAAGGCGAGACATTTCCGGTAAGAAAAATATCCATAAAGAAGTTAAAATAACTTTTGAGAAATAAGTTAAAACTTATCACTGAGTTATTAAAATATGTATTTGTACTGATACCAATTTTGACCTATACTTAAGTCAACGAATTCAGAAAAATAAAATAATAGTTTAAACTTCAGGGTTGAGTCTGAGCAATATCCTTCCTAGAACGAAAAAGGAAAAAACGGAAAGTCACTTTTACAAAAGAGGAGGTTAAACATGACTGAGAAAATTAAAATGACCACACCATTGGTAGAGATGGACGGGGACGAGATGACCCGTATTCTGTGGAAACTTATTAAAGATGTTTTGATTACGCCCTATGTAGATTTAAAAACCGAGTATTACGACTTAGGCATCGAAAACAGAGATAAAACAGATGATCAGGTGACCACCGCTTCTGCTCTGGCTACGAAAAAATACGGAGTAGCGGTAAAATGTGCCACGATTACCCCCAATGCCGCCCGGGTTAAAGAATATAACCTGAAACAGATGTGGAAAAGCCCTAACGGAACTATCAGGGCCATTATGGATGGCACGGTCTTTAGAAAACCGATTATGGTTAAAGGTATTAATCCTTTGGTCAAAAACTGGCATAAGCCTATTACTATTGCACGTCATGCTTACGGCGATGTTTACCGTAACGCCGAGATTAAAATTCCCGGCCCCGGTAAGGCCGAGCTGGTTTTTACCGGTGAGAACGGCCAGCAGCTGAAAGCGGATATTCAGAACTTTAAGAGTGCCGGCGTTATCCAGGGTATGCATAACACCGATGCTTCCATCACTAATTTTGCCAGGTCCTGTTTCAATTATGCCTTAAGCGTGAAGGAAGATTTGTGGTTTGGTACTAAAGACACTATTTCTAAGATTTATGATCATAGGTTCAAAGATATTTTCCAGGACCTGTATGACCAGGAGTACCGGTCTAAATTCGAGGCTGCCGGCATCACTTATTTCTACACTTTGATTGATGATATAGTAGCCAGGGTCATGCGCTCCGAGGGCGGGATGGTCTGGGCCTGCAAAAATTATGACGGCGATGTGATGAGCGATATGATGGCGACGGCTTTTGGCAGTTTAGCCATGATGAGCTCGGTCCTGGTATCTCCTGAGGGCAAGTTTGAATACGAGGCAGCTCACGGCACGGTGCAGCGTCATTATTATAAGTACTTAAAAGGGGAGCCCACTTCTACTAATTCGGTGGCTACCATTTTTGCCTGGACCGGTGCTTTGAGAAAAAGGGCAGAACTTGATCAGCTGTCTGAGCTGACCGCCTTTGCCGATAAATTGGAAAAAGCCACGCTGGCCACGATTGAGGAAGGCGTGATGACCGGAGATTTATATCTGATTTCGGAATTATCTTCAAAGAAAAAAGTGGGTAGCGAGGAATTCTTACAAGCAATTAAAGAAAAGCTGGCAAAGTTGTTATAAAGTGGTCTAGGTACCATTTATAAATTTTAAAGATATAAAAGGAGGAAGAAAACATGTTTCTAGGTGTTGTCGGTTTTATCATGATTTTCGTCATAGTTTATTGCTTGATTCAATCTAAGGCTAACCCCATTCCCATTTTTATCACGGTGCCGCTTCTAGCGGCGTTTGTGTGTGGGTTCGCACCGGAAGCGGTATTCGGGTTTGTAAAGAAGGGCGTTACTACTACTTGGTCCACGGCCGTATTGTTCTTATTCTCTATCGTTTATTTCGGTTTGATGAGTGATGTTGGCATGTTTGATCCATTAGTTAACTTCCTGGTTAAAAAAGCTGGCTCCAATATTATTTTAATCACGGTAGCGACGGCCATTATTGCTACCATCGCCCATCTGGACGGAACTACGGCTGGTACTATGCTGATTACGGTTCCTGCTATGCTGCCTATTTACAAAAGCTTGCACATGCGTCCAGTAATACTAACTTGTCTGGTCTCAGCCGCCATAGGCGTTATGAACCTGACTCCCTGGGGTGGACCTACCGCTCGTGTCGGGATTATCTTAAATACAGATGTTAACGGTCTTTGGCAGGAGCTAATCCCGGTACAGATTGCCGGTTTCGTTATGGTAATTGCCTTTGCGGTTTATCTGGGTGTTTTGGAAAAAAGAAGAGGCGCCGGCGTGATTGCTACCGGTAAGGCTGCTTTGCTTTCTGAGGATATGGAAGGGGTAGAATCTGCTGCTGACGGCGGTGATCTGGATGCGATGAAACGGCCTAAGTTATTATGGTTCAATGTTTTCTTAACGGCCGGTGTTATTTTGTTAATGTGTTTTACCAAGATTCCTTTGTACGGAGCTTTTATGATCGGCCTGGCTTTAGCGCTTTTGGTTAATTTCCGTACGGCTAAGGAACAAGCTAATGCGATTAAGGTGCATGCATCCGCTGCTCTTTCCACGCCTATGATTCTGTTAACCACCGGTGTATTCTTAGGTGTTTTAAACGGAACTAAGATGATGGAGGCTATGGCCAATATCCTGATTAATGTCGTTCCTTCGTTCTTAGGGCCTCATCTGGCTATTGTCCTGGGTATGCTTTCTGTTCCTATCGGCATGATGCTGGGTACTGATTCCTTCTTCTTTGGTTTCCTGCCTTTAGCTATCGGTGTAGCCGACAAGTTCGGGGTATCTGCTCACGATGTTTCCATGGCGATGTTGATTGGTAAGGATTTCTGCATTCTGGTTACGCCTCATAATGCTACTACCTTCTTATTGATTGGTCTGGCCGGTATTTCCATTAAAGAGCAATTAAAGTTCTGTACGCCTTATTTGTGGCTGTTATCCTGGATTATGCTGGTTCTGGCTTTAGTATTAGGCATCTTTGCTCTATAATTCAACAATCTTCTATTAAAAATATGGCGGTAAGCAAAACGACTTCAAGACTAAGACGTCTTGGAGTCGTTCTTTATATCTCATGTAATTTACAGAGCTTTCGTGCCTTGTTTTTACACCATACCCAGTTTTGCTAACCTGATGAATTCTTCCATTTCCTGGGTAACCCATTTGTCCTTGTGATAAAATATTTGCCGGTACATGGACATTTCAAAGTCCGTGACGTTGAGGATGGCAAGTTCCTGACGCAGGACGCTGTCTTGGACGGCGAAATGGGGCAGAAAAGACAGGCCCAGGTTTTTCTTGATCATATTAATGATAAATTCTGTATTTGCTACTTCCAGAAAGGGCTCCAGCGACAGCTCCCTGGCCGCCAGGTACTGGTTCAGGCGGTAACGGTAGTTGCCTTCTTTTTCTGTCAGGAGAAAAGGTTGATTTAATAAACTGTTTAAACTCAAATTAGCCTGCAAGGCCAGAGGCGAATGAGTGGAAGCGACAAAAACGATATATTCCTTTTCTTCCAGTACTTTAACCCAATTATTATTGTAAAGTTGCTGATCCAGTAAATAAATTATATCCACCTGGTTGTGTTCCATCAGGTCGATAAGCTTGGCAGGCGAAGCGGTGGTGATTTTGATGGAGACCTGGGGGTGATGTTCATAAAAATATTCCAGTACTTTAGGAAGCTTGGCAAAACAAAGGGATTCAATCGTGCCGATATGCAGGGGGTGGCTGAGGTGCTCCGCCTTTCCTAAGGTCACCTGGGCTTCGTTTACTTGTTGCAAAATATGGTTGGCATAGTGTAAAAGCGTTTTGCCGGGAGGGGTTAAGGCTATTTTTTTGCCCATCCGGTCAAACAAGCGGGTGTGAAGTTCTTCTTCCAGCAGATGGATTTGGACGGTGACGGCGGATTGAGAGTAGCCGAGTTCTTCCGCGGCTTTAGAGAAGCTTTGCAGCTGGACGACCTTTAAAAAAGTGCCTAATTGTCGGATTTCCATCTAGTTACCTGCCTTTCTAATTGGTGATATTAAAAAAAATAAATATATATATTAAATCTATGAATTTGATTTATATTATCTGCTATGGTACACTAAATAGGCAGAAAAGTCAATGAAGAAATAATCTGAAAAATATCTTATCTGGAGCTAAGCTGCTTTTAAGCGGAGAACAGGTTAAGATGGAGGTTTCGTTATGAACGTGTTTGACATCATCGGGCCGATTATGATCGGGCCTTCCAGTTCACATACGGCTGGTGCCGTACGTCTGGGGCGGGTGGCTAATAAGGTCATGAATCATGTGGAGCCGGTGGAAGCGGTGATTGAACTATCCGGGTCTTTTGCCCGTACTTATAAAGGTCATGGCACGGACCGGGCCCTTCTAGCGGGTATTTTGGGTTACAAAAGCTACTCTGAGGAGATTCGGAACATGCTTAGTATCGCCCGGGAGAGAGGCTTGAAATATAAATTTATTACTACCGATATACCGGGCGCCCACCCTAATACGGCCCGGATTCATCTTAAGGGCGCTCACGGGGAAGAGTGCAGCGTGGAAGGTGCCAGTATCGGCGGCGGGAACATCCGGGTGGATTATATTAATGGGATGCGGGTGGATTTTACCGGGGAGCATAACACGATTCTGGTGCTTCATAGGGACCGTCCCGGTTTGATTGCTTCGGTAACGAACCTGATGAAGGAGAAGTACCGGGAGGTTAACATCGGTAATTTTAGCCTGACCAGGCCGGTTAAAGGCGGAGATGCCTTGATGACCATCGAGATTGACGGTCTGCCGCCCCAAGGCATGATTGAAGCGATGGGCCAGATTGACAATGTTATTAACGTTATTTTAATTCGTTCCATTTAGTCCAGTAGGGTGCAAAGGGCGCCGTATCTGCTTTGCTTTGGCCTGAAGGCAGATGGGTGGGCCTGAGTGGTGAGGAGAATAGTTATGTTAAGGTATCAAGCGGTAGCTGAGGTAATTGCCGAGGCTGTCAGGCAGGAAAAAAAGATTAGTGAGATTGTCCTGGCCAATCAGGCCCAGCAGCTGGAAAAAACGGAACAAGAATTGTATGCCCAAATGGAAAATAGCTTTGAGGTTATGTGTCAGGCGGTGGTTCAGGGACAGGACCCTAAGCAGAAATCTACCTCCGGTCTGACCGGAGGCGAAGGCTTTAAGATGAAACGTTATGCCCAAAGCGCCGGCGGCGGTTTATGCGGCAGCTTTATGACCAGGGCCATGAGCCGGGCTTTGGCGGTGTCGGGCTGTAACGCTGCCATGGGCCGGATCGTGGCGGCGCCTACGGCGGGAAGCTGCGGGATTTTGCCTGGTTGTCTGGTTTCTTTATATGAAGATAAAAATTTACCTAAAAAGGACGTGGTCATGTCCTTGTTCACGGCCGCAGCCTTTGGCATGGTGATTGCGGCGAAGGCTTCTTTGGCAGGAGCCCAGGGAGGCTGTCAGGCCGAATGCGGCAGTGCGGCTGGTATGGCGGCGGCCGCTTTGGTAGAATTAAGCGGCGGTACGCCGGAAGAAGCAGCCGATGCCTGCGGGATTGCCCTGGCCAATCAGCTGGGACTGGTTTGTGATCCGGTGGCGGGCCTGGTGGAGATACCTTGTATTAAGCGGAACGTGTCCGGCATGATGATAGCTTTTTCTGCGGCCGATATGGTGTTGGCCGGCATTAAGTCCGAAATTCCCGTGGATGAATGCATTGAGGCTATGAATGAGATAGGCAGCGCTATGCCGGCGGCCTTAAAAGAAACCGCTCTGGGCGGGCTGGCTGCTACTCCCACCGGTATGAGGTTGAAAGCACAGGTTTTTGGGGTTTAACGGACGGCGGAATAAGCATAAATGATAAAATTTTAGAGGAAAATACCTGCGGCAGTTGTGCCGCGGGTATTTTTTGTGATAAGATAAGAAAAGATTAGAATTTAGTTGGCGATGGAGGAACGTCATGGCGTTTAAAAGGTTGCAAGCTAAATTTAAAACTTATCTGGAAAATTGGCTGAACCGGGTGACCCGTCCTTTGCGCCTGCAGGTATTAGCAGCGCTGGGCCTTTTGGTTTTGCTATTTTACGTTGTCTTTATGCCGTTGTGGCCGGAATATTCCTGGCTGGTTCTTATCAACCCGGAACAAAGGCCTTTTGATTTTTTGTTGCTGCAATTACTTTTACTGCTGCCGCTTTTATATCTTTGCCGGTACAGCTTGCAGCGCGGGGCCCTGGCCTTGCGGCAGGGGCTTCCCTCCATGGAATCACTGTTGGTATTAGCTTCTCTGGCGGTGTTCTGGCAAGGGCTGTATGTCCTGACCAGGGTTTATGGTGGGAGGCTGGAACAGTTAGATGGCATTTATACGGTACCTTTGGGCTTTGTTCTGACTTTGGTGGTTTGGGGGCATTATCTGGATGTAAGCGCTCGCAGCTTCGGCTTGGAAAAGTTAAGCCAGGCGGCGGAAGGATCTCTTCCGGAAGAGGATTATACGGAAGAAATCGACGGGGCCGAAGAACAAATGTACCTTAGCCAGTTGCGTCAATTAGTCCGGGAGGCTTTGGCCAGGAAGACTCCTTTAGAGCTACTAACGGACCGGGTGGCGGTCATCATGGTGCCTTTAGTTCTGGTAATCGGTATCATTACCGCCTTAAGCTGGATCTACACCGGTTTTGGACAGGAAACAGCCTGGAGAAGCCTGGTAATTATCCTGGTCTTGTCTTGTCCAGGGGCCTTATTTATGGCGGTACCGTTATCCCTACAAAGAGCGGTCAAAAAAGGCTGCCGCCAGGGCGTACTGTTCCGGGATGTAGGCGCCTTGGAAACTGCGCCGGAAGTATCCACTATCTTATTTGACAAGACGGGAACCATCACGCTGGGAAAGCCGCGGGTATCCGGTATCTTTACCTACAATGGGGCCCAGGAATATGGCATTGCTACGCTGGCGGCGGCTATGGCTGCCAACAGTCAGGAGCCGGAAGCGGAAGCTCTGCGTCTCAGGGCCGGAACTGCCGCCTTGCCGGAATGCACGGAGATAAGGGGCAACCTGGCGGATGGTATTACGGCCAGGTGTTTTCGGGAGAACGTCCGCTTAGGGCGGCCGGCTTTTATTTGGCCCTATGCCCGGATGCCTCTGGAGGCCCAAAAACAATTAGAGCTTATTTATGCCAGAGGTGAAAATGCCTTATGTCTGGCGGTGGGACGTTTTTTTTATGCCGTATTGGCTTTGTCGGATACGCTCAGGCCTGACGCTTTAACTACGTTGACCACCTTAAAGGAAACCGGGCTGCGGACGGTCATTATGACCGGCGATACTAAACAAGCCGGTAATTATCTGGGCCGGTTAGCCGGAGCTGACCAGGTGGCCAGTGAACTTTTGCCGGGGGAAAAACTGGATTTAGTAAAGAGCCTGCAGCTAGGCGGTGAAGTAGTGGCGGTAGTGGGCGACTGGTCCAATGATGCCCCGTCTCTGGCCCAGGCCGACTTAGGCATTGCCTTTGGCGGAAGAGCGGATAATTTGACCAGGGAATCGGCCCGGGTGGTGGTACAGGGTAATGAGTTACAAGCGGTTTTGTTTACTTTAAAATTAGGCCGGAGAACCGTGCTTATCATGAAAAGAGGTCTTTTGCTGGCCTTGATAATAAACCTGCTTTTTTTACCCTGGGCGGCCGGGTTGCCAGAACTGTGGGGACTGCCGGTTTTAAATCAGTTCTATTTAACGCTGATTATGCTTGGGGGGCTGGTATTGGTGTGGCTCTACAATCAGTGGTTGTAAAAAAGTAGTTGTAAAAATGGATGAAATGGAGCGTTAATTAATGATGCAGCCGGTTATTTTTGATTTTAATGGGACCATGTTACTGGATTCTGACAAGAACGAAGCGGCCTGGTGCCAGATGATTAAAGAGGCGGTCGGCTATGAGCTGACGGCCAGGGATTTTGCCGAACATGTACATGGTATTCCTAATCCGGAAACCATCAAATACTATATTAATAAAAAATTTACCTTGGCAGAGACGCAGCCTTATTCCCAGCGGAAGGAGGAAATCTATCGCCGCTTGTGTCTGGAAGATAAGGAGCATTTTTGTCTGACCAAAGGTCTGCCGGAATATCTGGATTACCTGGTCGAAAAAAATATACCTCATATCATTGCTACCAGTGCCGATTGGGGTAATGTGAGCTTTTATATTAAACATTTTCAACTCGGCCGGTGGTTTGACCCTGAAAAGATTATTTATTTTGACGGCAGTTTTCCCGGCAAGCCTGATCCGGCTATCTATTTACTGGCTGCTCAGCGGCTGGAGGTTGATATTCACACCTGCCTGGTCTATGAGGATGCCTATCAGGGCGTAATAGCAGCCCAAAGAGCCGGGGTGAAACGGATTATCGGTTTAGCGGCTGTCCCGGCCAGCCAATTTTTATATAAAATGCCGGAAGTGGACACAGTAATTGAAAATTTTACCGTTTGGCGAAATTTTGTCTAAACCTAGTGGACAACTATTGCTTATTTTTACAGAACAAGGTAAAATATAGGGATAAAAAGAAACTTAATTTTATTTTAAACAACTTCGTCCTTGGGTATAGGGGGCGGGGACGTTGATTTTTGATAAGTAACAAATATACTGCTAAAACTGTTGGCGATACTGGAGGAGGAACATTATGACTAAGATCAGGCCTTTTAGCGGGCTTAGGCCCTTACCTGAGTATGCTAAGGAAATAGCATCTTTGCCTTATGATGTCATGGATACGGAAGAAGCCAGGCTGGAGCTGGCTAAGCATCCTTTAAGTTTTTTGCGGGTTACTAAATCCGAAGCGACTATGTCGGATTGCATAGATCCTAAGAGTCCGGCGGTTTATAAGATGGCTCGCCAGAATCTGGAACGTTACGTTACGGAAAAGGAAATGAAACAGGACTCCAGCCTTTGTTATTATATTTACCGGCAGCGGATGGAAAAAAATATTCAGATTGGTTTGGTGGCGGCCGCTTCCGTAGAAGAATATCGTGAAGGCATCATCAAAAAACATGAATTGACCAGAACCGATAAAGAGCAGGATAGGGTCAATCATATTATAACTACGATGGCTCAGACCGGGCCGGTCTTTTTGACGTATAAGAATCGGGTCAGCATTAATGCTTATATCCTGAAGCTGATGAGTGAAAAGAAACCGGTCTATGATTTTATCGCTGATGACGGGGTGCAGAACACTTTGTACGTAGTGGACCAGCTGCTGGAGGTGGCTGAGCTGACCCGTTTGTTTGAAGAGGTTCCGGCCTTTTATATTGCTGACGGGCACCATCGTTGTGCCGGAGCGATGCGGGTGGCTGATACGCTCAGGGGTAAACCAGGCGAAGATGCGGACGAAGAGTATGAACATTTTCTGGCGGTGATTTTCCCCGACAACATGATGCATATTATGGATTATAACCGCCTGGTGAAAGATTTGTGCGGTATGACGGAAGCTCAGTTCCTGGAGAAACTGCAGGATAAGTTTACCGTGGAAGAGGTGGCCGAGGGTAAGAATCCTAAACCTAAGGCACGTCATACTTTCGCCCTTTACCTGAAGGGGAAATGGTATGTTCTGAAGGCTAAGGCAGGTAGCTTTGCGGAAAATGATATTATTAGTTCCCTGGATGTTTCCATCCTGCAAACGAATGTGTTGACTCCGCTTTTGGAGATTGGCGATCCCCGGACCGATGAGAGGATAAACTTCGTGGGGGGCATCCGCGGTCTAAGTGAATTGGTAAAACGGGTGGACAGCGGTGAATATAAGCTGGCTTTTGCTATGTACCCTACCTCTATGAGTGAAGTTATGCAGGTGGCTGATGAAGGCAAGATAATGCCTCCTAAATCGACCTGGTTTGAACCTAAACTAAGAGATGGCATGGTCGTGCATCTTATCGGCAAGGACGAAGGGGAAAATGCCAAGGCCTAGTATCTGCCTGAATAACTTTTTTACGATGAGCTTGCCTTTATTAACGGCGGAATGGAGATTAAGATGAAACGTATTTATAATTTTAACGCGGGTCCGGCCATGCTTCCTTTAGAAGTACTGCAGGAAGTACAGGCTGAGCTATTGGATTTTCAAAATACTGGTATGTCCATCCTGGAAATAAGTCATCGCAGCGCTCCTTATGAAAAAGTCCAGTCGGAGGCGGAGCAGGATATTAAGGATTTGCTGGGTTTGGGAGAAGATTACTGTGTTCTCTTCATGGCGGGGGGCGGCAGTCTGCAGTTTGGCTGTGTGCCTTATAATTTCCTGACCCCTGGTAAAGTAGGTGCCTACGCTGTGACTGGTTCTTTTTCGGAGAAGGCCTTGGAAGAGGCGCAAAAGGTTGGTCAGACCGCGGTAGTATTTAGTTCCCAGGCGCAAAAATACAACCGGGTTCCCCGTCCGGAGGAGATTAAACTGCCGCCTGACTGTGCCTATTTGCATATAACCGGCAACAATACGATTGAAGGAACGGAGTATATGGCTTATCCGGAAACCGGAGATATTCCTTTGATTGCCGACATGTCGTCCGATATTTTATCCCATCCCTTTGATGCCAGCCGCTTTTCACTAATCTATGCCGGCGTACAAAAGAATATCGGTCCCGCCGGTGCCGTTGTAGTTATAGCCCGGAGAGAATTCTTGAAGGGTCGTGATAAGGATAAGATTCCCTGCTTGATGAACTATGAGCTGATGATGCAGAAAGATTCCTTATATAATACGCCCCCGGTATTTGCTATTTATATCGTAGGCAAGGTGGCCAAGTGGCTGAAGGCCCAAGGCGGTCTTAAGGCCATGGAGGAGCGCAACCGCCGCAAAGCCGGATTGCTATATGATATCCTGGATAAGCATCCGGATTTTTATCGCCCCTATGCGGAGAAAGACAGCCGGTCTATCATGAACGTGACCTTCGGTCTGCCTACCCCGGAACTGGAGAAAAAGTTCTGTGCGGAGAGCAGTGCCATCGGTCTGGGCGGTCTGAAGGGTCATCGCAGTGTAGGCGGTATTCGTGCGTCCATCTATAATGCCATGCCTTACGAAGGTTGTCAGGCCTTAGCCGATTTTATGCTGGGTTTCTGGGAGCATAATAAGGAATAAGCTTAAAACTAAAAATATATAATCAGAAACCTAAAAATCCCCGGCCGGGAGAAGCTCCTTTTAAACATGTCTGAGACACTTTTAAAGGAAGTTTCGTCCAAACCGGGGATTTTAATCTTTCGGGTTAAGCCACCCTAAGTTCTGACTGAAGTCTGGCAAGGTTCAAAGTTTAAAATTATAGGTTGTCCTGCCAACCCTTGCAAACATCAACCCATTCCTGATAGGGGGTGTACTGGGCCATCTGTTCCGGGGTAAGCTCGATGGCATTATCGTGCTCGCCGCAAGCTGGAAAAACTGTGGTAAATCTTTTCATGGAAATATCCAGATAAACCTTAACCCCCTCGTTAATGCCAAAGGGGCAAACTCCTCCGATGGCGTGACCGATTAAGGGTTCTACCTCGTCAGGACCCAGCATCTTAGCCTTGCAGCCAAAGTAGGTCTTAAATTTATGATTGTCAATCTTAGTATCACCGGCGGTAACTACCAGGATGGGGCCTTCTTTGGTCATGAAGGACATGGTTTTGGCAATACGGGCCGGTTCTACTCCTGCGGCCTGTGCCGCTAGTTCTACCGTAGCACTGGAGGTTTCAAATTCAATAATTTTATCAGCTATACCAAATTGTTCTAAATACTTACGGGCTTTTGCTTCGGACATTAAAGATTACCTCACTTTGATTTGTAGGAAAGATTAAAAGCACTACCAACTGCGGGAGGAACCACCACCGCCGCCGCTGCCTCCTCCAAAGCCGCCACCGCCGCCTCCACCACGGCCGCCGCCGCGGAAGAAGAACATTAACAGCAAACGCAGCAAGGCACCACCCAGAAAAATTTGATCTAAAATAAGTAACCCGGCCAGACCGGCTAAGAGAATTATCTCCGGCCAACCAAAGCTGTCACCTTTACTGGAGACAGGTGGTTGGGAAGTAGCGGAACCTTTAGCCTTCAGACTGACGCCTGCCGCCTTGGCGATTACCTGAGCGGTAGCCTGATAGCCCTGGACGATGCCGGCATCATACTGTCCTTTTTTAAAATAGGGCAGCATGTATTCATCCTGAATGCGGCCGGTCTTGCCGTCAGGCAGGATTCCCTCCAGACCGTAACCTACCTCTATGCGCGATTTATGGTCGTTGATTGCGATAAGGAGCAGTACGCCGTTGTTTTTATCCTTTTGGCCGATGCCCCAGTCCCGCAGCAAGGTTAAAGCATATTCATCCAGAGCGGCCCCCTTTAAAGAGGGAACCGTAACCACCACTACCTGAGCGGTAGTCTTACGGTCCAGGTCTCGCCCTAAAGTCTGCAGGTATTGTTTGGATTTGCTGGTAAGTACACCGGCATAATCTTGTACATAAAGGCCGGAAGAAGCTTCCGGTTTGGCCGGTACCTGGACCTGAGCCCAGCCGGTAGCCCCGCCCAGGGTTTGTAGTACCAGGAGCAGTAAAACCAACCACTTTTTTAACATTAGCATAAATCTCCGTTTATCCGTTACTCAAACTTAGGTTAGTTTAAAATTGCACTTTAGGTACGGCTTTGGCGCTTTCCTCCACTTTGAAGTATTCCCGGGCCTGGAAGTTAAACATACCGGCAAAAATCATAGTGGGGAAAGTTTTGATTTTAGCATTATAGGCCTGTACCGCTTCATTGTAGTCTTTACGGGCTACGGCAATCCGGTTTTCCGTACCGGCCAGTTCATCCTGCAGCTGACGGAAATTAGCATCCGCCTTTAACTGGGGATAAGCTTCCGCTACGGCTAAAAGGCGTGATAAAGCGTTGGTCAGTTCTCCGTCGGCAGCACTTTTTTGTGCTACGGTTTGTGCACCGGCCATCTTGGCCCGGGCATCGGACACATTTTTAAATATTTCTGCTTCATGAGCGGCATAGCCTTTGACCGTGCTGACCAGGTTAGGAATTAAATCACTGCGGCGTTGCAGCTGGTTTTCGACCTGGGACCATTTACCGGTCACATTTTCGTTCATGTTGACCATACTGTTGTAGGTGCTGAAGATAAAAACAATAACTAAGACGACGATGGCAATCAAACCTAGCAATACTTTTTTCATGAAACATACCCCCGTTTTATTAATCTGATAATAAAATAGAATATAACATCTAATGGAATTGTAACAACTATCGTAGCAGAATGCAAGTGAAAAGAATAGGAACTCTCAGGATTATTTGCCTTACGGTTAGCTTGTAAAAATAAAAAGACTGCCACAGGTTTGGTGTGACAATCTTTAAATAGCTGGAAAATTAAAAATTTAAGCTTTGATAGCCGTAGTGCAGGTCTTGTCTGTTTTGTGCTTTTTAGGAGGCAAAGAAAAAGGTTTGCCGGGTACAATAGCTTCGGTGAAAGCTTTTACGACCTGCGGGTCAAATAAGGTGCCGGATCCGTCAAGCAGCTCCCTGACCGCTTCCTCATGGCTCTTTTGCCATTGCTGAGTACAGGGGTTCAGGTTACGGTCATAATGATCGGCTACCGCTATGATCCTGGCTCCTAAAGGAATATTAACCCCTTTAAGGCGGTCAGGATAGCCGCTGCCGTCCCAATGTTCATGGTGGCTGCGGATTAAGTTTATAATATTATTAAACTCTTCCAGGTTTTCCAGCATACTGTAGCCGGCCAGGCAGTGTTTCTTATATTGCGCTAGTTCACGTACACTTAAATAAGGGGCTTTATTTAGAATAACATTGGGGACTGATAAATGCCCGATGTCATGCATTAAAGCTCCCGTCTTGATAGTCTTAATTTCGGAAGGTGAAAGGCCTAGTTTGGCCGCAGTACAAGCGGCATAATTGGCAACCTGCTGAGAATGCAGGTAGATAAATCTGTTCTTACGTTCCAGCATGTTAAGAAAAAACTCACATATTTCTTTGGTCTTGCCTGAAGTGGGAAAATCTAAATATTGCGGAATAGAGATCATACTAAAACTGCCTTTCCTTGCGCTATAACCCGGAAACTTACCATTCCCCAAAAGGTGTTTTTAAGGAAATAACATATATAAGAAGTTAAAAGAGGGGCTTTTTAAGCCTCTCTTAAGATTAATATCCGTTCACATCTTGTAAAGACAGTATAAACTTTTGCCGGCTTCTCGTCAAGGCAAAAACCAGATGTAATTTATGAAAATAATAAAATTATAAGGACAATAGTGATAAAAAGTTAACAATCTTAACATAATATTCATAAATATTCTTCCATAATGGAAATATATGCCAAAAACTCTTGCAATGAAAAAAAAATATGCTATAATAAGTAAAAATAAAAACAACCTGGGTCTGTGATTGCAAGTCGATGCCAGTTGCAGGCGAAACGATCCACGTAAGCAGTATAATTACTGTGAGCACGGTGCAGCTTAGAAGTTAGTCCTGCCGCGAAGAGCGAGAGGGAGAGTAGTGGGGAGCATAAGCTTAGGAGCGAAATCTCCAGCAGGCGGGTGTGGGGACGAAAATCAGGTCAGCCGGGTTGGTTTTATTTTTTATGATTAATTGTTTCATTATTTTAAGAGAGGGGTTTTACCTATGAAAAAGCTTTTAGTAATGCTCTGTATGTTTGTGATGGCGGCTGGTATGATGGCCGGCTGCGGTTCTTCCGGTGACAAGAAGGCTGCTCCTGCGGCTTCCGCTAAGAAGGAACTGGTGGTAGGAACGGAGCCTTCCTTTGCTCCCTTTGAATTTCCTGAAGCTAATTCTAAAGAGTTTACCGGTTTTGATATGGACTTGATCAGAGCTTTGTCCAAGCAGATGGGCTATCAAAACTGTAAGATTGTCAACATGGGCTTTGATGCCTTGATTCCTGCCCTGGAAGCAGGAAATATTGATGCCTCTATTGCAGGTATGACGATTACCGATGCCCGGGCTCAGAAGGTTAATTTCTCCGAACCTTACTATAAATCTGGTTTGATTGTTATGGTTCGTAAAGAGGATAATGCGATTAAGAGTTTTGAAGATTTAAAAGGTAAGAAAGTAGCCGTCCAGTTAGGAACTACAGGTGCCATGCAGGCTGAGAAGATTCCTAATGCCAAGGTCAGCACTTTCAATACTAATGATTTAGCCTGTATCGAACTGAAGAACAAGTCGGTAGACGCCGTTATCGGTGATTTGCCGGTAGAGCAGTACTTCCTTAAGAATGGCGGAGATCAGTATGCTAAACTGGTGGGCAAGACCTTAACCGCTGAAAATTATGGTATTGCCGTGGCCAAGAAGAACACGCAGTTAAAAGACGACCTGAATAAGGCTCTGGCAGAGCTTAAGAAGAACGGTGAATTCGACAAACTGTATCAGAAATGGTTTGGCACCGCCGCTCCTAAGTAAGCTGACCTCTAGGTAAGCCGGCAAGCTGATGTCAAGTTAGTGCCAGCTTTAAATTTTGGCTGATGATAAGGAACTTAAGGGCAGAGAAGCCTGTACTTTGCCCTTAAGTTTTATGTATTTTTAAAGGTTTTTTTATTGCGCTTATTCTTTCAGGGTTGTATAATATATAAATAGTGATTAAATTTCCGGGAGGAAGAAAGCAAATGAAAAAACTTATTGTCTTAGTAATGACCATTATGATGGCGGCTGGTTTGGCAGCTGGTTGCGGCGGAACCAAAAGTCCGGAGAAAAAAGAGGCGGCTCCGGCTAAAGTATTGCGGGTAGGAACTGAGCCTACTTTTGCTCCCTTTGAATTCCAGAAGAAGGATTCTAAGGACTTTGACGGTTTCGATATGGACTTAATTCGTGCCGTGGGCCAAAAGATGAATATGAAGGTAGAAATCCAGAATATGGGTTTTGATGCCTTAATTCCTGCTTTAAATGCTGGTAATATCGATGTAGCGGTAGCAGGTATCAGTATTACGGAAGATCGTAAAAAAGCAGTCGATTTTACGGATGCCTATTATGAATCCGGCTTAATCGTAGTAGTTAATAAGAATGATACCTCAATTAAGGGTGTTAACGACTTAAAAGATAAGAAGATCGCGGTACAGATTGGTACTACCGGAGCGGAAAAAGCAGCTAAGGTACCTGGTGCCAAGGTTACTACTTTTAATACTAATGCTGAAGTTTTCCTGGAACTGAAAAATAAAGGCGTAGACGCAGTTATTATTGATAAGCCGGTAGCGGCTTACTATCTGGTTCAAGGCGGTAAGGACAGCGCTAAGATGGTGGGCGAGGTCATGGAAGCTGAGTCTTACGGCATGGCGTTCAAGAAGGGTAATAAATTGGCCGCCGAGGCTAATAAGGCTCTGGCAGAGTTAAAGAAAGACGGTACTTATGCTAAGCTTTACAAGCAATGGTTTGGTGAAGAGCCTAAAGCCAAATAAAATTCTTAAGTAAAAAGGGAAGATTGCGATGAATTTTAATCTGGAGATTATTACTAATGCCATGCCTTTGCTTTTGGCAGGCGCAGGCATTACTATCGAAGTCAGTGCTTTAAGCGTAGGCTTTGGCCTGGCTATCGGTTGTATCATTTCCCTGATCAGGATGACTAGTATAAAACCTTTAAGGTGGTTTGGTAATGTTTATGTAGACTTTATCAGAGGCACGCCTTTACTGGTACAGATTTTCCTGGTATATTTTGCCTTACCGGCCTTGATCGGGCACCGGGTAGATGCTTTCTTCGCAGCTATTTCGGCCTGCTCCATCAATAGCGGTGCGTACGTGGCGGAAATCTTCCGCGGCGGTATCCAATCTATCGACAAAGGTCAGATGGAAGCCGGACGCAGTCTGGGTATGACCTGGTGGCAGACCATGCGTTTTATTATCCTGCCGCAGGCTTTTAAGCGAATCATTCCTCCTTTAGGTAACGAGTTCATCGCTATGCTGAAGGACTCTTCACTGGTATCGGTTATTGGTTTTGAAGAGCTGACCCGCAGAGGTCAGTTAATCATCGCCAGGACTTATGCCTCCTTTGAGATTTGGCTGGCGGTAGCGCTGATCTATCTGCTTATGACGTTTGCGGTAGCAAGACTGGTGAGCAGGTTAGAGAGGAGGTACGACACTTCCAGATGAAAACTGATTTTATTAAAATTACCGGCCTCAAGAAGAATTTTGGCGACTTAGAGGTTTTAAAGGGCATTGATTTAACGGTGGCCGAAAAGGAAGTCGTAGTTATTATCGGTCCTTCCGGCAGCGGCAAGAGTACTTTGCTGCGTTGCATAAATTATTTGGAAGAGCCTACGGGTGGCAGTATTGTTTTTGATGATATCCCTTTAAACGGCGAAGCCAATATTAACGAGGTGCGTAAGGAAGTCGGCATGGTCTTCCAGCGTTTTAACCTGTTTCCTCATATGACGGTGCTGGAAAATCTGGTACTGGCACCTATGAAGGTACGCCATATGCACCGGGATGAAGCTGAGAAGATTGCGAAGGAATATCTTACTAAGGTTGGGCTGATTGAGAAGTCTGATGCCTACCCGGAGCAGCTGTCCGGCGGACAACAACAGCGGGTGGCTATTGCCAGGGCTTTGTGCATGCGGCCGAAGGCTCTGCTTTTTGATGAACCTACCAGCGCCCTTGATCCGGAAATGATTAACGAGGTACTGGATGTCATGAAGAGCCTGGCTAACGACGGCATGACCATGGTCGTCGTAACCCACGAGATGGGCTTTGCCAGGGAAGTGGGAGACCGGGTGCTCTTTGTGGACGGCGGATATATTGTGGAACAGGGTACTCCGGATGAGGTTTTTAGTCATCCGAAAGAGGAACGTACGCAAAGTTTCCTGTCCAAAATTTTGTAATTGCTGCTGGTTAGATTAAACTAGCCTTGAGCCTAGGGGCAGGATCGTTTATCCTGGGCCTGTACTTTCTATTTGAAGTTAAGTAACTAATTGAAGAAAAAATCCTCTTGATGTCGGTCTGGCCTTTAAGCCTGATGATCGTGCGTCAAGAGGATTTTGATATTTTTAAGAAGTTAATTTTTATAACAAACGGATTAACGGCAGCATGGAGATCCTATTTAGCTGATCAAGGCTGCTTCCTTTCCCAAATCTGCCAGCCAGGAATTTGGGCCTGCAAAATCCAGGATTGGTCTTTAACCGCAAATTCTTGCTGAAAATCGGTAAAATATTTTTCGTCTACCACCATAACCGGTTGTTTTTGCTGGGCCAGACTACTATAGGAAATTACCGGCATCACATTCTTTCCGGACCAGCTTTGCTTGGCAGACCCTTGGGAGCCGGAAGCTTTGGCGTTAGCGGCAATGGTAGCATCCGGCTGGGCCCGGTAGATAGTTTTTATGCCGTAATAAACCGCAGAGGTGGGATAATTGCCATAACTGATAAACTCCTGGCGCTGGGGAAAAAGCTTTTGTAAGGCCGGAGTAAGGTTATCCGCACTTCTCATCCTGGTTAGAGGGCTGATGAGGCAACTGGTCAGAAGCAGATGAAAGATAAGGCTGGTAAGACCGATGGCATAAATGAATTTAAGTCCTTGTTTACGCAGCCGCCACTGCATGATCAGTCCCCCCAGGAGCACTAATGTTAAAAGTACCGGCTGCCAAAGTTCAAAGCTGTTGTTTTTGTAAAGCAGGGCGGCCAGGGCCAGGATAATTGTAAATAAAGAATTCCAGCTCAGCGGTCCGTAAAATTTAAAGCTATTCTTTCCCTCAGCATAAGTTTTATCCAGAAAGCTTCCCAGCAAAAGGGCTAAGGGCAAAAGCAGGGGATACGTATAAGTAGGATATTTGGTGGCCATGTTTTGGAAGAAGAAAAAGACGGTAGCGGCACTGAGAAAGAGAAAAAGCTCCAACCGGGGAGGTTTCTGCCAACTACCGGAGGGATGTACATAATATTTGACGGCCTGCGGCAGGAAACTAATCCAGGGAAAGGCCATGCCTAAAAGCAGCACGGTGTAATAATAAATAACATTATCCCGGGGATGTTCGGAAACCGTAGCTCTGACCATATTGTGCAGGCCCAGGAAGGTATTGACGAAATCACTGCCGTGCAGGTAGTACATGGCACCGTACCAGGGCAGGACGACCGCCAGGAAAAGTAAAAAGCCGCTGAGGAGACGGGCGGTACGTAATTCCCGCCAGCCTCGGTCCATCAACAGAAAGAGGACCAGGATTAAACCAGGCAGCAGAAAGCCGATAGGACCTTTGGTCAAGGTGGACAGACCGGCGCAGACATACATACCGTAGTACCAGTTTTTACAAGGGGTACTATAACCCAGGTAAAAAAAGATCAGGGTGGCGTTAAAAAATAAAAATAAGATGGCATCGGTGATGATAAGTTTACTGATGGCAAAAAACATGATGAAGCTGCTAAGGATAAAGGCGCTGAGAAAGCCGCCCCGTTCAGAGATGAGCTTGCGGCCGCTCCAGCCGGTAAAAGCTACGGCTGCGAAGCCGAACAGGGCCGGGGCCAGGCGGGCGGCAAAATTAGTAAAGCCGAAAACTTTAAAAGCTAAAGCAGTAAGCCAGTAGAACATGACCGGTTTATCGTACCAGTAGCGGCCATAAATCTGCGGGCTGATCCAATCCCCGGATAGAACCATCTCTTTAGCGGTTAAAGCATAATTAGATTCTACGTTGTCGGTAACCGGCAACAGAGTATTCATAAATAAAAGTGAAAAGAGGACTGCTGCGAGCAATCCCCACCAGTATTTTTTGGACATGATAAGGTGGTCCATCCTCCTATCCTGTGGTGCCCGTGCTTGGCATTAATTAAAAACGGGCAGTCTTACTAAAACCATTAATAATATTTAATTTTACCATAAATGGAGGGCTTCTGTCAGCAGGTTAGGCAAGTATTTGTGAAATACTTGATACAGGCAGGAGAAAATGGTCCTATGTCGAAATAATATTACATAGGCTGAGAATGGCCTGAAAATACCCCAGCTGGCCTTGGGAAACAAGGAGGAATTAGTATGAGTGTTATCGTTAAAGGTAGGAACATTGCAGTAACGCCGGCATTGAAACAGTATGCTGAGAAGAAGATTGAAAAGCTTACCAAGCAATTTAAGACGGTCGGTGATATTACGGCAGTGCTGAAGGTAGAGAACGGCAACCATGTGGTGGAATTTACTGTTCCTGCCAACGGGATTATCCTCAGGGCTCAGGAGAGTACCAAGGATATGTATTCTTCCATCGATCTGGTTGAGCAAAAGATTGAACGTCAGATTCATAAATATAAGACCAAACTGATGCGTCGTAAATATACAAATTTCCAGGATCCTACACCTGTACCACCTACTGAATCCGATGAAGGCGAGTTCAAAATCATTCGTAACAAGAGTTTTACCTTGCTGCCGATGAATGCCGAAGAAGCTATTCTGCAGATGAACCTGCTTAATCATGATTTCTTCGTTTTTTATGATCCGGATTTAGGTGCCGTCAATGTAGTTTATCGTCGCAAAGACGGAAATTACGGTTTATTATCGCCAAAGCTTAAATAATTCACCAAAGGTTCACCTAAAATTTACAAAAGCACGGGGCTAAAGGCCCTGTGCTTTTTGACTTTTGGGGTCATATCTGTTAAAATTTTATATTGGATATGTAGTAAGTTATGAACCTATATAGATTTAAGGAGTGGTTACTTTGCTCGAACACTTATTAACAAAGATTTTTGGCGATCCCAATGCGAAAGAGCTTAAGAATATTCAACCTATAGTTGAAGCGATTAACGCCCTGGAACCTGAAATGACGAGCCTCAGCTCGGCCAATCTGGCTGCAAAGACTGAAGAGTTTAAGCTGCGCCTGCAAAAAGGCGAGACGCTGGACGATATCCTGCCGGAAGCTTTTGCGGTTGTGCGGGAAGCTTCTAAAAGGGTTACCGGCCTGCGTCATTTTGATGTGCAGCTGGTGGGCGGCGTGGTCCTGCACCGCGGCAAGATTGCGGAGATGCGTACCGGCGAAGGCAAAACTCTGGTAGCGACGTTACCGGTTTATTTAAACGCTTTGACCGGTAAGGGCGTACATGTGGTAACCGTCAATGATTATCTGGCTAAGCGTGACAGTATCGATATGGGACGTATTTATAAGTTCCTGGGGCTGTCCGTAGGTCTGATCGTACATGATATGGACTATCCGGAACGCCGGGCGGCCTATCAGGCGGATATTACTTATGGTACTAATAACGAGTTTGGTTTTGACTACCTGCGTGATAACATGGTAGTTGATTTGGATCAGATGGTACAGCGGGAATTAAATTACTGTATCGTCGACGAAGTGGACTCCATCTTGATTGATGAGGCCAGAACGCCGCTTATTATTTCCGGCCCCGGCGATAAGCCTACGGATTTGTACCGGGTTATTGCCCATGTTGTTTCCAACATGAAAGAGGTCGAAGACTATACCATTGATGAGAAGCAAAAACAGGTAGCTCCTACGGAAGTCGGTATTCATAAAGCGGAGAAAATGTTGGGCATTTCCAACCTTTATGATACAGAGCACGGGGTAGATTATTCTCATCAGATTATGTGCGCTTTGAAGGCTAAGGCATTGATGTTACGTGATCGTGACTACGTGGTTAAGGATGGTCAAATTATCATCGTCGACGAATTTACCGGACGTTTGATGTTCGGCCGCCGGTTCTCAGAAGGACTGCATCAGGCTATTGAAGCTAAGGAAGGGGTTAAGGTCCAGCGCGAGAGCCAGACCCTGGCTACCATTACCTTCCAAAATTACTTCCGTATGTATGAGAAGCTGGCTGGCATGACCGGTACGGCTAAGACGGAAGAGCAGGAATTTGTGAAGATTTATAGTCTGCCGGTTATCGTTATTCCCACTAACAAGCCGATGATCCGTATCGATTATCCGGATGTTATTTATAAGACCAGACGGGCTAAATATAAAGCGGCGGCTAACGAGATTGAGGAGTGTCATAAGAAGGGCCGTCCGGTTCTGGTAGGTACTACTTCTATTTCTCAGTCGGAAGAGCTGAGCGGTATTTTGAAACGTCGCGGCATTCCCCATAACGTATTAAATGCTAAGTTCCATGAAAAAGAAGCCGAGATTATCGCTGGAGCCGGTCAGTACGGAGCGGTCACCATTGCCACCAATATGGCCGGTCGTGGTACGGATATCGTGCTGGGTGAGGGCGTTAAAGAATTAGGTGGTTTGCATATCGTCGGTACCGAACGTCATGAAAGCCGCCGGATTGATAATCAGTTGCGTGGCCGCTGCGCTCGTCAGGGTGATCCGGGCAGTGCCCGTTTCTTCCTGTCCCTGGAAGACGATTTGATGCGCATTTTCGGGTCTGACAGCATTTCCGGTATTATGGACAAACTGGGCATGGAAGAGGACGAACCCATTGAACATAAGCTGGTAACCAGTTCTATTGAGAAAGCCCAGAAGAAGATTGAAGCCCGTAACTTTAGTATTCGTAAACAGGTACTGGAGTATGACGATGTGATGAATCAGCAGCGTGAGGTTATTTATTCTCAGCGCCGCAAGATTTTGGAACAGGCTGACCTGCGTCCAACCATCATGGAATTTATCCATAAGATCGTTTCCCGTACTGTGGCTATGTATATTCCTCCTGAGACTTATTCCGAGGATTGGGATTTGGATGCTCTGATTAAATATGCGGAAGAATTCTATGCCTTTAAGGATCAGCTCAAGTCTGATGAACTGGCCAACATGAGCCGGGAAGAAATCGATGAACACCTGCATGAGGTAGCCGACAGCAACTATGCCGCTCATGAGAAGGAACTGGGACCGGAGATTATGCGGGAACTGGAAAATCTGGTCATGCTGAAAGTCGTGGATACCCACTGGATGGAGCAGCTGGATGCTATGGATGCGCTCCGTGACGGTGTGGGCCTGCGTGCTTACGGTCAGAAGGATCCGCTGGTAGAGTATAAGTTTGAAGCTTATGATATGTTCCAGTCCATGGTAGAAGCCATTGAGGACGATGTGGTTAAATATATTTACCGTGTTTCTATCGTTAAGCCTCAGGTAGAAGATCATCTGCAGAATGCTTCAACCAACGATCCGGCTAATGGTGAAGAAAGCGCCAAGAAACCTATCGTTCACAAACAGGAAATCGGTCGTAATGATCCTTGTCCCTGCGGAAGTGGTAAGAAATATAAGAACTGCTGTGGTAAAGATAAGGCATAAAGCCTGCTTAGCGCACATCAACAGTTTCAGGTGAAGCTGGGTCGTAAACAGGTTGTAAAAAAGGGCGGGTTCGCCGAATTTATCGTAGAACCTATTAATTGAAAGAGGTGACCTTAGTGCTGTTAGATGAATTTAAGCCGGCCATTACGGCTATGCAAACAAAACTAGAGGAAATGAGGGGGTCTCTTTGACATCCCTCGTAAAGAAGACCGGATTGCGGAATTAGAACACCGGATGGGCGAAGCCAGCTTCTGGGATGACCCTGACCAGGCGCAGAAGGTCAGCAAAGAGGTCAATGACCTTAAAGCTGAAGTAGAAGGCTATAAGAAGCTGGTAGGTAAGGTCGAAGACCTTGATACCATGCGGGAAATGGCTTTAGAAGAAAATGATGACAGCTTAATTCCGGAGATGGAGACAGAACTGCAGGCTGCCAAGGCCGAGCTGGAACATCTGGAATTAGGGATGCTTTTGTCCGGTGAATATGATGCCAATAATGCCATTTTGACGCTGCATGCCGGCGCCGGCGGCACGGAGGCTCAGGACTGGACCAGCATGCTGTTAAGGATGTTTACCCGTTTTGCCGAGCGTAACGGTTACCAGGTGGAGATGCTGGATCTGCTGCCGGGAGATGAAGCCGGGGTAAAAAGCGCCACCTTGCAGATTAACGGGCGTAATGCCTATGGTTTTTTGCGCAGTGAAAAGGGAGTGCACCGCCTGGTGCGTATTTCACCCTTTGATGCCAATGCCAGACGCCATACGTCTTTTTCGGCGGTAGATGTGATGCCGGAGCTGGACGAGACGGTGAAGGTGGATATCAATATGGATGAGGTGCGGGTGGATACTTACCGTTCCAGCGGCGCCGGCGGGCAGCATGTCAATAAGACTTCTTCCGCTATCCGTATGACTCATCTGCCTACCGGCATAGTGGTTCAGTGTCAAAATGAACGCAGCCAGATTCAAAACCGGGAGCGCTGTCTGCAGCTGCTCCGGGCAAAGTTATATGAATATGAGAAGGCCAAGCAGGATCAGCTGATCAGTGATATTGCCGGTGATTATCAGGCGATTGAATGGGGCAGCCAGATTCGTTCTTATGTTTTCCAGCCTTACACTATGGTGAAGGATCACCGGACCGGATGTGAGACCGGTAATGTGCAGGCGGTAATGGATGGAGATTTGCAGGTCTTTGTAGAGGCTTATTTGCGTCAAGAGCATGAAAAGGCCTTGCTAAGGCGTTAAGTATTGGAGAAAAGAAGATATGAAGAGTCGTTATAATCCCAT
>Ga0268357_100370_pt1 | contig 60556 bp, 60 predicted proteins | sample BioMet10_FD_192466 | JGI IMG/M metagenome (GOLD analysis project Ga0268357, IMG submission 192466) | Sewage microbial communities from Oakland, California, United States - Biofuel 10 (Illumina Assembly) | ecosystem: Engineered > Wastewater > Sewage > Unclassified | place: USA: California... | reverse complement strand
GTGGGGGGCGACCGCATATATGGGCCGGATTCGACCCATTGCCGGTGGTTTCAATCCACGCCCCCGCGTGGGGGGCGACTGTCGTCATCTTTTCCCGCTGTCCCGCTTGTTTCCCGGGCTGTTCTGCGCGAACCCCACGCGCAGCGTTGAGCTTTCCAGAATGCCAAGCGGCTCACTCACGAGAACACATTGAAATAATACTTTTATTGCGCAGCGCGAACCTCCCGGGCCGCAGCCGCCAGCTTCCGGTTCGCGCTACACCACCAGCGGCCCTTCGAGATCGATTGCGGGCTTGGCCCCCACATGCTCGACCCGTCTTTGCCAATTGGTCCCAAGGAAATAGAACCGCAGACTGTCCTGTTCCGGATCGATGGCCTCAACGAGACGCCCGCGCAGGCGCGTCCACTGGGCCTGATCCACTATGCACTCGAATACGGAGAGCTGCACCCGCTGGCCGAAGTCCTTGCACATCTTCGACACGCGCCGCAGCCGCCGCGCTCCGCCGGCGTCCGTCACGCACACATCGTAGCTCACCAGCACCATCATCGCCCGCTCCTCCTAGCGCCACAGGAACGCCGGATAGCCGTCCAGATCCCCGCGCACGTGCCGCGCCAGCAACAGGGCCTGCACATGGCACAGCAGCCCGATTTCGACGCGCTCGCGCAGGAACGGATGCAGGATCTCTTCCTGTTTCCGTTTCTGATAGGCGACCAGCACCTGCTTGCGCGCGTCGTCGGAGAGCAGGACCGCGCCGCTTTCCTCGCGCCGGAAGTCGCGTCCGCGAAGTTGCCCCAGGTTCACCAGCGAGAGCGCCACGCGGTCCGCAAGCACGGGCCGGAGCTCCTCCATCAAGTCCAGGGCCAGACTCGACCGCCCGGGCCTGTCGCGGTGCAGGAAGCCCACCGCCGGGTCCAACCCCACGCCCTCCAGGGCCGAGCACGCGTCGTGCGCCAGAAGGGTGTACAGGAAGGACAGCAGGCAGTTGACGGGGTCGAGCGGCGGTCTCCGGCTTCGGCCGGCAAAGCGGAACGCCTCGTCCTGGGAGGTGATGAACGCATCGAAAGCGCCAAAGTAGACATTGCCGCCCTCGCCCTCGATGCCCCGCAATTCTTCCAGCGAAGCGGCGACGGCAAGGCGCGAGAGGCAGTCCGCCAGCCGTTGCGCCCCCTGCTCCAGCGTCCCGGCGTCCACCTTGTCCGCGTGGTCGCGGCGGGCGCGCAGGAGGACCTGACGGGCGTTGGCCAGCTTGCCGGTGAGCATGTCGCGGGCGATGGACGCGCAACGCTCCGGGTCGTCGGCCCAGCGGTACTGCTGCCGGCGCAACAGCACGTTGCCGCAGACCGGCCCGGACACCCGCCCCAGGAACCGTCCGTTTTCCGAGAGGAAGCTTACGCCCACGCCGCGCTCCGCGCAGAGGAAGAGCAGCTGCGGACTGCACCACACCTGCCCGAAGGTGACCAGTCCGCCCAATCCGTGCACGGGCACGCGCAGGAGAACCTGCTCCCCCTCGCGCACAAGCACGTTCTCGCCCTCCTTCACCACCGACGCGCCCTGCCGGGTGACGAACAGCGTATTCAGCAGCTTTTTCATCCCGGATCCTCCCCGGCCGCGAGGGCGCTCGCCAAATAGGCGCGCACGTCGCGACCGCCGCCGATCGTCCGAGGCTGGCACAGGGGCAGCAGCGAACAGGCGTCGCAGCGGCCGGCGTCATAGCGGGCCGCCGGCGTGAGGCCAGCCTCGACAAGGGCATGGAACCGCCGGGCGGCCTCGGCGGTCGTCCGGCGCAACGTCGCGTCGAAGGCCACGTCCTGCCGGCGGCGCGTCTTGCCGTAAAACAGCGCGCCGGCCGCGATGTCCACGCCGAGCATCTCCTCCAGGCATATGGCCTGCGCGCAAAGCTGCACGCGGTCGGCGTCGCCGGGCTTGGGCCGGCCGCGTTTGTGCTCCACCGGAAACGGCCGCCAGGGTTCGCCCGCCACGCCCCGATGGAACTCCACCACATCGGCCACGCCCGAGAGCCCCAGCGACAGCGAGCGCAGGCGCAGGGCGAATGCGCTGCGCAGGCCCGGCTCGCTGCGCCCGCCGCCGCCGTGCACGCGCTCGTGGGCGAGGTCCCCTTCGGCGGTGAAGCGATTCTCCGCCCACTGCCCCTCCACGTGGATGAGCGCGCACTGCCGCTCGCAATACAGCAGGTGCTGGAGGCCGGAAATGGGCAGCAAGTCGTCTTCGCTGTACATGGGCGCTCCTTGCGGGATCGCGACGCGGTGCGGAGCCCCCTGTCCTCATGGCGGTCGGGGGCTCCGCATCCGCCATCGCCTTACAGTTTTTCCTCCAGGCTCACGCCCGCGGGGACGCCGGCCTTGTCCACCGTCACGGCGTAGTCCGCGAAGCTGCGCGCCGGCGCGCCCGGGTCCGTGGCCCGCGCAACCCGCACGAGGTCGAACAGCTTGTGCGCGGGGGCGTTGCCCAGCGCGCTGTCGTGCTTGAACACGACGAGTTTGCGCGCGCTCATCTTGCCCCGCGCGGCGGAATGGTCGTGGTCGAACATCATCGTCAGCGCCTGCCAGAAGAGGTCGAGATCGGCGTCGGAAAAGCCCGTCTGCTTGGCCAGCGGCGCAGAGATGAAGCCCTCGGCCCGATACAGGCCGTAGGGCACGATGTGCTTGCGGCCCATGGTGCGGTTGTCGCCGCCCTGGGCCTCGGCCTCCTTGGCGGTCTCCACGGCCATGCGGGTGATGGTCACGTCGAGCGGGGTGACGGGATCGATGGAGCGGGCGAAGGCGAACTGGACCGGCCCGCGCACTTGGCCGCAATTGTTCAGCGTGGTGGACATGACGGCCCCGAAGGAGCGCACGTCGAAGAAGTTCTTGCACATGAAGTCTCGGCCCAGGCGCACTTTGTCGGCCGGGGTCTTGGCCTCGCCCTCCACGGCCTGGTAGGCCTGGCCGCGCGTGGCCGAGAGAACGCCCTTCTCGCGCACGTAGATGCAGAACGGCGGCTCGCCCCCCTTGGCCAGCTCCACGTAGTTGCGCACCTTACGCTTCAGGCACACGTCGGTGACAAGCCCGAAGTTGGTTTCGGGATCGATGCGCGGCAGGTTGCCCGCGTCCGGGTCGCCGTTGGGGTTGCCGTTCTCCACGTCGAAAAGCAGAACGAATTCGTAGCGGTTTTCGATGGCGCTCATGATTTATTCCTCCGTGGCGGGGTTGGCGGTTTCGGGTTTGGCTTCGGTGGCGGCATCTCCCGGGGTCCACAGGGCCTTGCGCTGGTGGTAGTAGCCCAGGGTGAACAGTCCCTGATCCTCCAGCGAGAGGTGCGCGGGGAAACCGCCGTCGGAGATATCCACGCCGTCCAGAATAGCGGCGATGGTGCGCTCACGGTTTATCGCAAGCCCCCTCTTTTGCATGGGGAATTTGCGCAAATGATGCACCTTGAGTTTCATTAAGATGGGAAACACACTGCGTGGAGTTGCCGAAGCGGACCCATAGTATTTGTCCATGATGGTCGAATTCAGTTTGTTGGGGAAATATGCTTCTTCCTGGAGCTTCTCCAGCACGGCGAACAGCCGGCCGAGACGATAGGGAACGTTGATGGACGTTTCGTCGAGACTCACGGTGACCTCCGGGATTGTATTGTGGTCCGGGTGCAGCCGGGCGTTGCGGACGATGCAGGCCTTGACGATGGCGGCGCGGCAATAGGTGACCTCGTGCTCCGCGCGGATGCGGCCCATGACGGCCGCGAGCAGGCTTTCCGGGTATGCCCCGCCGGTGAGGATGGAGCGCATGAACGCGCCGGCGAGCAGCGGCGAGAGGTTGTCCAGGTCCTCGCGCAGGGCGGCGGCCTTGAGCAGCAGCCACTGCGGCGGGAACTCCGGCTCCTTCTCGAAGCGCCGCACGATGCGCAGGTCGGCGAAGTGCTGGCGGAGCTTGCCCCACATGCCCTCCACCGTGTCCACGTGCCAGAAGCGCACGCTGATGCGCCCGGCGTTGGGCGACAGGCCGAGGACATAGGTCCTGACTTGCCGCTCGTCCGCCAGCGCGACGGGCATCTTGCCGTCGCGCACGGCCTCCAGGAAGAGCGCCAGCTTCTTTTGCTCGGCCTCATCCTCGGAAGGGTCGAACGCGAAGGGGAACAGCTCCTCGGACGTGGTCTTGCGCTCGGTCCAGAACACGGTGGTGGCGTCGCCGATCTGCACCTTTTGCGGACTGTCCCTGCGCAGCAGGTGGTTCAGGGCCGTGGTGTAGTTGAAGGCCGCCTCCTCGCCCACGGGCGCGTTGTAGCTTTGCGATTTGGCGTAGGAGGCGAAGGCGTCGAGGTTGAACCCGACCAGGGTCGCGCCCTTGCTCTGCGCACCGCGCACGCCCTTGAGGTCGGGGTGCAGCCGGGCGATGGGCGCGTGCTCCTCGCCCGTCACCAAGCACTGGCCGTGCACCTCCGAGGCGTTCGCCTGGGCGTGGCGGAGCCAAGCCTCGCGAATCTTCGGGCGTTCGTGCACGAAGTTCCGCTCGGTGGACAGTTTGAAGACGACGTTCAGCCCGCAGAGTTCGTCCCAATGATCGAGGCCCGCCGCCTTGTCCGGGCTCCAGGCGTCGAGGAAGGCGAGCACGGCCGCCGCGCCCTCGTCGTCCAAATCATCGCAGAGGACATGTGTTTTCTTGCGGAATTCGCCAAAGGCCCAGGCTGCGCGTTTCGGCTTGCCCTTGTTGTCCGCGCCGAGGACATAGCCCGTATTGTCCCACATAAAGTTTGGAGGAGGCTTCGTGCCCGACCGTTTTGCTGGTTCCGGCACGATGAGCTGCCTTGGCGCGAGCTTCTTGCCGTTTTGCACGCGCAGGTCCAGCACCTGCCTGAGCGTTCCGTCGCGGTCGATCTCCAGGGCGAAGGGCACCGGCTGCCGGCTGAACCCGCGCAGGGGGATGCCGGACTCCTCGTCCCGGGCCAGCCGCTGATAGAGTTCGTTGAGCGCCTGCAGAATCATGCGCGCGCCTCCTTTTCCGGCGGTCGTCCGCCGGGTGCGGCGTCGGCCGGGGACAGCCAGTCCGGGCGCGGCACCTCGAAGACGCCGTCGCGCATGACCGGCCGGAAGAAGCGCGGGGTCATGTCGGCGGCGAAGTCGATGTCGTGCAGCATGTAGCCGAGGTCACGCTCGCCCAGGAGCGAGGCGTCCGGCGCGGGCGGCTCGCCCTCCACGGGCGCGAACATGGCCGCGAACTCGCGGCAGCCCAGGTACGGCCGCTGGAAGCACTGGCCCTTCTGCGCGCGTCGCTCGAACATCTCCTTGTGCTTCGCCGTGTTGCGGTCGTCCGCGCCGGTGCACTCGAAGCTGGCCTCGATGACGTAGTCCACGTCGCGCAGGACGAGGGCCGCGCGCTGCTGGCGGTCGTCCTCGATGAAGGTCGCCACGGGCGATTGGCCGTCCCGCAGGGCCCTGTTGATGTTGCCCAGCGGCAGCTTGCCGCCGAGTTCGTTGCGCCGGATGGTGTCGAAACGGATGGGCTTCAACACGCGGATACGCTCGATCACCCAGCGGATGGCCGGTTTCCAGTAGATCGCCTCCAGAACGCCCCTGGCGGCGGAGGGCGTCATCACGTCGTAGCTCACGCGCTCCACCTTCATCTCGGGGCGCGTGAAGCAGGCGTAATCGCCCCAAACCCTCAGCCGGATTCCGTAGGACATGGGCACCTCCTTATTGGCGTTGAAGCGGTTGGGAGGACCGCGTGCGCGGCTCCTCCGCACCTTGCTCCAGGTACTGTTTCAATCCACGGCGATTGCTCGTCGGCTTTGCGACCTGCAATGAAATACGCTGCCAGATATCCCCCGATAGAAGGGCATAATAATGGGTGCCACGTCTCCTTGCGGAGCCACTCGAGATTCATCATATCGGCTCCCGTTTTTTAAACTTACTCCAGGTACTGAACGGCATAAAATATATGCCGGTCTATCGCATGTCAATAAATGCGTTATAATTTATTGTATTGCTTATCGACGTGTTACTGGAAATATCAAAAAAACATTCACTCCCGCGGGAAGGGAACTGCGGCGGCGACATGCCGGCTTTCGTCGCCGCCGGCCGGCCGCATGGACACCGGACGCGCGACGATGACGCTTCGCATGAATTATCCGAGGGGGGCGGGCCGCATGCCCCGCCTCAAATCGTCAGGTCTTCCGGTGACTGCACGCCCGGGGCGGCGCGGAAGAGGTCCAGGCCGTAGGTCGCGTCGTAGAGGGCCGGGTTGGCGAGGACGAGGAATTGCCCGCCCGGGCCGGTGCGGCGGATGGCCCCTTCCCCGTCCAGGCGCAGGATGTCGCCGAGGCGCAGCGACACCGTATGGCGTTGCAGCCGCCGCAACAGCCCGCCCGCGCGGTCGCCGGAGCCGAGGGCGTCGAGCCGGCGCACGAGGCCGCGCGCCACATCGTCGAATTCGATGATCAGCCCCTGCGTGGGCGTATCGATGAACTGGAAGTCGCGCCCGATCTCGCGGAAGGGGAAGTCGCCGCTTTTTGCGGTCTCGCCGGTGCGCCGCACGATGCCCTTAGCGTCGAGATCTCCCTCGCCCGTTTGCCAGTAGAGCTCCAAGAAGTAGTCACGCACGGCGTCGGGATGCAGCAGATCGGCCGCATGGCGCTCCGCCACGCTCTGCCCCGCCTGGGCGGAGCGCCGCAGCACGCCGCCGGGCAGCCCGGCCTCGGGCGTGAACACGTACACATGGCCGCAGTCGAGCCTGCCCTCGCGGTTGCAGCGCCCGGCCGCCTGGGCGATGGCGTCGAGGCCCGCCTCCGCCCGGTAGACCACGGGAAAGTCCAAATCGACGCCTGCTTCCACAAGGGTCGTGCTGACCACGCGGCAGGGGCGCTTGTCCCGCAGCGCCTGTTTGATGCGTTCGAGCACGGCCGTGCGGTGCGCGGGGCACATCAGGGCGCTCAGGTGGAAGACCTCTCCGGCGGCGTCAGCGTCGGCAGCCGCGCGCAGGGCGTCGAATATTTCGCGGGCCATGCGTCGCGTGGGCACGATGCACAGCACCTGCCGCTCCGCCGCCAGACGCGCCGCGAGCTCGGCGTCGGTCAGCGGGCCCACGCGCCGCACCGCGACGCGCTTGAGCTTCTCGTGCAGGGCGGACGGATCGGCAATGATCTCGCGCACGCCGACGAACCCGTCGCGCAGGCCGTCGCCGCCGTCCTGTTCGGGCGCATTGAGGGCCGGCTGCGTGGCGGTGCAGAGCACCACGCTCGCGCCGTAGCTCGCGGTCAGCTCGCGCAGGGCCTCCACGCAGGGTCTCAGGTACGGCAGGGGCAGCATCTGCGCCTCGTCCAGAATGACGACGCTTTGGGCCAGATTGTGCAGCTTGCGGCAGCGGCCGGCGCGCGCGGAGAAGAGGCTCTCGAAGAACTGCACGGCCGTGGTGACGATGATCGGCGCGTCCCAGTTCTCCGTGGCCGGATGCGGACGGTCGTCGGCGCCGTCGTCCTTGGGCTCCGGTGGAACCAGATTGCTGTGGTGCTCCACGACGAAATCCCCGTCCGCATCGCCCAACGCCTCGCGGAACACGGCGGCGTTCTGCTCGATGATGCTGGTGAACGGAATGACGTAGACCACGCGCTCCAGGCCGTGGCGCGCGGCGTGGTCCAGCGCGAAGGCCAGCGAAGAAAGCGTCTTGCCTCCGCCCGTGGGCACGGTGAGCGAGAACAGGCCGGGAGCCAGGTTCGCGGCCTCGCGGCAGCGCGCCAGCACCTCGGAGCGGATGCGATTGACCGGCGTGGACTCGACGTTCGACGTCTTGCCCGCGAGAAAGGCGTCCAACCGGGCGCGCAGGTCGGCGATGCCGGGATATTCCGCGCGGCGTTCGGCGCGGGCCTTGTCCTCGCCGGCCGCCTCGGCGTCCAGCCGGTCGGCGTCCACGAGACAGGAAAAGAGCATGCGGACGAAAAAGGCCATGCGGAAGCCGAGCAGTTTTTTCGTAGTGGAGAATGGGCAGCTGGCGAAGTCCGGCGCGACGGGCGCGTGCTCCGGATCGAGGCAGTCCCGCCAGCCCGAGCAATCCTCGATGCGCCGCCGGGCCGGGTCCAGGCGAAATGCGAGCGACGCCTCGTCATTGGCCAAGCCGTCGGGCAGGCCCGCGTGGTGCCCGGCGATGCAGTAGGCCAACAACCTGCCCGCTCCGCTCCAGTTCCGCGCCGCATACCGCGCTCCGGCGGTGGAGTGGTCGCCGCCGTTGCGATGCAGTTCCCGGTTCTTTTCGACTTCCCGGATGTAGCGTTGGAATTTGCCCGACGCCTTGCCGATGTCGTGCAGCAGGCCCGCGGCCCTGCCCCAAGGGGCGGCGCCAAAACGGGCGCTGAAGGCTTCGGCGAGGGTCGCGACGTTTGCAAGGTGAAGGCTGAGCGGTTGTCCGGGACGGGCGAGCACATTCGTTTGCATCACGAATCTCCAGTCGTTTGCCGCAACCGCGCGGGAAGCGGCATTCCCCCCTTACCGTCTGCATAGAAACCCGATGCGGATGGGTACGCGCCGCCAGGCGGACGCCCTTGAGGCCCTATGTATATGTCGATACGCATAGGACTTCCTGGCGGTGTGGTCAACGGGGCATAGGACGAATGCAGCAGAGCGGGCGGCTGGATATTTTACGCAATTATCGGGCGAGGTTGTGATGGGAATCCAAAACCGGGCCCTCAAACTTCGTCACGGGCTGGCGGGACAGAGGGGCGCTGGCGGCAACTACGACGCCATGGTGGAGACGAAAACTGACGCCATGCCGCCGGGACTTTAGCTGAGGCCTCAGGCCGGGGCCTGGAATTTCCTGCGGACGCCGGCCACGTCGGTGTCGCGACGGTCTCCAGCCCTGGGACGGACGCCTGGGAAGCCCTGGGGATTGCGCAGCAGCAGGTCTCACCACATGATTTCGTAGGAAGCGCTCCGGCCTCCGCCGGGTCCGGGCCGCAGGAGGCCTTTCGCCACGAGGTCGGCCAGGTCACGCTGGGCAGTGTCGGAAGAAGCCTTGGTCATGCCCACATATTTACGATTATTCAGCCCACCCTCGAAACCGTCCGGTCCGGCATCCAGCAATTTGTTGAGCACCTTGCGCTGTCGCGCCGAAAGCGAGACCTCCGCATGCCGCCGCCAAAAGGCCACCTTGTTCAGCACGCGTTCCAACAGTCCTTCGGAGCGCGTCAAGGCTCTGCCCATGCAGTCCAGAAACCACTCCAGCCATTCCGTGATGTCGCCGTCGCCCTTCTGCGCATGTTCCAGCACGGCGTAATAGCCGTCGCGATCATGCATGATCTGCGCGGAAAGGCTGTAAAACCGGACCCCGCAGGGCTTCATCCTGGGCCAACGCCATGTCCGTGAGCGTTCGGGCGAGCCTGCCGTTGCCGTCCTCGAATGGGTGGCTGGTCACGAAACGGAAATGCGCCACGCCTGCGCGAAGGATGCCGTCCATGTCGCCTTGGCTCTGCCGCCACCATGCGAGAAATGCCTGCATCTCGCGGCCAAGCGTGGCGGCCGGTGGCCCCTCGTAATGCACAGCTTTCCTGCTTACCGGTCCGGAAATGACCTGGACGGGACCTTTGCGCCACTGTCCGGGGGCGATGCGGTGCATTCCCGAAGAGCCCGTCGGGAAAAGGGCCGCATGCCAGCCTTTGAGTCGCTTGGCGGTAAGCGCGACCGCATGGTGCAGCGTTACGGCGAGCAGCACCTGCACCAAGCCGTCGGAGTGCGGGGCGACCGGCCGGAGTCCGGCAGTGGGAAGGCCCAGATGCGCGGCGACAGAGGAGCGCAAGCGCCAAGAGGTATTGCGGCAGCTCAACCTTCTTTTTCACATCCACACATGAGGTGATTAACGCTGGCAATCACCTCATGGGCAAGGCGTCCCACATGACGGCCGGCGCTCTGGATGGCGGGAGAACCGCAATGCGGATCCCGAAAAGCGAAAGGGTAGGTGGTTTACCGTTGCTTGGTCTGCGCGTAAAAACCAATCACCTCAGCGCTCCCCGCCTTGGCAACCCCCGGCAATTGTAGCCGGGACTTGTGGCCAAGCCTCGGGGAGCCTTTTTTATGCCCCCGGCGCTTGCAGTCCGCGCGAGCGGATGAAGCGGATGAGCGTGCTGGGGCAGACGTCGACGATGCGCGCCAGGGAGGCCTTGCTCACGCCCTTGGCCAAGAAGCCCTTGATTTCCGCCTCCCGCCCGTCCAGGACGCTCTTGCCCGTGGAGCCCCTGGGCCGGCCGATGCGCTTGCCCTCGGCCCGCGCCCGCGCCAGACCGGCCTTGGTCCGCGCGCTCAGGAGGTCGCGCTCCAGCTCGGCCATGAGCGCGAAGGTCGAGACCATGACCTTGCCGGCCAGGTCGCGCTCCCCGTTCGGCGGGATGCGGATGCGCTCCTTGAGCGTCACCAGCCCGACCTTCGCCGCCGCGAGCCGGTCCACCGTCTGCACGGCCTCGCCGACACGAATGGGTTCGACATGCCCCAATTTAGCTACGGACGACTCCCTAATGACCCCAACGGGTAAAGCGCTGTAAACGACATCGCGCAACGCCACAGTCCATCCCCAATCACTACGATTTACTGGAGCAGGCTGGATTAAACTTCATTAGGAATAGGTTAGGAAAAAGAAAAACGGGCTGCGGCATTTCTGCTGCAACCCGTTGTTATTCTTGGTGGAGATGAGGGGGGTCAGCATGGACAACCCCGGTTCACCACAACATGCCGAAATCACTGGCTCGGGGCGTTGACCTTGTACTACCTCTTTGGGCTACCAGCTTGACCACTCACCTACGGCAAAGGGGCGGACCTCAAGTAGTTCGCGATGTCGGCAAGCAGCTGCTCCGGGGTTTCAGTGCGCGGCCTGCACTTCAAGGCCCAGGCCCGTCCAGGGTGAACTGTGTCCCAGGTTGAACGCAATTGCTCGTACCTGCCCCGGCCAGGGTCGTTGTTCCCAAACCCGTCGAGCTTCAGGTTCCACAGAGGGCTGAACCACGAGATGAGCAACGATTCGCCGAGGGGAATCCAGATGTCATCCACTAGCAGGAAGCGGCAATGGAAGTCAGCCAGGTCGAGGTTGGTGGCCTCGGTCACGCTGTTCCGGTGCTTGCTCAACCTGGAGTAGAGTTTCTTGGACTGCCGCGTCTCCGCAGATTCCTGCACCCCCTTGCGACCACCTTCAGGCAACGCGCTGCCAACGTAGATGGGGAGCTTAAACGCCCCGGCCTTGTTGCGGTCCGCGATGGGCTGGTACGTTGGGAAGGCCCCACAGTAGTACAGCGCGTAGATTCCGACCCCGTCGAACTCGGCAAGGTCCGCCAGTGGTACTGTTGGCGTGAGCAACAACGCCTCGGCAACGCTCTTGCCCAGGTTCTGCTTGTCCAGAGGATTGAAGGGTACCTGCTGGGTCACTGGAGCCTCCCCTTCCGCTGGAGCCTCGCCTTGAGGGCGTTCTCTTCGGCACTGATGAGAGCCGCTGCGACACTGGACGCTACAACACGGGCCAAGGCCACGGGGACGGCGTTTCCAAGCTGACGCATGGCCTCGGACCAAGCTCCATGCAGGATGTACGTGTCAGGGAAGGTCTGGAGCCTCGCGGCCTCGCGGATGGTGAAGTACCGCACCGAGCCGTCAGGCTTGACCATCATGTTCTCGCCGCCAGGAACACCATGTACGCCAGCCTTCAAGGTCTTGGCCGGGAGGTCGATGGGGCTTCCCGTGTGGCCGGGGTAGACTCGTGCTCCAGGCTGGTATGTGTGGTTCAGGAACGCGCCTGGGCCTCTCTCCGGGGCTGGCATCCCCTGCAACGCGTCACGGACGGTCATCCAGGGCTTGTCCCCCTCGGAAATCGCCTTCTCCATCTTCTCACGCATGGCCTTGGTCGGGGCGGAAGTCTCTGGACGATGCTTCCGAGCCACCTTGTGCTTGTCCCAGTACTCGCCGGAGACGTACTGCGAGTGAAGCAGGGCCTCAAGCGAGTGCGTCTCTTCTGGGAAGGACCACGTGGCGTGGAGGTCATGTCGGAGGCCCACGAGGAAGATGCGCTGGCGCTTCTGCGGGATGCCATAGTCAGCGGCGTTCACGAGCCTGGGGATGAGTTCGTACGTGGTGTTGTCGCCATACCCTTCGGCGGAGCATTCTTCCAGCCGGGCCATGTGCCGCGTCCACGACTCGTTGCGCTTCTGGAGCACGTGAGGAAATCGAAGCTGGAGCTTGATGTACTCGAAGTAGTTGTGGAACGTCTCCCTGGTGAGGCCCTTCACGTTCTCAACTATGAATGCCTTGGGCATGGTGGCACGGATGGCCCCAATCATGGCGGGGAACATGTCCCGGTCATCAAGCTGCGCCCTGTGCTTGCCCCCCATTGAGAACGGCTGGCACGGCGGACCTCCGGCGATGAGGTCAACACGGCCACGATGGTCAAGGAAGGGGAAGTGCCGTACATCATCCTCCACCACCCGCCAGGAACGCACCAGGGGCTGGTCGCGGTCCTTGTTCTCGCGGATGGTGTCACAGGCCCACTTGTCGAACTCGATGACGTTGGAGGTCTTGAACCCGGCCAGGGAGACTCCCATGCCGAGCCCTCCGGCCCCTGCGAACAACTCGATGGCGTTCATCATGGCGCGCCTACCCTCCCTCAAGAAACGTGACGATAGTGGCCTGAAGCGTGGCGGTGTCCCGAAGCTGGCACTCCCAGACCGTGAGCACTTCCCAACCCGCATCCCGCAGTAGCTGGACGGTCCGCTGGTCCCTGGTCTTGTTCCCTTCGAGCTTTGTTTCCCAGAATGTTACCCGACTCTTCGGCATCCTGGCAAGGGCGCATCCCTCATGCCTATGCCAGAAGCAGCCGTGCACGAAGATGACCTTCTTGCGTCCAGGGAAGGCCATGTCCGGCTTGCCGGGAAGGTCTTTCCTGTGGAGACGGTACCTGTAGCCGAGGCTGTGGACGAGACGGCGCACCAACATCTCCGGGCGGGTGTCTTTGCTGTGGACCCGACCCATGATTTCGCTTCGCTCTTCCTTGGTGATTGTGTCCATACCAAGCGCCTTAAGCCCCTTCGCGCCTATTCCAGCCCCAGCACAGCGCGCACCTGAGGCCCAGTGACTTCGTTCAAGAACACGTTGCCGTAGTTCGCCTCCGAAAGCGCCCGCAGGAACTTTGCCCGCCCCCATGACCGCCACGCTGCCCCAGAGCCTACGTCACGAAGCTCGCTATACTCTTTGATGTGTTGAAGCACGATTTGAAGAATAGTTTCCAATTGCTCGTCCGTGACCTTTACCCTTAGTGGCTTCTGGATTGGCATGTTCGCCGTCCCTATCTTGCCAAACTCAAAGCGGTCGCCAAGCAATCGTTCAAGGCTGGTGGCAAGGCGTTGGTCAAGCCCCTTGCTGAAATTCCCAAGCGAGTTCTTATGAGTTGCTTGAACGCGCACAAGGTCATCATGGCTGGGGTCGCAATTGGTCAGAGTGAGCCAAGCTCTTGTCAAATACCCTGTGACAGCTTCAAGCGACTGAGTTGGTCCAAGGTCGCCTATAAGATGCAGGTGGAGCACCGGCTTACCATAGCTGCCGAATTCTAGCTTCCAACGGTATATAAAGTAACCTTTTGGATATTGACGACTGAGGCGATTCCTGAGTGGTTGAAGCAGCTTGTGCAGGTCTGGCTTCCTCCCTGACAACCTTAGTCCCCATTCTGTGACAACGCTACCGTCCACCTCTTTAACACTACTCGACTCCCACTTCACCTGTTCTGTAGGAAACCAGAAAAAGGCCTCAAGCGGAGGTGGCGGCACGAGGTTGAACACCAGTTTGTCCATGGTGGACTTGCGTCGGCGGGCACGCTTTAGGATGGGCTTGGGCCTGTTGCCCGCAGCGGCTGAAGCTGGGGACGGCTGAAGCTCGGTTGCCGTGTTTGGGCTAGGGGCGGATTCAGATGCTGCTGCGGCTGAAGCAAAACGGCGGGCCCTCCCTGGGGACAAGGATTTATCAGATGGAGAGTAGGTTAAGGGACCTATGCCCGACGCTGGCAGTGTGAGGTTATAAAACGAGTCTTTCGACATGACAAATAACACACCTTGTTAGCTCGCTTCGCTCTCGTCCTCACCGGCTACGTTGTTTAACTGCCTGCCAAGCTAGCCCATACCTGTCAGGCTGTCGCATACGTGAGCGGCAAATCGGACACCTTGAAAAAGTACTGGCACCAAGGCCTAAGAGTATATAACGATATTCCTTCGGTACTTAATATTAAGCAGCGGTTTGGTCCTGCCAAACTTAACCATATGCCTGATGAGTTTTGAACCGTTCGTTAATTAATGCAAGCTGTAACCTGAGCAAAAATGTGAGGCGTTAACGCGGTGTCATTTCCTGTGCCCCATTCCCCCAGTGCCGGTCCCGGATGTCCGACGCGTTGCCCTCCCTTAATTTCAAAGGACAATCCACCGGCGCGGTCTTTGCGGGACACTCAATCATTCACTAGCGAATAGTGTTCTATAAATATTGTTCATAAAATTTATCGTGTCAAATTGATGCAAGAAATAGTAGCTAAACAGTCAACCTACAGGATTCGAGCCTTCAGCCTCTTAATAAGTATAACCGAGTCATCGATATTGCCACCAGCAGGTGTGCATGACTGTACAATGGCAAGATTATGATTAGCAGCATGTAACGCTTCAGAGTACTCACCATTTTGCTCGAGCAGAATTGCCAAAATGTAATAATATGCGCCGATGTTCTTTGATGTAAAGGCAAATCGCTTAATATACGATATCGCAGTATCACGCTTGCCTGACCAAAACAGTACTTGTGCTTTTGTGCAAATGGCAGTAACTTTATCCGTTCCAAATTCACACCAGCCAGCAGCGTATTCCAAAGCCCTGTCCCAATAACCAAGGGAACCGCAGAGTTGTATTGCCTGTTTGTATGCGAAGTCATCTTTTGGTGACAACTTAAGTACATTTTCGAAGCACTCAAGTGCCGAAACGATGTTCTGCTCATTAAGATACAGAATGCCAATGTTGTGCCAATCCACTGACTTGTTGTACTTTATCGTATCATCAAGAAGTAACGTTTTCGCTTCAGTGAGGTTGCCGGACTTAATTAAAACCTCAGCACTCAATTGGGCCGACTTTAAATATTCTAGATTATCAGAAGCCTCAGCAAGGTTTGGATTAATTTGAAGTGCTCTCTTGTAGCATTCCGCAGACTTCGATGCATTGCCTAGTAATTTATATGCTGAGCCAAGATTGTTCCATAGCGACGCCTTCTCGGGTGATATCTGAATTGCTCTTTCAAGTATCAAAATCGACTGGCCGTATCGCTTTAAAGAATTATAGGATATAGACAGGTTGAGCATGGCTCCGGTATTTTTAGGCTCAACTTCAATAGCCTTTTTCAGTGACTGTACAGCTTCTTCGAATCTGCCTAGCCTGTTACTTGCAACTCCACTATTGTTTAGGGCATATGAGCTTGAAGGGTAAAGTGCTAAAGCAGTATTACTAGCGAGTAGACTTCCCTCGTTGTCGTTTATCTCAAGAAGTATGCGCGACTTTTCTGTCCACCCCCAGTAATGATTTGGATACGTCATTGTATAGTCTTCAATGATTTTCAATGCTTCCCTGTGCTTTCCTAGCGCAATATAAGACTGAGCTTTTGCAAATTCTCCTTCAAATTTTTTATCAGATATTTCCGGGGGGTGAGGTAGTGCAATACCATTTCTGGCACAGATAACTTTTAATGCTTTTAGTAATTCTTCAAAAGATGAAAACCTTTCTGCCGGACTCTTGGCGAGGCACCTACTCACTATTGGCCAGAGCGGGTGGTTAATTTCATCCGCAATTTCATTTCGATGCTTGTTGGCAAAATCTTGTATAGTGCTCCCGCTAAAAGGACACCTTGAGGTCAGGCACTGCCAAATGGTGATTCCAAAACTGTAGATATCTGCCCTAATGTCGCAGTTGTTGACCCCATCAAATTGCTCTGGAGCCATATAGGGCGGAGTACCGCACACTATCCCACCTTTCGACCTCCACACCCCAAATTCATCTACCTCTTTGTCTGTGACTGCATTACTAACACCATCGATAGTTGCTTTAGCCTTCGCCAATCCGAAGTCACCAATTTTTAGCAAACCATTCTTAATCAAAATATTCGATGGCTTTATATCAAGGTGTGCAACAAGACCGTTCTTCACTGCATGCATCATCCCATAACAAAACTGGGCCATAAAACATGCAAGCTGCACTCCTGTGATATTAAACCTATTAATCATGTCTAATAGAGTAGTATCTCCGTTTACATCTGCAGGAACATACTCCGCCGCTACATACAATTTTTTATCTATTGACCTTACCCAATATGCTTGTAGGATATTTGGATGAAACCCGATGTTGACCCATGCAAACGCTTCTTTCTGAAAACATTGTTTCGCTACAGCAGAACCGCTACAATAGTAGCTTTTCAGTACAAAAATATAATCATCGTGCGGGTCATGTGTTATAATGACATAACCCATTCCTCCTTTGATGGCTTTAATCACCCTATAATCCCCGCCAATATATGAACCAGGCTTGGGAATTTCTGTATCACTTTTGGGCGCAGATGTTTCTTTGTTAATGTTAAATAAATTAGCTATTTTCCTAAGCATACTTTCTCCCACAGGGTAATGCGGCCCCGCCTTGACCGTACACTTTGCCGACGTTAAGATTTAGGCACATTGGTTTGCCCAGACAATATGCTAACTGGCCGCTTCCTTTGTCTTGTCTACTAACTTTGCCATAGCCATAGTGTCTAGCTCACAGTATCTGAGCAATGCCGCCTTCAAGGCCTTTCGCCTGTCCTGGTCTTCCGTGGTGACCATTTCTAACCAGGACGCAGCCGCCACGTCTCCAGCTTGAATCTCCAACCCTGCGTAAGAGCAATCTGGGCACAGGGCGGGAAGAACCTTCTTGATGGAATAGCTGCCGTTCATGCGCCCGTGGTAGAGCTTTCTGCCTTGGAACGGAGCCATGAGGTCAACCAGCCGGGCCAATGTCCCATGAAGTGTTCCAGAAACGCCTGGGAAGGCTCCTGACAGCCCTTTCATGATTCCCGACTCAAACCCCTTGTTCCACACCAGGACGCTCCCAGAGGGCGGCAGAGCGCTCAAAAGGGCATCCAGGAACTCTGGTAGTGGGTCTCCATCATCCTCGGCCAGGAACTCATGGTGTCGAAGCTCGCCCCCTGGCTCAGTCTGGACGTGGAGAGAGAATTGGAAAGGGACCGCCTCAAAGGGTCTGGTCCCATCCCATAACGGTATGGGCGTCATGAAAGTCGTTTCAAAGTCCATGAAGGACAGAGGCCAGACCAGGGTGTCGAGAAACTCCTTCAGGGCCTTCTTGTCCACGTATGGTTCAGGGGCATTCAGGAGTTCTGCCTGCTGGCGCTGCCTTGGCTTCAAAAGCTTTGGAGGAACATCCGTCATCAAGACGTAGCCCTGCTGGTAGAGGGCGAAGCTGTCAGGTTTGCCAGGACCAGCAAACTCGAAGACTGAGCCTTTTGGAATGTGAGCCCAGCAATGCCCCTTGAAGTCGCACTCATCGGGGTTGAGACAGTGAGGGCCAATGTCCAGGTCAGGGATTTCTCCTGCCAACATCTCCTTCTGAATCTGAATCTCCTCAGCTATCGAGTCCTGAAGCTCAAGGACCGCCTCCGTTAGGTCGGCGAACTTGAAGAGTCTCTCAGGCTCAATCTCACCCTGGCGAACGTACTTGGTGTCGATGAGCAGGAGCATTGCCTTGGTCACGTCCAGACCACAGGCGCTGATGACATGGTACTGGACCGCCAAGTCATGGAGGTAGGTTTCCTTGAATTCAGATGCAGCTTTGACCTCAGCCAGGAGCCATCCGGCTTGGCGCTTGTGCAGGATATCGGCCCTGACGAAGACGTTGTCGTGAGTGAAGGCAGCTTCGAAGAGGGTTGGAGCGCTCTGCTTAATCAGGTTCTTCGTGTCAGCGGCCTGGTCGGAACGGCTACGCCCCTCTACTTGGACCTCGACACCACCAGGGAAAAGCTTCTGCGCCCAACGTCCAACCTGAAGGCCAGACTCAAGGGTAAGCCGTTGTTGGTCAGTAGTTGGAATGGTGAGTTCTGGGCGATGAACAGCCAACCCCAGGGCCTTGTGGCATTGGACTCCCTTCAGGAAAAGGGACTTCGTTAGGCTCCTACTAGCGGCTATGCACCCTGCACCCAGATTTGTCATATTTACCGACTAATATCATTGGCTAAAGCCGTCAACTTCTGGCGTGCCCCAAAGGGGATGTAGCTCAGCCTGGGAGAGCGGAAGAGAGCAATAGTGGCGGATAGGTCTGTATGCCTGATTTGTATGCCAAAAGAAAAGGGACCTATGATTTGTCATCATAAGTCTCTGATATCTTTGGTGGAGATGGGGGGGGGCCAGGATGGACTCCCCGGGTTCACCGCAACTGACCGAAATCACTAGTTCAGGACGTTGACCTTGTACTACCTCTTTGGACTACGTGCTTGAGACCAAGAAGCCAACGTCGCGGCGGAGGGAGCAGCACCAACGGCTGCGCATCGCACCTACATCACTCGTTTTTCCTGACTCGGTACCCTGGCGGGTGCCTCAATTTGTGCCTATTTGTGCCACCCTATTCGGTTGACTGCAAGGGAATCGAATCCGGCTCCGAAGTGACGATGCACACCGAGCTTCTTCCAATGTCCTCTCTCATGAGTTGGATAACTTCACGTATAGCAACTCCGTAAGTCGAGGGAAGCTCGCCAAGGTCCTTCTTCTCACGGTTTGCAGCTCGGATTTTGAGGGCAGTTTTATATATCTTATTGCACTTTATCAGTATAGGACCTACGGTCAGGAGTCTTACTCTTGAGAATGCCACCATGAGCTGATGCATTGATTCAGAATCGTAATTTTTAGCTATCATTTGTGAAGATGCTTGCAAGAAACTTTCGTATGCGCTCAAGCGAAGCGTCGTTGTGTTCTCGCGTAGTTGCCTCTGTTCCTCATGCTTTAGTCTTGAAGATGAGAGTTCAGCTTGAAATTTGTGTTCATTCAGAGACCGTATGTTTGAGAGGTGCGACTGAACCACTGTCGCTATGGCAGTAATCGCTGTACCTGCTGCGAACCACACTATCTTCTCAATGTCGCTTACTTTCCCCAATGCATACATAGAGAGCGCTCCGAAGGCGATTCCTCCGAGCACCCAGGAAAACGGGTGGCGCAACGACTTGCAAACGAAGGATTTGACCGGGCAGTATTCAAAATTATTATCCATCCGGAAGTTCCTCCATGTTTATCGGAGATTGTTTCATGTAGAACTTGAGCGTCTATAGTAGAAAGAAAAGCATTTGTCGTCTGTTTTCTTGGGCTCCCCAACAGGTGTCTTCAACTTTTAGTCCCCCTGAATATATGGTGATAATAGCTCTTGTATCTCTGGCGATGTTGTGGCGTTAACACACGCACGGCCTGAGAGCTTGCTCAGAGAATCTAAATAAGGCTGACTTACGGCTCTGCCTGCTGCCTCAGAGTATTGGTGGTGGTGTGCAGACAGAATGCTCATGACCTGCTGGATAACCTCCGCTGGTGGCTTACACACCTTGGGCCTGTCTACTGGGATATTCTTCAGGTGAATACGCCCGAACTCTCGCTGCCCTTGAAGGATGGTGGCAAGGTCTGCGGCAAGGTTGAAGTCTGTAGGTGTGGAGTAAGCCAAAGTTGAATTCTCATGCGGGACTCGGACGCCTACAAGGTCTGGGTTGTCGCTTTTAATAAGCTCAAGCCAAGCGTTGCGGATGATGTCTCCAGCTTCATCAAGGCTGTGGTCTGGTCCTGGTTCGCCTAAGAGGTGAAGCTTCAGTATGGGCTGACCATATGCCCTACCGCGCCTGAGTTCCCACCTGTAGAAGAACCAACCCAATGGGAATGCGCGTTCAATCCTGCCTCTGAAGTTTTTCAGTAAGTGCTTCAGATTTGGCTTGCCACGGCGGTCCAAGGTCCATTTGGTATCGGAGTCCTCAGAAGACTCTACAAACCAGTGGTGCCGTGTAAGGTCAAATAGGCAAAATGCTTCTAGGGACATATCTACAGAAACATTGAATAGCAGATTATCCAGTTTGTTTTTTCGGCGGGCTGCGGCCTTACGCTCCTTAGTGGCCCTGCTAACAGACTTAGACTTGACCTCCTCACTAGCAAGAGATTCGGGAGTGTCCTCAGTGGCCTTCTTTGTCCTTGCCTGCTTACTGATACTCCAAGATAGGTAGCCTACTCCTGAAGGGGATAGCCGTAGGGCAAGTGTGGGCGTGTCTGCGGACATATCTGGTATGTCTGAAAAGCTAGTCATAGCAAAGTCTCCTGAGTGTATCGTGAAACTTTCGTAACTTATATAAAGACATTGCCTGAGGTCAAGCTCAAATCGAATGAAGGGATTATGGGTTTGGGCAAGTCCAGGGACTCTCGTCTACAACTGACCGGCATAATTGATAAGCAAAAATGTGAGAGGGTAACGCGAAGTCAGTTCTGGTGCCAGCTTCCCCCATGGCCGGTGGCGAAATCTGGGTGAGGTTCCGCCGTGTAATAGGCCGGGGTATTCATAGGGCCGGTCCGTTCAGCAACACATGTCACGTAGGGGCAGCTTCAGGCATGGGGCTACCGGCAGCATGACCTGGCGTGCGTCTGAAAATCATTCACTAGTGAATAGTTTTCTATAGAAATGAATTCTAGACATTCCGTGAAACGCCTGCTATCAATACTTCTGTGAGACATCATACGTCTCTCGGGAGGTGCTATATGACGGCTTTGACCAAGGCGTTCGGCTATGTCCGCGTCAGTAGCAAGGGGCAGGTTGAAGGTGACGGATTCAGACGGCAGGAAGCCGAGATACAAGCCTGCGCCAAGGCCAACGGCTATGAGATTGTCGGGGTCTACCGAGAAGAGGGCGTATCGGGCACGCTAGACGAAGCTGACAGGCCAGCCTTCCGGGACATGATGACGGTCATACTGCGCAATGGAGTGCGGACGGTCATTGTGGAGGGCCTGGACCGGCTCGCCAGGGAGTATCGCATTCAGGAGACGCTGTTGGTCTACCTTGCGTCCAAGGGTGTCGCCCTCGTGGTTGCAAGGACCGGCGAAAACGTCACGGAAGCGGTCATGGCGGACCCGATGAAAAAGGCGCTGGTGCAGATGCAGGGCGTTTTTGCGGAGTTGGAGAAGGGACTACTCGTCAAGAAGCTCAGAGCCGCCAGGGACCGTAAGCGCGAATTGGAAGGACGCTGCGAAGGTCGCCATGCCTTCACCAAGGAAACGTTACCAGAGGCTATCAAGGTCGCCTTGGTTGAAGTGAAACGGCTCCGGAAGGTGAACCCAGGCCAGCGGAGGCCTTCCTTTGCGGAGGTGGCGCAGTACCTCAATGACAACGGAATGTATACGGTCCAAGGCAAACCGTTCTCTGCGGCAAACCTTATGAGAATGTGGAAAGCGCACAGGAAGCTGCTGTAAGTCTCTTCGCGCCTCCTCATCTGTCTTTTCCGAGGCCATTTCCTACGCCTCACCTCTGGCGAATTTGGACGCCTTCAGGTGGTCGAGTGGAATAGTCTGGTCGAAGTCCAGCTTCAGGATGACCCCCTCGTAACGTTGGCGCAGTGGCAGGGCGTGGACGTAGTTCTCTTGGAGAGGGCTCTTGTGCTCATGGCCCACGGTGTCGGCAATTAGCGCTTCGTCGATGCCCAGTACCCGGCAGTGGTGGATGACCGTATGCCGGAAGCTATGGAATACCTTCTTCCCTTCATCAGGGTTACTCTTCACGCCAAGGTCTGCGAGGTGCCTGCCAAACCACTTGGACACCGGATGCGAGTAGGTGAAATTCGTCTCTTTGGTCTTCTTGAGCATCGGGAACAGGTGGTCATGGCCCTGCCGCTTGAGGCTCTTCACGTAGTCCGGGAGGTGCAGCCCCTCAACCAGGAAGGGATGCAGCGGCACCATGCGGAGACCCGCCTCCGTCTTCACTGAGGTGTCCAAGGTCTCCGTGATGTCCAGGCACCAGAGGCCGTCCACCTGCTTGATGTGCTCCAGATGAAGCTGACAAAGCTCCTCCAGCCGTGCCCCTGTGAACAAACCCAAGACAGGCACCCAGAACTTCCAGGGGACTTGGAAGGTGTCGTTCACCAAGCTCTTGCAGTGAAAGATGGACTTCAGGTCCGCCAGGGTGAAGGGTGCCCGCTTGTCCTCCGGCTTCTTCTTGGGCAGACGGATGGTGAGCACGTCCTTGATGGTGGGGTCGGAGAGATGCTTCTTGACGGCCCGCCAGTCAAGAAAGACTCGTACCCGGCCGAAAATGTTGTTCAAGGTCGTTGGGGACAGGCGGTCAGCTTCAGGGATGTCCATCTTGAGCACGGCTTCCAGAGAGTAGTCCTTATATACCGGGTGCATCCTCCATCTCGAAGGAAGGCGGCGCATCTTGTCCCGGAACTCGGTCAGACTGTCCTCGTTAAGTTCACCCACATGGATGTCGCCCAGGACTTCAAGGAGCTTGGTCAACGAGTCCATGACCGTCTTGGCGCTGCGTTGGGACCACTCGCCACTCTTTCGCTTCTCTGCCTCATACTTCTTCAAGGCATCCGACAGGAGCGGCCCAAGGTCTCGTGGTGGACAGGTCTGTGGGGCCACAGCGGGAGGCACAGGCGGCGTTGTCTGGGAGAACAACTGGGCATCGCCGCTGAAGTCTCCTCGCGCTCGTTTCAGTTCGATTTCTGCCCATTTCCCTGTGGCGATGATTAGGGCCTGACAGAGCTTCCCGTACTCGGCTGAATCCTTCGGCACGGACAAACCTTCGGAGGCCAGATAGGCATCGGCAGAGGAAGCAATCCAAGCGAGGTCGTTGAGCGCGAGTAATCTCTTAACCAGTGCCTGGATTGCTTCAAGCACCCTCGGGTGGTCCCTTACGTACTCCCTGGTGTACGGTTCCCGGCTCAAGGCACGACGATTTTCCCAATCATCAACTTCAGCGCGAAGATATTTGTCCGCCAGGGCCTGAATTTGTGAATCAGTCAGTGCAGCCATGATGACATCCCCAGTTCGCAGTCGACGAATGAGGTTTTGGAGTGCCGCCGACACCTGAAGGGCCTTGCTGCGGGCCTCGGTGAGGTAGGCCGTGCGGAGAGAAAGGCGGAACTCGGTCCTGCCCAGGCGCGGCCTCACATCCATCGGAACGGCTTGACGAAAGTAGAAGACATGGCCCTGTTTGACAAGATGAGTGGGGGCCTTGGAAACGAAGGTGCCGACTCCCATGGCTTGACCTTTGGAGCACCACTTTGTGTTAACTCTCGGTCAACGCCCTGCGTGGTGCAGGTTAAGCCAGTGAAATCGGCACCTTATAGTGTCCATGGTGGAGATGAGGTCAACAGAAGTTTCACATCAACATTCTGTAATATCACACTATAAATTTCATATTTTTATTTGGTGCCCCCAAAAGTGCCCCCAGATAAAAATGCCTGGGGATGCCACCTGCCCCCCTTTCAGGACATGAACTTGCCGGGCAGACGCCAGTCCAAGGGGATGAAGAACGAGGCACCTTGCCCAAAGGGGGCATCCGAGCTGCGCTCACTGTGCCTGGTGCATGCTCATGGCCTTTTGGATGTCCTGGCCGACCTTCGCCCAGTCTCCGGCGAGTGCTCGCGCATCGCCGCGGGCCGCAAACCGACGCCCAGCATCCTGAACCCTTCTGCGCTTCTCGCTACGCAGGGTGCCCCGGAAGTCCAGGAGCCTTCCGGCTCCGTTCAGGATTGCCTTCAGCCTTGCCATGAACTTTCCTTGCTCGTGGACTGGTCCGATGTCAACGACGGACGGAGCCGCCAGGCTTGGGAATGACACCCTCTTGCCCTTCTCCGTCCGAAGTCCACCCGAGACCGCGGCCCGCCGGTCATGTTTTGTCATCCGTCCGGTCCGCTTCGGACGGCATCGGCGCGGCGGGGCGCAACGCCTGTCGCCTGGTTCTGCTGGTGTTGGTTGCGGCTTCTCCCTGGTAAGCCTGCCGCCCGCAAGCTCCCGGCCCGGTTTGTATTGGCCCCGGATACAAACCGGAGCCGCCGCGTCTGGCAGGGGGGCCTTGTGCTTCGCCGTCCAGGCTGCCTTCCACAGCTCACCGCGAGACTCCAGTAGACATTTTTCAGCCACTTTCAGCGCTGTTTTCCCCCCGGTTTCACTCGCCCCTCCTGACTTCGCCTTGTCTTTTCGATGGGTTCTGCTGGCGTAAGTCGGCGGTGCGCTGCTTTTTCACCAGGGGCCCTTGCGCGCGACTTCGGCGCGATCGTATGATGTCCGCAAGAGGTCCACTCCGCTTCCTGGGCGGGGGCGCATCCCGAGTTGGACGGCTCCTTGACGGTCACCGGGATTCCACAAAGGCTTGCTGGACGAGCTGGCGCTCCCGCCCTTCCTTTCAGTCCTGCCGCCCCTGGCAGGCGTAGAACGCCCTTCCCCCGCGTTCATGCCTAGGCGACCCCACGCCCGGGCTCTGCGGTTCACGAGACGAACCGCCGGGATGAGTCGGCACCGCCGGCTAGACTTACCTTCCCCACCAACATCAGCCCCGGAGGAGCGCCATGGGTCGCAGTCTCGTTGCACAGGTGCGCGCGGTCTGGTCCGCCTCACGGATCCTGGCCGTGGGCAAGAGCCGCTTCCGCGAGAAGCAGGACGTGCGCGAGCAGCTGCAAGCCGAAGGCCTCGGCGCGACATCGAGTCGAATTGCCGAGCGGACCAACATCGTGAGCTACCGCACCTACGACGCCTACCGTGCCGTCACGGCGGACTTCGCGCGCTTCGCCGAGGCGCAGGGCGTGGCCAGAGTGCAGGACCTGCGGCCGGAGCACGCGAAAGCCTTCCTCGCCGACAAGCTGGCCGCGGGCAAGTCGTGCAACACGTTGCGCACATACTCCGCCGCCCTGGGAAAGCTCGACCAAGCGCTGGCCAGGGCGCCACGCGCCATGCGCATCCCGGGTGAGGCCCGGCTCTCTCCTGGGCTTGAGCCCGCGCGGCGGCGCTTCAACCGGCAGGCCCCCAGGCTCGACACCTCACGCCGGGCATACGCGGATCCGTGCGGCCTGGTGCGCGCAGTGCAGGACTCTGGCCACCAGCTCGTGGGCAAGCTGCAGCTCGAAGCGGGGCTCCGCGTGTCCGAGGCACTGGCCATCCGCCGCCAGGACTTGCGAGGCGAGGCGGTTGACCCGGTCACCGGTCGGGCCTGCGGCCTGGTCGAGGTGGCCGGGAAGGGCGGTTTCAGGCGCGTGCAGTACGTGCCCCAGGCGACCTACCGCGCGCTTGCCGAACACCTGGGCTCGCACGCCGGCGGGATGGGGCTCACGTACAAGCCGTACCTGGCCGCGCTTCATCGCGCCGCTGACGCCTCTGGCGAGGCTTGGGGCGGCACGCACGGCCTTCGGCACAACTACGTCCGTGACTTCCTGCTCGAAGCCGTCGAGGCCGGGCTCGGCACCGAGACGGCCATGCGCGAGGCCATGGAGAGGGTCGGGCACCACAGACTTTCCGAACTCAAGACCTACCTGCGGTGACGGGGGCGGGCATGGGCACGGAATCGACGACCGCGCGGATCCGCGAGCTGTGGCCCGTGGTGCGCGCTCTGCGGAAGGACGGGGTCTCGTGGCGGCAGATTCCCGGGCGCATGCACGAGCTGTGCGGCCTGCCCCGAGTGTCCCATGCCTGCTATCTCCTGGTGGCCAGGGAGAAAAGGACACCCGGCGGGAGATTTCAGTCGCGATAGACGATGGACACCTTGTAGGTGAACCTGCTCCGGCAGTCGCGATACCGCTTCCTGCCCTTGGGGGACCCCTCATAGCCGCGGCAGTGCCCCGTCCCTTCCTTCGCTGTCTCCTTGTTCCTCACCATGTCCCGAATGACTTCGCCGATGCTGAAGCCACCTCCGTAGCATTTGGAATTCGGGCATGGGAGGAACTCTCCAATACGCTTTTTGTCCACGAGAACATAGGCGCGGCTTTCCATTGGGTCCCGAGGGCCCCACCAGAGGGCATGCTCACTCAACGCCTCATATTCAACCTTGATGGACTCAATCTGGGGGAAAGCCTCCTCGAAAGAGCACTTCTCGGAAAAGAGGAAATTGCCCTCGTTCAAGAGGTCCTGCGCGCTTGGCCGCTTGTTCCTGTCGCTCATGTCTCCTCCGGCATGCCCGTCATTTTGCCCTCCAGCCCACACAGCCGACGGGCCAGAGCGAGGGCTGTCACCTCGTCCCCTGCCAGGAAGGCGGCCTTCATGCTCGAGAGCAGCTCTTGCCGCTCACGTCCAACCCGGAGCGCCAGCTCCGCTACTTCCACTAGCTGCTGATTATGGATATCCATTTTCGCGCTCCCACGTTCAGCCGAGCAGGTGGGGATGCCTCAACTCGCCCGGCGGCTTGCCTTCTTCATGTCCGTCTTGATACAGGACAGTGCAATGCCGTCAGGCACCTGTCAAGAGGAGGACCCATGCCGAGTTCCAAGAAGGACGCCGCACCCGGGTCAGGGCAGCATCCCACCATGACCGTGGCCGAAGTCGCTGCTCACCTGCGGGTCAACGCCGCCACGGTGTACCGGCACGCCAAGAAGCTGGGGGGCATCAAAGTCGGGGGAGTCCTGCGCTTCAACCGGGCCTTCATCGAGGGCGGCATATGGGAGCAGGGGCGCGAGGAAGGTGCGATGGATTTTGCCAAACGGCAACACCCAAGGCATGCGCAGGGCATCGTGAACCGCCCACCGAGCATGCGGCGCGGCGGCGCGGCCAGGCCAGTAAACCTGGGAGTAGATGATGACCCACATGGGCTTTTGAACTGGCGCGCTGGGTCGGCCAAGCCGCAGGAGGAGTCATGAAAGAACGCCTCGCCGCAGGGGTGCGCTTCTGTCGGAGCAACGCCGTGGTGCTCCTGCTTCTCGTGAACGCCGTTCTCGGGGTGGCCACGTGCCACCAAGCCCGGCTGGCCGCCCGGCATGCGCGGGACGCCGAATCCTCGGCCGATGAGGCCCGCGACGCCGCGGAAAGCGCGAAGGAGGCGGCGGAGAACGCCTGGTGGAGCCTCCGGCGCTGACTCGGCTGGACCTGCTCGTCCTGGCTCCGTCGTGGTGCACGGCAGGAAGGGCGGGCAAGGCCCTGGCCCAATGCAAGAGGCCCGCAGGTGTCCCTTCTCCGGGGGAGTCGGCCAGGCCGCTCCGACGATGAAGGAAGCACGAACGGGCCTCTAACTGCCTGGGCCCTGGGTGGACGACCGCTTTTCCACCATGTTCCTCGCTCCCTGGCGCGCCAGATGCGGGCAAACCGGAGGGCCTTTCCGGAAGTCAGGTCCAGGCAAGCCCTCTCTACCTCCGGCGCTTTGTCCCCGTCAACTTCTCCCCGGTCTCTTCCTGCTCCTGGCCTGTTCTGGGCGTGTGCTCTGTGCCGTAGAAGCTCACCTGGTGCGTCTCGACGTCCTTTCCCGGCCCGCACTTGGGGCACTCGATGAGGCGCACGCGGATGAGGAGCCCGGTGCGTTCGTCGCGGAAGAGCTCCGGCGTCTTGCGCTTGCGCAGGGTGTTGCCGCAGGCGGGGCACTTCATGACGCCACCTGCATGCCTCTCCTGCTGGGCCTTGTCTGCGCCATGTGGCTGCCTCCCACGCCGGCGCGGCGCCGGGGTCTGGTTTTCCTGCATTCACCTGAAAAATACAGGAGCGAGTCTAGGCCGCGGCATCCCCGTGGGCCTTGACCACGGCCTTCAGCCGCTCCTGGGCCTCCCGCAGGTAGTGCCGCAGGAAGTGGAATGCCGCATACTCCGCCCCGGCCCGGCTTCCGGCCCACACGAAGGGCACCCCGTAGCGGACCTGGAAGGCCAGGACCGACTGCAGCGCGGCGTGCGGCTTCATGCGGGAGCGGTAGCGGCCTTCAGCCATGTCCTGGAACGATGCCTCGATCACCACGGCGAAGGCGTCCAGGCCCCTGGCCCGGGCGAGCTCGCGCTCGAAGCGCTCCCGGCCGTCTCCGGTGAGGCACCCCAGCAGGTCGTCCAGGCTCTTGCGCTCCACCGCCACGCGGTCTTCCAGCCCGGCAAGGGAGTAGTCCCCGGTGGGGAGAGACCCCGCCAGCACCTCGCAGTCAAAACCGCTGAAGTTGAACGGGGACTGCTCCCGGGTGTCGCAGATGAGCTTCATCACGACGGCCCTACTTGCGCGGTTCCTGCTGTCGCGGCACGATGAGGTTGAGGGCATTGCCCTTGCCCGTCCGTCTCTTGGTCTCGATCCCATGGGCGACGTTGGTCCCGATGCGCGTCGGAAGGCCGGAGGCGTAGCTCCCCAGCTCAATGGCGTCGAGCCATGCCCTGGCGCGTGCGTCCTGGCTTTTCGAGGTCATGGCCCCGGCAAGGTCGATGGCGGCTTGCGGGATGCGCTCCATGGGGCTCACCCTGTACGGCATGGCGTAGGAGCCGGTGAACACCCGCGAGAGCGGATTCACGAAGTCCTTGAGGAACGGGACGCCCTGCACGGGCGCTGTCACGATGTCGCGCGCCAGCTCCTTCTTGTCCGGCATGCGGCCGTACTTGAGCGGAGACTGAAGCACTTGCTGCATCACCACGACCCAGAAGAGGTACTTGGCCAGTTGGACGACGTTGGCGGAGTTCGGGTTATCCCAAGCCCTGCCGAAGTTCTCGCGGAACTGGTTCGTGTAGTTCATCTGCCAAGTCATGAACATCGTGAAGAACCGCGTCCACCCCTGTTTGTTCATCACCGCCGGCCGGTGAAGCTTGTCACCCGAGGACTGCGTGCGGGCCATGAGAGAGTCGGCGTAGTCGATGGCCTTGGCCTCGTTCCCAGCGTAGTCCAAGAGCCCCTTGCGGTAGCCGATGAGCCACGTGGGGACCGTGGCCACCTGGTCCATGATGATGGTCGGCAGGAACGCCGCGCGCCTGGCGGCATCGATGATGCCACGGTCCAGGGCGTTTGCGCTCTTGGCCAGGGCCGCCATGTCCCTGTCGGCCTCCATGGTCTTGGTGTCGATGCGCGCACGAAGCTCCACGGAACGCGAGGTGGCGAACCGCGTCATGCCGCGCGGGTCGGCGATGTATTCACCGAGGACCTTGGCCACGTCCGCAGGGCCGACACCGGGCTCGGAGAACACGTTCAGCAAGGAGAACGGCTGTTGCAGGATGTTGACGATGTTCAACGCGAGCTGGGACGAGGTCATGTTGTTGCGGACCACTTCCCCTAGGCGCATCATGCGGTCCTGGGGCGTCTTGGACAGGTCGCGTTGGTCCTTGAGCCAGTCGATGAGGGCCCGGTATTCCCCCTCTCCTCGCGCCGTGATGATGGCTTGCTTGACGCGCTGGTCCAGCAGCAGCTTCGCCATGTCGCGGGCAACGACGGTGCGCGTCGTGTCCGTGGCTTCGTCCATAAGGTGCTTGACCCAGACATCAATGTCCAGCCGTAAGGGCTGGTCGCCGCCGGTGGCCTCCTGGCGGAAGCTGGCGCTGGTCCCCGGCCGCACGAAGAACTGCGGCTCGAAGCCGTCCTGGGTGTTCGCCATGCGCTCAAGCATCATGTCCCCACGCCTGGACATCTTCCAGTTGATGGCTGCCGGATAGTAGCGCCCGGGCGTCTTCTCCAGCCTCTTGCCGGTCAAGGCGATGTGGTTCTCGTTGATCGCCTCGAACAGGGACTCGTTGTAGTCCCAGACCTGGCTGACCATGTCGCGGTACTGCGGCTCCAGCCAGTCGACGATGGCCTTGATTTCCTCGGGCTTGAACTTGTTGCCATTCACCAGGTGCCGGACGTTCAGCGGACGTTGCGAATTGAGCGCCACGGACACGGCCTCCTCTTTGGTGAACAGGCCGCGCACGCCGGGGATGCTGTAGCGCTTGGAGAAGAACTGCCTCCCCTCGTCGAACACCGGGGCGAGGATGCGCTCCATGGCCGCGCGATGTTGCTCCCGACGTAACAGCTCCGCGTCGTTGGCGTGCTTGGTCGGCCACCAAAGGGCCTCGTGCGCAGGACCGTCCTGCACGCGCCCGTCCAAGGCCCGGATGATGAACTCTGGGTCTTGGAGCTTAGCCGCGCCGTCGCTGAACGCGCCCCTGGCAAAGCCGAAGAGACCAGGCCGCGCCTCGCGCAACAGCGGCTCATCGGGGTTCATCTTGGCCAGGTCCTCGGCGTCCAGCCGTGCCTTCTCATGGATGGCCCCCACCAGGTCGTTGACGGTGGAGTTGAAGTCGCGCTTGCTTTTCGAGGTCAGGAGCTTGTTCTTGAGCGTGCCGAGGTGGACGATGCTCTCGACGCTGTCCCGCAGGTCCCGCAGCTCCTGGATGTCGAAGTCGTTGAGGGGACGGCGCTTCATGCGCTCGATGAGGTCCACCGGGATGTAGCTGGTGTCCTCTCCCGCGGCCTCCTGCCGGGCAAGAAAGTCCGCGAGGGAGTCCAGGCGGCGCTGCGTCTTCGGCGCGCGGCGAACGTCGACCGCGTCCAGAAGGTCCGCGACCTGCTCCTGGTAGTCCAGCGGGATCGCCGTGTTGCCGGCCGCCTTCTCCAGGGCGCCCTTGATTTCGGCTACCTCTTCGCGCATGCGCCGGCGTGCGATGGCTCGGCGCACCAAGGCCTGCTGGAGTTCCTTTTCGACGAGCGCCCCCTCGATGTTTCCTTCGCGGAACGCCTTGCGTGCGGCCTGCTCCGCGCGCTTCAAGGCCGCCTCAAGCGCTGCCTGCTCGTCAACCTGGAGTTCCCCGACGGTCGGATTGTCCTGCCCCAGGATGCGCGGCTTCTTGTTCGTGCGCGGCCCGTTCATCATCCTGCCGAGGATCCTTTCCTGCTCGGCCAGGTAGGCGGCGTATTCCTCGGAGTCCAGCGAGTAGCGCGCGATGTTGTCGCCCAGCTCCGTGCTGGCGCGCATGGCCTCGAGCGTGGTGAGCTTCCCCGACAGCGCGCCGTGGATGGCGTCGAACATCGCGGACTCGTCCTGGTAGCCGAGGAATCCCGCGGCGTCATGGGGCAACGAGCCGCCCTTTTTGAGCAGGCCTCCGGCGTCCAGAGCTGCCACGACGGTAGGCGGGTAGTTCTCCTCCATGTAGGCGCGGTCGAGGCCGCCAAGGCGGTCCACCGTGGCCAGGAAGTTGCCCAGCGTTTCCGTCTCGGCGTCCTGGCTCCAAGGGATGTTCGAGTGCTTGGTGCCCTGGTCCTTCTTGCGGCGCTTCATGGCGGACTCAAGGGCCCGGGCCTGCGCTTCATTCTGCATGGCCATGTAGGCCATGTCCGAAGAGCTCGGGAGTTCACCGGCCGCCCCCCCCTTGCCGTCAAGCTCGGGATGAGTTATTTTCTCACCAGATGAGGCCTCCGCGCCCACGTCAGTACGGCTACCAGAGGACTGGCGTGCGTAGCCCTGGCGGTTGCTAGATTCCCCCGGCGCACCGGAGACCTCGTCCTTCCACCCCGTCAAGAGCCAGGTCTTCTTATCCCCGAAGCGGTAGAGAGAGAGCACGGCGGTGTGGCCGTCGTTGGTCACATTCACCCTGGTCCCGTTCTCCGGACCGTAGGGCTTCCCGAACTTCCCATTGGCGAGCACGTCGACCATCTGCCCGGCCACGGCCGCGCCGTCCTGCCCCTCGTGGGTCCTGCGGGCGATGATGTGGGAGATGCCGCTTCCGTCCTTGAACGCCTTCTCGGGCGTCCCGGGGTTGCCCCAGTAGAAGCTGATCCCGCCAATCTCCTGGCGGTGCATGGCGTCCAGGGCATCTGTCTTGTCCTGAATCACGCGGCTCATGGCCTCTCGACCGATGGACAGGTTCTTCTCCGCGTCGATGCTCGTCGAGGGGTCTGGAGCTGCCGCGCCGCCCCCGGCCGGGGCAAGGGGCGTCATCTCGATTTCCGCCGCAGTAGGCTCGACCCTGGTCTGTTGCGCTGCTGCCGGGCTTTGGGCGGCCTTGCCGGCCTCGGGCGGAGCGGCCTCTGCGGCCCCCACGCCTTGACCTTCGGGAAGCTCCCCGGAGACAGGGCGGCGACCTTCAGGCGCCGTGGCGAACTCCCTCCCGGTCATGGCCTCGTATGGAGTGAGCCCAAAGAAGCGCTTGGCCCGGGCGTACCAGGGCCTGTCCGCAACCGTGACCACTTTGCTGGCCGGGACTTCGATCGTCAGGCCCAGGTCCATGGCCTCACGGTACTGCTTTGAGGTCAGGCCCAGGCCCTTCACAAGGTCCATTTCCTCGGGGCTCAGGCCTTCCCCGGTCTGGAAGATGGAGCGGATCTTCTCCGGCGAGATGAAGACGCTCTCGGGCATCTTGTAGTCCGTCAGGACTTTCTGCGTAGCGGTCTCGAGGATGGAGCGGCCCAGCGGGGTGAGGGCGTGCGCGCCCTTGGCCTGCGCCGCGAACTCGAGCAAATCCAGCGTCCCCTTCGCTTCCGGTGAGGCACCCTCCGGAAGGAACGAGGACAGCTCGCCGTGCTTGCCGTATTCGTAGGGCTCAACCGGCAGGCCCAGGGCCTCCAGCGACTTGTTGTAGGCGAGGTAGGCCCCCTCGAGAGCGCCGCGCTTCACGGCACCCAGGGCCTCAAATCCAGCGACTCCGAGGAGCGTCGACGCCGGGGCAGAGTAGAGCCCGGCGGCGAGCAGCGCGCCCATGCCCCCCTCAATGAGTTCGCGGGTCGTCGGCTCGCGCAGGCGCATCGCCTGGACGCCCGGGAGCGCCTCGCGGCCCATGACGCCCTTTCCACCGGTGAGCTTGTCGAAGTTCTCGTCCACATCCTTGGTCGAAAGGAAGACCCCGCGGGACGCGTAGTCGTTCTTAATGTCAAGGATGGCGCCGGCGCGGGCGCGCTTCTCATCCCACGCGGAGTCCGCGCTGCGGTTCGGGAAGCGTTCCAGAAACCCGGTGATGCCGTCGCGCACCGACTCCCAGGGGGTTTTCTCCGGGGCCCTGCGGATGACAGCGTCATCAGGGCCAGCGGACAGGCCTCCGGCCGGAGCATCGGGGATCCCCGCGAGCGGGTCGTTCGGGAGGTCTGCGAGAAGATCAGCCACTACTTCACCAGCCCTCGGTCGATGACCGTCTTGACGGTTTCAGGGTTCACGAGCTTGCCGTTCTGGCGAAGGAAGCTTGCGGCGCGCTCTTCGATGGTTCCGCCCTGCGCCGGCGCTGCAGCGTTCGCCCCCTTGGTGCGCACGGCCCCCACGGACTGCATGTCCTCGTAGAGCTTCACGTACGGGGCACCGTTCACGAAGGGGACCCAGCTGGTGTCCTTTCCGAGCTTGTCCCCCAGGTAGAGAATCGCCTCGCCGTGCGCGCCTTCCTTCTCGGCCTGGAACTTGAGGGCGGCCATGAACTTCGCCTGCTGTTCCTTGTCCCCGTTGTTCACCGAGAACTCCTTCAGTGCCAGCGCGAAGTTCTCCTTGTCCTCCTGGGGGGTCTTGTTCAGTACGCCGATGACGCGCACGGCCTGCTCCATGCTCAAACCGTTCGGCCCGGCCTTGCCGAGGATGTCACTCGCGCTGATGTCACCGGTGAGCGCCTTGGACAGGGCGTCCTTGTAGGTCGCGTCGTCTCCGCGCCAGTTGGTCTGTCCGCTCCTGAAAAGTTCTGCGGCCTTCACGGCAACTGCCGGGGAAGCGCTGGGGCTGTTGGCGAGCTTGCCCAGGCCATCGATGTCGTTCGCCGTGAGGAGCCTCGCGATCTGCATCAGGCCAGCTTCGGCCGCCTGTGATTTCGCGCGCTCATGCTGCTGCCAATTGAAGTTGGTGACGCCCTCGAAGTAGCCAGCGACCTTGCGCTGTTGCTCCTCGGTGTAGCCCCTGGCCGCGCCATATTCTGGCGAAAGCGCTTCGCGCACGGCTGCGGCTGGATTTCCGGGGAACTTACTCTGCAAGGCGCGCACGGCGTTGGTGATCTCGGCGGTCTGGGCGAAGGGTTGCAGCTGGGTCACCGCCTCCGGGGTCATGTTTTTGGTCCAGACGCCGTCACGCCAGTCGCGCGAGAATGCGCCGGGAGTGGCCTCGGCCTGGTACTTGGCCACTTCCATGTAGAAGTGCTGGCGTGCGGCCTGGAGACGCGAATCCTTCTCCGCCTGGGACATCAGGGGCGATGCGTTGATGACGTCGGCGTAGTTTTTGAACTGCTGCTCGACCTGATTCGCGTAATCCGCACTCCCAGCCTTCACGGTAGCGAAAGCGCCCTTGGTCGCATTCACCAAAAGCCCGGCGCTTGCGGTGTCAAATTCAGATCGCTGGGTCTTCAGGCTCTGGTTCTGAACCTGGATGATGGACGCCTTGTGCAGGGCGTCGAACTCCTTGGTGAACGACTGTTGCTGCGTCGGATTCCCAAGCTGGGCCAAGTACTTCTGCCCGATCTTCGAGCTGATCGCATCCCAGGCCGCCTGATCCTGCTGAATGTTCCCGGTCATCTTCGGCTGGAAGTCCAGCCACGCCTGGTTGATCTCCGTCGCGCTGCTATTCTTCGCCTTGAGCACGGCGGTCATGTTTTCCTGCCGCTGGATCTTGTCCGCAACGCTCTCAGCCTCTTTGCCGGCCTGCGCGATCTTGTCCATCCCTGCGCCGGCCTCGGCCACGTTGGCGCGCACGTTCAGGCTTCCAAGGTCGGCGTTCGGGATGGGGGTGGAAATGTCCGTGGGCTGGTAGCCGTAGCCCTGTGCCATGTTTTTCTCCTCTGCTGATGTTCGTGCCGGGGCTATGCCCGCGGCGAGTCGTCCATGCGCGTGGTGATGTAGCCCTTGAGCTCCGCAAAGCCGTCCCTGATGGCCTGGGCTGGCTCTGGGCGCACGTTGGGCGGAAAGGTGAGGGCAAGTCCTCCGCCGGAGTCTCGAACGAGCCCTGCGCCGAAATACGCGGCCATGGCCTCGAGACAGGCGTACCGGCCGCGCGGCAAGGTCGTGTCCAGGGGGCCGGGCTCCGGACGGGGCCAAAGGACCGGCGTCGGCCCGGTGATGAACGCCGCCTCGACCCAGGCGCGCACGTAGCCCGGCACGCCGATGAGGTCGCCGACGTCCTTGCCCTCGGGCGTTGGCCAGGGCCGGGACTGCTTGAAATGCTCGCGCCACCAGGGGAAGGCCTCGATGCCCGCGCGGTCGAAGTCCAGCGCCACGAGGATGCTCGACGCGGCGCGCAGGTAGGCCGCGGCGTCAGCGTCGGGCTTTCCGGAGGCGGTCCCGAGCGCGAGGGTTCCGACGAGGTCCCCCGCCTCCTGGTGGACGAGCACGGCGTCAATCTCCGACTCCACCACGACGACCGGCCTGCCGTTGCCGCCGCCCAGGGCCAGCCCGGGCGTGGAGCCGGACACGGCCGCGTACTTGGGCAAGGTGTCCTCCGGGGCCCAGGCCGAGCGGCGGACCTTCACCGCGACGATGCCGGCGCGGCGACGGGACGGAATGACCAGCCCGGCCGGGAGCCAGACCTTCTTCGGGTTGCCCTTGTCGTTCTGCTCCGGGGGCAGACCCCACGCCGCGCGGTCTTCCCACCTGTCCGCCGCGTTCCACCCGATGCGGAGCCGGGCCACCGTTTCGGCGGTGAGGCCGCGCGCGGCGGCATAGGCCAGGCCTTCTGAGTCCGGCGTCATGGCGGCCGCGCAGCTGGCCACAAACCTGTCGGCCTGCTTCTGCCACTGCTCGATGGGCTTCGCCGCGGGGCGGGGCGTCCAGGCGGCTGTTTTCGGCGCGTGGCTGTCATGTTTTGTCATCCGTTTTGGCTCGACGCTGAACGCCTTGCACGCGTCCGGATAGGTCAGGGAGTCGCGGTCCCGTAGGAACTGGATGCCGTCACCGGTCCATCCGCACCCCCGGCAAAGGAAGCGGCCGCCGGTGTCGCCGCTCGGATGGTCCGGCCACACCCGGAACCGGTCGCGCCCGCCGCACCTGGGGCACGGCCCGGCCCACTCGCCGCCGCTCGTTCCGGCCTCCCTCTTGTAGCCCTCGGCAGGAAGGAAGTTCAGGATGGTGCTCATGCCTCACCCCTTCTTTGCGCCTCTTCTTCCTCCTCGGACTGGGGAGGGGACAGGGGAAGGGGACAAGGGACACCCTCTAAAGAGGGGTGTCCCCCTTGTCCCCCTCTATCCCCGCCTGACAACCGGGACTTGTCCCCCTCTTGTCCCCCTTGTCCCTCTGCGGACCAATAGAAGTCATCGGCGGTGTCCACGTGTCCGGAGTCGAGCAGGGAGGAAACCGCACGCTTGAAGGCCTTCTTCTTCGCGTCCGCTTCAGTGGAAGCCGAAATGCCGCGGGTGTACGCCTCGGCGCGCCAGTCGTTGATGTGGGCCCGGCCGTTCTCGCCCGCGATCGCGATGAGCGCCTCGTAGGCGATGCGGTTTGCCCCCTTGAGGGCCTTCGCCTTCCCTGTGCCGCCCTCACCCCTGCGCAGAACGATGGAGCTGATGGCCTGGCCGGTCTCTGGATCCTCCCAGCCGGTGGACTGGGTGGTCGCCGAAAAATAGATGGGGGGGGCCTCCGGGTGGTCCTTGCTCTTGGTGCACGTCAGGACCCGCATCTCCTCGCGCACGTCCAGGCGGAATTCCATGTCCAGTGCCGCGCGGAAGGCGGAAGCCCCGCGGGCCCGCTTTTCGTCCTGCAGGCCGGAGTGGTGGATGACTTGCACGGCGCAGGCAAAGCGCTCGCGCAGGCGGTCCAGGGCCGCGACGAAGGCGCTCATGTCTTCGGTGCTGTTCTCGTCGCCGCCGAAGCAGCGGGCCAGAGTGTCTATGACGACGAGCTTCGGCTTCCCGTGGCGCTCGGCCAGCTCCGCGATGGCGTCGGACACGGCGCCCTCGCTCTCGGGGTTCAGGAAGAGCGCCGGCGTCTTCGACACGAAGAGCGGGACGCTCCTCGCGTCCACCTGGTGCGCGACGGCCCAGGCCATGATGCGCGCGGCAAGGCCTCGGAAGCCCTCGCCGGCGATGTAGAATACCGGTCCGGGATCCGGGACGGAAATGCCATGCCAGGGAATGCCGGATGCGATGCAGAGGACCATGTCCAGCGCCAGGAAGCTCTTCATGCACCCGGACGATCCGAAAAGGCCGACCAGCGTGTCCGCCTCGAGGTAGCCGCGGATGAGCCACTTCGTCGGCTGGGGAGCAGAGAGCATCTCCGCCGCATGGACGAAGCTGAAGGTCCGGGCCGGGGGCTGTGGCTCCGGCTGGAGGACCTGCACGCGCTCCTGCACCGCCTCTCGGATGGCTTCTTTGTCGGGGGACTGGACCTCGCTCATTGGGCGAACCTCCCTCCCTCGGGCGCATCAAGGGCCGCCTCGAGGACCACGTGGCAGTGATCCACCACGCGCGATGCGGTGGGGCACCATGGCCAGCCCCGAGCGGCCAGGGCTTCCGTCACGGTGTTCAGGGTGCGCCAGACGAACGGCAGGGGGAGATTGACTCCCGGCAAGGGCAGGGGTAAAAAGTCTGCACACGCGCATCCCTTTTCCCGCCCCCGACGCCTTGCCCGGCAGAGGGGGCTTCTTTTCCTTCTCATGCGGCCTGGCCCCCCGAGAGCTTCTCGACGAGCGCCAGGATGTCGCTGCCCTTCCAGAAGGTCATGCTCCCGGAACGCACAGGCGCGGGAAAGCGGCCGGACTTGACCCCGTCCCACCACGTGCTGGGGGCCACGTCGATGATCGGGGAAGAGCTCCCCTTGACCCGGACGATGGACTTGAGCCTGTAGAGGCCGGCGGGGTCGATCCGCGAGGTGTTGGACATAGACTGTATCCTCCTTTGCCGCACTTCGGCGGACTGTGTGGAGGATAGGCCCTGGAAATCCCGGGTGAAAATACGGTCAATTCCGTGGAACCGTCAGGCCAGAAAAGAAAATCCCCTGGAACCGTTCCACGGTTTCAAGGGATTTGTTGCGTCAGATTCGCGGTGGGACGGTGCCTGGGAAGCCGCGCAGTTCCTATGCCTGCACGGAATCCCGTATTTATTCTTGCTTCGGCGCTCCTGGCGTCGTGTCCTTGTATCTTTCGGGCAAAGCTTTCCAAAACATTTCCAACGGTTCAGGATTCACGCTCCTCTTCTTCCCGTGGCAATTCTGCCCGAAGAGGGATAAGGCCTTGCCCTCACCAAGCACCTGCTTTGCGATGTTGCGAAGTTCAGACCTTTTCCTCCTCGCAACGCCCTTCTCGGCGCACTCCAGGGCGACCAGAATCAGCGCCGGGAAAACATCCTCTTTCCAGGCCTTCAGGCGGTTGGCCTCTACGGTCTTCGATGCCGAGGCAGTTCTCTTCGGGGCAGGAGCTGGCTCTTCAGGCGCAGGCGGCACTTCCTCCTGCGCGCGAAGCTTCTCGTTCTCGGCACGGAGCTCCACGTTCTCGGCCGCAAGCTGGCGCACCTTTTCATGCAACGCCTGGGCTTGTTTTCCGGTCACCAGGTCACCTTCCAGTATGTCGACCGCCAGTCCGCACAGGGGGCCAGCTTCACGCTCGCGCTGGTCGCGAAGCGCAGTGAGCTGGGTTTGAAGCTCGGCGACCTGCGCTGCAAGTTTCACATTCTCCGTTCGCAGTCCTTCACCCTCTCCGGTCGGACTGGAGCCGCGGTTGATTTTCTCGGCGTTCTCATGCTCCCAGCGGGCAAGATCCACGACGTGGACTTGGGCCTCCTGTAGGTGATGGATGTCCGGGACACCAGCCCCAAAGGATCTGCGAAAAGGCAGCCCCTGCTTTTCCAGCAGGCCAATCACATCGAAGGGACTCCAGCCCCACCTATCCGCGAGCGTGTCGCAGAAAACCCAACTATCTGGCGAAGCGGCTGGAATTGACGCGTTGGAGGGGGGGACGACAGGGGGGACGACAACTGGAATCAACTTGAAGCCTGGGTTGTTGCTCTCCATGACAACCACATCTTCCAGCTTGAAGACGATGTTCTCCCAGTCATACCGGATGGTTTCACCATCCTGATGTTCGTATGGTCGCCAGCGCGGTTTACATTTGAAGAAGACGGCGCCGGTCGTTTTTTCCATGAACTTCCCCACCAAAAAATACGCGAATATCCTCTTTCTTTGAAGCATTTCGGCAAGGGCGACGTCAGAAACGCCAGGCCAGCGTTCCCGCATCTCCTCGAAAGTGAGGATGTTGGAGAGGGTGACAGTTCCATCCTCGCTGATGATTTCCTCGGCACTGTAAGGCAAGTCCATACCACCCTCCGCTTTCCCTGGTGAAGTCCAGGGCCAGGCCGCCAGGGTTCGCGGCTCTTCGGGGCGGTTCATGACGCCGCCCCTAGGCCCTGGAGATGCTCGCTGCTCAACCTGCCGGGCACTGCTCCTGGACGAAGCCCCACAGCAGGTAGGCGTCCTCCTTCAGGTAGCCCATGATGGCAGACAGGCCCATGGCGTCGTCGGAGTTCAGCGTGGCGCTTTCGTTCGTCTCCGGGTCGTCCAGGACGTGCTCGAGGAAGCCCAAGACCGCAGCGAGAGACTCTGCGGCCTGCGCCGGTGTCCGCTTCTTTTGGGGATTCTGGGTGGCCTCGCTAGGCATGGGCCACCTCCTGGAAGATGCTCGGCTTTGGGGTCGTGGAAAGCTCTTGGATCAGCTCGTCCTTGACCTTCTCGGCAAGGCACTGGAGCACAACGCCGACCTTGTGGGCATGCGCGTCATGGATGTCTTCCCTCAAACGGACGCCTTCCAGAAGGTCGGCAAAAGCCGTGATGGGGTAGAAAACCGGGAGGACGATGTCCTCCGCCTCTCCCGGTGAAAAAACAGCCTGGACGGCCTGGGCCGGAGTGGTTACTTCCTGGTCAGCCATAGTCGACAGCTCCTTTGTCGGTTGTGGTCAGGCCTCGGTCGGTGTTCCAGCACCTGCCGGGGCCGCTCTATTCACGGCCAGGCCCACGTCGGGCCGGGCTTCGCTTCAAGTTCTCAAGCCCTGGCCTCCCGCCGGGCGCTGCGCGCCGCGAGGGCGGGCACCTGCGCAACCGGCTCCACGGTCACGCGGGCCTGGTAGCCCAGGGCCTCCAGCGCCATTTCGAGGTGGTCCCAGCGCGAAGCGTGGAAGAGGTCCAGCAGACGGCGGACACTCTTCGGGTCAGTGCCCAGCAGGCTGGCCAGCTTGACTTGGCTCACACCTTGAACGCGCATGGCCTGGTAGATGGCGAGCTTCACCTCGGCCATGGCGGGGAGCTCCACGAAGGGGCCCTTCCCCTTGCCCCTGGGGGGCGCTGGGGGGGCATCCTCCCCCTCGTCCATCATGGCGGCGAGCATGGTCAGCGTCACGTCGAGGGCCATATCGTGCGCCTCGGCCTCGCTCCGGCAGGCGGTGAAGGCACCGGGAACCCCCGCGACGGCCACCAGGAAGGTGCCGTTCGTCTCCGGGGTGATGGTGTAGGGGTAGCGCAGCATTCTAAAGCTCCTTGGGGTCAATCCCGAGCTGCTTGCACAGCATTTTGATGTACTCCGGGCCGAGGTCGATGTTGCCGTGCGTTGAAACCGGGGCCTTGCGCCCTTGGTAGCGCACCAACTGGTGGCCGCCTTTCCCGCGCGCCTTCTCGATTTCCGCGCCCAGGGCGGCCAGCCGCCGCAACAGCTCCTTGCTCTTCATGCATCCTCCATATAGGGCATTTCTGCCCCATGTCAACCGGCATTCCTGTGGCCCATGGGGATGACGCGCCCGCCCTCGCGCAAGCCGTCCAGGTAGTCGGCCCAGGCCTGCAGCATGCGGCGGCGGTCGGGCAGGTAGACCGCGTGGTTGTAGTCGCCGCGGACGCCCGGAACCAGATGCGCGAGCTGGGCTTCAATCCAGTCGTCGTCGTAGTTCATCTCGTTCAAGAGCGTGCTTGCCGTGCCCCGGAAGCCGTGAGGGACAATGACGTCACTGCCGTAGCCCAGGCGGTCCAGGGCCGCGCGCAAGGTCGTCTCGCTGTACGGTTTGTTGCGACTGCGGTTTCCCGGGAACACCACTGCCCCTGCTCCGGAGACGGGTTGCAGGTCTCGCAGGATGTCCACCACTTGTGAGGCCAGGGGCACGAGGTGGGGACGACGGAGCTTCATGCGCTCGGCGGGGATTGTCCAAAGGGGCTCCGGCCCATCAAGCTGTAGCTCTGCCCAGGTCATGCCCCGCAGTTCGCCCGGACGGACAAAGACGTACGGCAGGATGCGCAGAGCGGCACGAACAGCGTAGCCCCCGCTGTACGTGTTGATGGCTCGCAGGAGCGCCCCCAGTTCGCCCGGGTCCGTGATGGTTGGGTAGTTCGCCGCGTTGACCGGTGCGAGAGCGCCGCGAAGATCCCTGGTGGGGTCGGAGTCGGCCCGGCCGGCGGCGACAGCGTAGCGGAACACCATGCCGATGGTGCCCACCAGGCGGTGAGCCGTCTCGACTGCCCCACGGGCTTCGACGCGGCGCGCCACGGACAATATCTCTGGGGGAAGCAGCTCACGGATGGGCCGGTGCCCGATCCACGGGAACGCGTTCTTTTCGAGGCTGGTGAGGATCTTCGCGGCATGGTCTAGCGACCAACTGCTCAAGAAAAGCTGGTGCCACTCCCGGGCGAGCAGTTCGAAGGTGTCGCCCTGGGCTACCGCTGCCGCCTTGGCCGCCTTGCGCTCCTGGCCCGGGTCAACGCCTTCCGCCAGAAGCTTTCTGGCCTCGTGCCTGCGCTCTCTGGCCCTGGCAAGGGACACGTCGGGGTACACTCCGAGGGCGAGCCGCTTCTCCTTGCCTCCAAAGCGGTACTTGAGGCGCCACAGTTTGCCCCCAGTCGGGCTGATTTCGAGGTACATGCCCCCACCGTCGGAGATACGGTAAGGCTTCGCCGCAGGCTTCGCGTTGCGGATGGCTGTGTCGGTGAGCTTGCCGAGCATTGGGGGCATCCTCCTGCATCCTGGAGGCGTTTTGCCCCCGTGCCCCCATCATTGCCCCCAAATGCCCCCGGATGTCAACGTACGGAATAAGACAGCCCCGGACTATTCATCCGGGGCTTTCCTAATGATACCACCATGTTTCGGACAACTCTGGACGGTATCGTAATGGTCTTTGGTGGAGATGAGGGGGATTGAACCCCTGGCCTATGCGTTGCGAACGCATCGCTCTCCCAGCTGAGCTACATCCCCATGGGCGTCCCGGCGCGCGGGACGGAAGGTGTGTTTAGCGTTTTTCCTTGCGGCCCACAAGTCCTTTTTTGGGGGCGGGCGGGGTTTCCGCCGGTTCCGTTCCCGGCAGCCGGATCTTCAGGTACGGCTGGGGGTCGTCCGGGCCGGTGACGACCCAGCGATAGGACCCGTAGGGCGAGGTCGGCGCGGTCCGGGCGTTGTGTTCCAGCACCTCGATGCCCTCAGCCAGCACCACCGCGAGGTTGCCGTCGGTCTTGATCCCCAGGGCCTTGGCCTCGCGCCCGGGCACCGCGTCCTTCACGCGCAGCCGGATGGTCCCGTCCTGGCCGATGGAATAGGCCACGGGCTCGGCCAGCTCGCTGAAGACCAGCACGCTGCGGTCAATGCGCCAAGTCCCGCCCACGGAAAAACGCACCCGGCCGCCGCCGATGGCGGCCAGATCCTGCACGCGCTTGTCGCCCTTGAGCTTCGCCACCTCCTCGCGCAGGCGGCCCTCAATCTCCTCGCGGCGCTTCTTGGCGTCGTCGGGCTTGAGCTGGCCGCCGCGCTCCTCGGCCGCCAGGGCGCGCAGGGCGCGTGTCGTCTCGACGTCCACGGCCGTGCCTTCGGCCATGACCTTGTATGCGCCGTCGCGTTCGATCTTCACCCGCGCGATGTAGCGGTCCGGCACGAGGCAGCCGGCGAGCACAAGGGCCAGGGCGAACAGGAGCAGCGGACGGACGGCGGCGCGCAAAAGCATGGGCGAAACCTCGCAGGAAATTTCGCGGGATGCTAGCGCGCGGCGGCCCCGCTGGCAAGACGCTCCCTTGACAGCACCCCCGCGAGCCCCTACCTTCCGCCTCACTACTCACCAAGGAGACGCCACATGTCCTACGATATCCGCCTCGTGAAGCTCATCAACGGGGAAACCGTCATCGGCAAGTGGAGCGCCGACGGCCAGACCATCAGCGACCCCGCCGTGCTCCAGACCGTGCCGATGCAGCAGGGCGTGCAGATGATGCTCCTGCCCTTCGGCTATCCCTTCGAGCACGAGATCACCGGGGAAATCTCGACCAAGCACGTGCTCTACGAATACAAGAAGGCCCCCGAGGAACTGAAGACCAAATACCTTGAGGCCGCCAGCAACCTGACCCTCTCCGCGCCCGCGGGCGGGAACCTGTCCCAGCTCATCACCAAATAGGCGCGAGCGCCGCCTGAATCGTTCGGGGCGGCGGGACCTGCGGTCTCGCCGCCCGTTTTTTGCGCCCGTCACTCCACTCCCTAAGGACGCCTCCGTGAAGGAACTCCTGCCTCTGCTTCCCCGGCCCAGCCGCTACCTCGGCTGCGAATGGGGCGTCGCGCGCAAGGACCCGGCCAATGTGCGCGGCCGCGTGGCCCTGGCCTTCCCGGACCTCTACGAGGTGGGCATGAGCTACCTCGGCCAGAAAATTTTGACCGAGGCCGTGAACGAACGCGAGGGCCTCTACGCCGAGCGCGTCTACGCACCCTGCGAGGAAGCGGCCAAGATCCTGCGCGAGCACGGCGTCCCCCTGGCCACCCTGGAGACGGACACGCCGCTGGCCGGCATGGACGCCGTGGCCTTCAGCCTGACCCACGAGCTCTGCTACACCAACGTCCTGTACATGCTCGACCTGGCGCAAATTCCCCTGCGCGCGAGCCAGCGCGCTTCCTGGGACTGGCCGGTGGTCATGGCCGGAGGCGGCGCCTGCTTCAACCCCGAGCCCATCGCCGAATTTCTCGATCTCTGCGTCCTGGGCGACGGCGAGCGCATCCTGCCGGAACTCCTCGAACGCATCGCCGCCGCGCGCCGCGCGAAGACGCCCAAGGACGCGCTGCTGCGCGAGCTGGCCGGCCTGCCGGGGGTCTACGCGCCCGCGCTCTTCGCCTGGGACGGCCCGGGAACCGCGCCGCGCCCCCTGCTGCCGGGCCACGACCGCGTGGAGAAGGCCATGCTGCCGGACATCTCCGGCGCGCCCTTCCCCCTGGCGCCCTCGGTGCCCTTCGTCCAGGCCGTGCACGACCGCTACACCCTGGAGCTGGCGCGCGGCTGCACCCGCGGCTGCCGCTTCTGCCACGCGGGCATGGTCTACCGCCCGGTGCGTGAGAAGAGCCCCGAGGAGCTGGGCGAGACCCTGCGCCGGGCCATCGCCGCCACGGGCTTCGAGGAAGTCTCGCTGCTGTCCCTCTCCACCGGCGACTACTCCGCCCTGGAGACCCTTTTCGACACCGTGTTCGACCGCTGCGCCGCGGAGCAGGTGTCCATCTCCCTGCCGTCCCTGCGCGTGGGCTCCCTTTCGCCGCGGATCATGGACCGCATCGCCAGCATCCGCCGCACCGGGGCCACCATCGCGCCCGAGGCCGGCAGCCAGCGCCTGCGCGACGTGATCAACAAGGGCGTCACCGAGGCGGGCCTGCTGGAGCACGTGCGCACGCTCTTCGAGCACGGCTGGCAGCAGGTCAAGCTGTACTTCATGATCGGCCTGCCCACCGAGACCGACGCGGACCTGGACGCCATCGTGGACCTCTGCCTCAAGGTCCGCGACGCCGCCGGCCGCCACGTCAAGCGCCTCCAGGTCACGGCCGCGGTGTCGCCCTTCGTGCCCAAGACGCACACGCCGTTCCAGTGGGACGGGCAGATCCCCATGGCCGAGATCCGCCGCCGCGTCTACTATCTGCGGGACAGGCTGCGGCCGCACAAGCGCGTCACGCTCAAGTTCCACCAGCCGGAGATGAGCTGCCTTGAGGGCATCCTCTCACGCGGGGACCGCCGCCTGGGCCCGGTGCTGGAAAGCGCCTTCCGCAAGGGCGCGCTGTTCTCCAGCTGGAAGGACTATCTGCGGCTGGAGCCCTATCTCGACGCCCTGGCCGAGCACGGCCTCACGGCCGAGGAGTTCCAGGGCCCGCGCGATCCGGACGCGCCCCTGCCCTGGGATCATCTGGACTCCGGCGTGTCCAAGGCCTTTCTCCTGGCCGAACGCCGCCGCGCCCTCGCGGCCCAGGTCACGGCCGACTGCCGCTACGGCGCCTGCCAGGGCTGCGGCGTGTGCAACCACGAGGGCCGCAAGTCGCGCCTCGCGCTCCAGGCCGCGGCCCAGGACATCCATCCGCGCGTCGTCTTCGCCCGTCGCGACCAGGAGGAGGCTGCGCCCGCCCCAGTCCCCGCGCCCCAGCCGGAGGCCGCACAAGCTCCGGAGTCCCGGCAGCCCGTTCCGGCCGAACATCCGGAGCTCAACGAACGCCGGGCCCAGTACCGCATCTGGTACGAAAAGCGCGCCGAGGCCGCCTATTTGAGCCAGTTGGAGCTGCAAAGCCTTCTGGAACGGGCCCTGCGCCGGGCGCGGCTGCCGCTGTCCTTCAGCGCGGGCTTCCACCCCATGCCGCGCCTGTCCTTCGGCCGCGCCCTGCCCGTGGGCGTGGAAAGCGACTGCGAATGGCTCACCCTGACCCTGCGCGAGGACATGCCGCCGCAGCAGGTCCTCGCGGCGCTGGCCGCGCAGATGCCCGCCGGACTGGCTCCGCTGCGCGTCGAGAGCCTGCCCGTGCTCCAGCGGCCGGAGCAGTCCCGGCGCGAACGCATCCTCGTGCGCTATTCCGGCGCGGCGGAGGACGTGGCCCGCTGGCGCGGGCAATGGGCGGATCTCCTGGCCCGCGAAAGCTTCCCCTGGATGCGCAAGAGCAAGCACGGCCCCAAGGCCACGGACATCCGGGCCATGGTGGCCGGGGCGGAGCTTCAGAACGACGGGGCGGTGGCGCTGACCCTCGACTGGACGACCGACTACATGAGCCCCAAGGCCCTGGCCCTGGCCGTCAACGATCCCATCTCCCCCCTGGCCGTCAGCCTGCTCAAGGTCGGCCAGGAGTTCGCCGGAAAATAGCGCGAGGCCTACTTCTTCATCTCCGGCACCAGCGGTTTGCCGGCCTTCTGCTTGGCGTAGATCTCGTCGCGCGCGGCCTCCAGGGCGACGAAGCGCTGCGCCGAGGACGGGTGCGTGGTGCCCGTGGTGATGCTCTTGGGGCTTTCGGCGGCCACGCGCCGCCAGATGTCGGCCACGTTCTGGATGTCGTAGCCGGCGCGCGCGGCGTAATACAAGCCCACGTAGTCGGCCTCGGTCTCGAAGTCCTGGCTGAAGGCCAGCCCTCCGAGGTTTTGGCCGACGTTGGAGCGCACGCCGAACACCGCCGCGGGCAGGTCGATGAGCAGCCCGCCGATGGTCTGGTTGACCCGCTTGGCCTTCAAGTGCCCCTGGCTGTTGTGGGCCAGCTCGTGGGCCATGATCTCCGCCAGCTCGTTGTCCGTGCGCGTGAACTTGACCATGGCGCTGTTCATGATGATCTGCTTGCCGTCGGCGTAGGCGTTGAGTTCGGAGGAGAACTGCAACACCACGGGATAGCCGCAGAGACGGACCGGCGTCAGCAGATGCTCGGTGATCTTGCCGTCGCGCTTGACGGCCAGGGAGACCCGCTGCCCCTTGGCGTAGACCCCATCCAGGGCGTCCCTGGCGGCCTTGCGCGTGCCGGCCTCCATGCCGTTGACGGCGTAGAGCATGTCCCCGACCCGGATGCCGGCCTGATCGGCCGGGCCGCCGGCGGCCACGAAAATCACGCGGGGCCGCACGTGCAGGTCCGCGCCCAGGCTGCCTTCGCGCAGGTCCTCCGAAGCGTCGTCGCGCGTGGCCAGGCTCACGCCCAGGCCGTAGGCCAGGTTCTCCCCGCACAGGGCCGCGTTGTGCAGGCGCAGGTTCCAGGCCACGCCCAGCACCCGGGCTTGCATCCCGAGCCGCTCGCGCAGCACCAACGCCTTCTGCTTTTTGGCCTCGGCCTGGACGTCCGCCCGCCCAACGGTCGGCGGTCTGGACTGCGGCATGCACCCCGCCAAAACGAACACCAACGCCAATGCGACGATACGCGCCATAACTGCTCCGGTTGGTCAGAACGGCAGCTTTACGGCCGAAAGTTTCCAGGAATACAGCCCGTGACGCCTGAAGATGAGTTCCAGCGGTTTGCCGGAATCGGACCGCACGGTGACCACGAAGGTGTCCTCGTCCTCGTAGCCCATGCGCATGTCCGCCGCCGCGCCTGCGGCCGGTCCGGGCGCGCCCAGCTCCGGGACGCCGCCGCGCAAAAGCGCGGCCAGCCCTTCCGGACTGGCCATGCTGTCCACCAGGATGTCCGCCAGGCCCGCGCCCAGGAGCGGCGCCAGCGCCGCGGCGGGGTCGCCCGGCCGCTCCCGCAGCCGCGCAGCCGCCCCGGCGGCGAGATTCGCCTTCAGGCTCTCCCGCAGGGCCGGATAGTCGACGCCGCGGCTGATCGACGCCGCGTCCCGCGCGTGGACCGCCCTGCGCATGCCGTACACGGCGTAGTACGGCGCAAGGTAATAGGCGACGATGAGCAGCACCGCCGCAACGCCCACGGCGATCTTCGACTTCATCCCCTTCCCCCGACGGACGCGAACGCTGCGGCCCGCGGCCGGGGAATCCGGCGCGACGGGCCGCTACGGACAGACGTTCCCGCAGAATCGATATCGCGTCAAGGGCAAAGGCGCGCGATCTAGACGGCGGCGAGGGCCATGGCCTTCTCCGGGCACATCTCCTGGCAGCAGAAACAGGTGACGCACAGATCCCGGTCCACCACGGCCAGGCCGTCCTCGATGCGCAGCGCGCCGGCCGGGCACTGCGCCACGCAGGTGCCGCAGGCGGTGCAGCGCGCCGGGTCGGCCTTGGGCCGCATGGCGATGCGGCTTTCGAAGAGCCCCTTGAGCTCCTCCTGGTGCAGGGCCCCGCCCTCCAGCGGCGGCAGGCGGAACCCGGCCAGGGGCGTGGCCTCGCCGATGGTCTCCACGGCCTCCGGGGCGTAGTCGCCCAGGCCCAGGGCCTTGGCCTTCTGCATCAGCCGCAGGCGGCCGGGGTCCAGGCCCATCATGCGGCAGACCACGGAGTCCAGGGCCACGGCGTTGTCGCTGGCGAGGATGCGGCCCACCCAGCGCAGGTCCGCCGAGGCCGGGCCGTTGCCCTGCATGCCCAGCACGGCGTCCATGATCACCAGGTCCGGCGGACGGATGCGGAACACGTCCACCACGACCTCCTGGAAGCGCTCCGGGCTGCCGGAAAGGCGGTGCAGGTGGGCCTTCTGCGCGCCGGGCAGGATGCCGTAGCTGTTCTTGACCGCGCCGGTGACGATGGTCAGGCCGTGGGTCTTGAACTTGGGCACGGAGAGGAACACGTCGGCCTCCAGCACCGCGCGGGACACGCTGACCGAAGAGATGGCCGAGGCGTCGCCCAGCAGCGAGAACGGCCGCTCCACGGCGTCCAGGCCGATGTTGCGGTAGTGGCCCAGGGAGGCCTCGATGAGCCCGGCGTGCTCGAAGCAGCGCTCGTTGGCCCCGTAGCCCATGACCCCGGGATTGTCGCCCACGGTGATCGCCGCCGCGCCCAGGTCGTGGAGGCACTCCACCACCGCGCGCAGCACCGCCGGGTGCGTGGTGATGGCCTCCTCGGGCCGGCCCGCGCGCAGGACGTTGGGCTTCACCAGCACCCTGCCGCCGCGCACCTTCGGCGCGAACAGCGCGAAGGCCTTCTCCACCGCCGGCCGGCAGACCTGGTAGTCCGCCGGCTCGATCATGACCCTGTGCATCTTTTCGGCTCCTTTCGCTGCCGGCCTACTTGCCGCCGAAGACCTTCTTGAGGATGTCCGTGGTGCGCTCCACGGGATTGGTGCGGATGGCCTTCTCCTCCTTGGCGATCATGGTGAACAGGCCGTCCTGGGCCTTGGCGTTGACGTAGGCGTCGAGGTCCAGGCCGTAGGACTGCGCCAGGGAGGCGGCCAGCGGATTGGCCGTGAGCTTCTTGTAGGCCCGGGCCACGCCCACGGAGTCGGTGGCCTTGGTGATGATCGGCTGCATCATCTCGCCGATCTTGGTCCCGCTGGACTTGCGGAAATACTGCGTGGCCGCGTCGTCGCCGCCGGTGAGGATGTTCTTGGCGTCCTCCGCGCTCATGTTCTTCACGGCGTCGCCCAGAATGCCGGCGGCCTGGGGCACGGCCTTCTCCGCCGCGCGGTTCATGGCCAGCACGAGGTCGTCCACCAACTGGCCCTGGCCGGCCAGACGCAGCGGGCCCTCCAGCTTCTTGATCGAATCGGGCAGGAGGATCTTCACGGCCTCGTTGGCGAAGTAGCCGTCGGTCTTGCCCAGGCTGGTCACGGCCGTGGTCACGCCCTTGCCCAGCGTCTCCTTGAGGCCCTTGGCGTAGTCGGCGTCGGACAGGCCGGAGGCGATGGACGCGGATGTTCCGGAGGACTTGGCCGGAATCTGCTGCTGGACCTTGTCCAGCACGTCGGCCCAGCCGGCGGCGGCTGTGCGGGGCAAGGCCGGCGCGGCGCACAGGCACAAAGCGAGGAGAACGGCGAATTTCTTCATGGCGGCTCCCGGGTTGTTGCAGTTCATGACTGTGTTTTTCCTACGCCGGGGCGCGGCCGCGCGCAAGCCGGGCCGGGGCCGCCTGGCAGATATTTCCCCTGGCGCGGAAGATGCAAAAGCCTGCGCGGAGGTACGACCATGAAAATTTCTTCCTCGCTCTCCACCAGCCTGCTGGATTATCTGGACGGATCGGAGGACGCCACCTCGGAAAGCACCACCTCGATCCTGCCGCAGGGGACCTACACCAAGCTGGCCGCCGCCAAATACCTGAAGGACAACGACAAGGACCACGACGGCGTGCTCGAAAGCGACGAGGTGTCCATCTCCGCCGCGGCCTACGCCAAACTCGACGCCAACTCCGACGGCAAGGTCACCCAGGACGAAATCGCGAACTCGCTCTCCGGGCAGGACGACGCCATCTATCAGTTCTACGCCAACGGCGGAGCCAAGAGTTCGGTGGACCTCACCTCCTCGCTGCTCAGCGCCTCCAACGCCAGCGCGGCCTCCAACGCCAGCTACGCCACGCTCGCCGCCAAGCGCTTCCTGGCCGAGATGGACGAGAACAGCGACGCCCTGCTCACCAGCGAGGAGTCGGACCTCTCGACCTCCGTGTTCAACGAACTCGACACCGATTCCAGCGGCACCCTCAGCCTGTCGGAGCTCAAGAGCGCCCTGGCCTCCAAGAACAGCGCCATCACCACCTATTACAAGAACGGCGGCACGGCCTCGCTGGCGAATTTGACATCGCGGCTGCTGAAGACCATCTAGGGGGCATGGACGCCCCAGGAAAAGACGCCGCCTTCTGCGAACTGCCGCAGGCCGGCGCGGCCCCGGCCGCAGCGCCGAACGACGGCGCGGGCGCGCGCATCTACGGCAAGCAGGGCTGCCCGCACACCAACCGCGCGCGCCGGGCCCTGCCCGCGGCGCGGTTCATCGACGTGCTGGCCGACCCGGCGGCGCTGGAGGAGATGCTCCGGCTCTCCGGCGGCGTGCGCCGCGTGCCGGTCATCGTGCGCGGCGAGGCCGGCCGCGAAAGCGTGGAGGTCGGCTTCCGCAAGGGCGCCTGACACGTCTGATCCGCCGGGCCGTGCGCCCGGTCCCCGCCTCAGAAGAACAGCCAAAAGCCGTTGGCGAAGTAGACCACGCCCACCGCGCCCACGGCCACGCCGCCCACCCAGATCGCCTTGCGCTTCATGAGCGCGGCCACCGAGGACAGCAGGATGGCGATCTGCAGGAAGATCACCGCCATGCCGAAGGCCGCGCCGTGGGCCTGGTAGCCGGCGATGGCGGCGTCCAGGGCCTCGGCCTGTTTCTTGATCTCCTCCTTCTGGACGTCGTACTTGGCGATCTTCTCGGCATAGGCCGCGGCCTTCTTCCGCGCGGCCCGGGCGTACCCCCCGCCGGCCTGCCGGCCGTTCGCAAGCGAAAGCTCAATGCCGTCCCTTTGCAGCTCGTGGAGATACTGCTTCAGGTCCTTGGCCTGATAGTAGGCCCACTGGTTGGCCGACTTGGACTGCGCCAGCACGGCGCGGGTGGAGTACTGCCCGCCCTTGAAGGTGGACAGGGTGGCGCACACCGCGAACAGGATCGTCGTGGTGGCCACGTACCCCAGCCATTTGTCTTTCTGCTCTTCAGCCATGCACGCTCCGGTATGGTTGCGGGAAAGGGGTGCGCGCCGCGGACGCGAACGCAGACCCGGCGCAGCGGACCGCGCCGGCCGGCGGACGCGCCGCAGGAGCGCGGCGGAACCGACGGAATGGAGACAGGAGGCGAATGCGGCGCAGGCGACACTCCGGCGTCTTTGGAGGTTGTGCGGAGGGCTACACCGCCGCGCGCACCGCGTCGAGAAGGCGCGCCAGCACCTCGTCCTCGCTCAGGCGCGTGGTGTCCACCACCATGGCGCCCTCGGCGGGCACGAGGGGCGCGATGGCCCGGTGGCGGTCCTGGTCGTCGCGCTTTTTGATGTTGTCCAGGATGGCCGCGTAGTCGGCCGGCTTGCCCTGCGCCTCCAGCTGGCGGCAACGCCGCCGGGCGCGCTCCTCGGGCTCGGCGTCCAGGAAGAACTTGCTGCGCGCCTCGGGGAACACCACGGAGCCCATGTCGCGCCCTTCGGCCACCAGGGAGGTGGTCCGGCCCAGGAAGATCTGGGCCATCTTCATGAAGGCGCGTACGGCCGGCACCACGGCGATCTGCGAGGCCAGCAGGCCGGTATGCTCCGAGCGGATCTCCGGCGGCAGGGGCCGGCCGTTGAGCAGCAGCTCCGTGGCCGCACCGCTGCCGCGCAGGGAGAACTCGAACTCGCCGAGCTTTTCCTGCAGCTGGGCCTGCGGCATCTCCGCCGCGCCCTCGCCCAGGGCGTAGGCTGCGGCGCGGAACATGGCCCCGGTGTCCAGCACGGCCAGGCCGAGCGCCCCGGCCAGACGCGCGGCGATGGTGCTCTTGCCCACGCCGGCCGGTCCGTCCAGGGTGACGATCAGCGGATTGGCCAAGCTAGCCACGCAGGACCTCGGCCAGGGCGGCCAGGAAGGCCTCGTTCTCCTCGGCCGCGCCCACGTTGACGCGGATGTTCTCCGGCAGGCCGAAGCTCTTCAGGTGCCGCACGATGATCCCCCGACGCAGCAACCCCTCGCAGACGCCGCCGGCGTCGGCGGGCGGCCGGAACATGACGAAGTTGGACTGCGAGGGCCAGACCTGGCAGCCCAGTTCGGGCAGGCGCTTGAGGAACAGCTCGCGGCCCTTGAACACCGCCTCCAGGGTGGCGCTGTAGAAGGCCTCGTCCTCCAGGGCGGCCACGCCGGCCTCCTCGGCCATGAGATTCACGGTGAAGGGCGGCCGCGCGCGGCGCACGTGGTCCGCCAGCCACTGCGGCATGATCCCGCAGCCCAGGCGCAGGCCCGCCAGGCCATAGGCCTTGGAGAAGGTGCGCAGGACCACCACGTTGTCCATCTCGGCGGCCTGCTGGAGCATGCTGTACTCCTCCGGCGGCCAGGAGAAGTCCATGTAGGCCTCGTCCACCACGAGCAGCGTCCCCGCGGGCAAAACGCCGGCCAGGACCATGAGCTCCTCGGCCCTGGCGGCCAGGCCGGTGGGATTGTCCGGGGTGGTGACGAAGACCATGGCCGTGTTGGCGTCCACGGCCTCGGCCAGGGTCTCCAGGGGCAGGCGGTAGTTCTCGCCGCGGGGCACCTCGCGGTACTCCACGCCGGAAAGGCGCGCGGTCAGGCCGTACATGCTGAAGCAGTGCTCGTAGCAGATCACGTTGTCCACGCCCGGCCGGGCCGTCACGCGCATGAGCAGGTCGATGATCTCGTCGGAGCCGTTGCCGGTGATGACGCGCTCCACCGGCACGCCGAAGGCCTTGGCGATGGCCGCGTTGAGGCGCGGGCTGTGGTTGCGCGGGTAGCGATGGACCTGCGCGGCTGTGCGGGCCATGGCCTCCGCCGCCAGGGGCGAGACGCCCAGCGGGTTCTCGTTGCTGGCCAGCTTGATCACCCGGGAGAGGCCGTAGCGCTCCATGATCTCCTGTTCGGAGAGGCCGGGGACATAGGGAGTGAAGGTGAGGATCTCTGGTCTGACGCGCTGGCGCGGCATGGGCGGGCTCCTGGAAGTTCGGGATCATGGAGGCGGCCCCGGGCGGCTCTGCGCCGCCCAGGGTCTGCGCCCCCGTATGGGCTTGCGGGCTCCCGGAATCCGGGAAGGCCCGGGGTTAGCGGGTCGGGCGGACGGTCAGCACCGGGCAGCGGGCGCCCTTGACGACCTTTTCGGCCACGGAGCCGAAGAGGATGCGGTCGATGCCCTTGCGGCCGTGGGTGCCCATGATGATCAGGTCCACGCCCTCCTTGGCGGCCATGCCGAAGATCTCCTCGGCCGCGTAGCCGGTGACCACGTGGCCCTCCACGGCGACGCCCTGGAAGTTCTCGCTCAAAAACGCGCTCATGGTCGCCTCGGCCCCGGTGACGATCTCGCCGACGAAGTTCTCGATGGAGCTGGGCGGAACGTGGAAGCCAACGTACTGCGAAAGCGACGGCGCCACGTACAGACAGATGATCTTCGCGCCCAGCCCCTCGGCCAGGAGTCGGGCATACTCGGCCACGGACGGGCTGTGCTCGGAGAAGTCCACCGCGCAAAGAATCTTCTTGATCTGGGCCATGTCGCTCCCCCTTGATTCGCTTGAGGTTGCCCTCCCTGTGCCAACTGCCCGGAGGGAATGCGGAACAGTGTGAAAATAATCACCACCGACCCGTTACGCAAGCACAAAAACGGCCGATAAGGATTTGTCGCGGATTCCGCGGCCCGGGCCGATGGACAAGGCCCCGGCCATACGCTATCCGCAAGGGCATGAGTGCGCGGCAGGCAAGATTTGCCTCCCTGCGCCGAAAGGAAAGTCAATGATTCCAAAAGAATCTCCCGCGAGCGCCTTGGCATGGTCTCTGCATTTTGCAGACAAACCACAGGATGAGGAGTTGCCATGAAAATCCATCCTGACCAGTTGGAGGGAGTTCGTTCGGACCAGACCACCCGGACGGACCGCGGCGCGCAAACCGGCACCGCCTTCGGCGACATCCTGAGCCAGGAGGTTGCGCAGACGGCTGCACAGTCCGGCTCGCAAACCGCCAAGTCCAGCGCAGTCCTGCCCCCGCCGGGCGGGCTCGAAGCCCTCGGCACCCTTCTCGGGGTCCAGAGCGTAGAGGCCACGACCCCGGCAACCTCGGCGGAGAATGCGATCATGGACAAGGTGGAGAGCGTGCTCGACAAGTGGGACCAGTACGCCCAGAACCTGCAGGGCGCATCCGGTCAGGCCAATCTCAAGCAGGCCTACGGCGTGCTTGAGGACATCGACGGAACCGTGCAGCAGCTGAAGAGCGACAACCCGGACCTCGCCGAGAAGTACCCGCAGTTGCAGGGCATGGTCTCGGAGCTTGAGGCCATGTCGGTGACGGAACGCATCAAGTTCAACCGGGGGGACTACACCGCCTAGGCCCGGTCCCCTTGGCCGCGCGGCCCCCGTGGTCGGGGAGCGTCACGCGGCCGCAAACTCATGGAGCGCGGCGTACTTGGGTCCCGCAGGCCCGAGTACGCTCCTCCAGAGCACCATCCGCTCCGCCCGCGCGGGGCCCCAGACCTCCTTCCCCAGCGCTTCCGCCACGCAGGCCCAGTCCTCGCCGCGCGCCGCGTCCTTGACCCGGCCCAGGGTCAGGTGCGCCGCAAAGGGCCGCGCCTCCGGCGCGAAGCCCAGCGGGACCAGCGCCGCCTCCACGCCGGCGGCCAGACGCGCCGCCTCGGGGCCGCCCGCGGCCAGCCCGGCCCAGATCACGCGGGGCGCGCCGCGCGGCGGGAAAAAGCCCGCCGCACCCAGCGCCAGCCCGAACGGCGCGAAGGTCACGCGGCCAAGGGCCGCCGCCACGTCCGGGATGCGGCCGGGCTCCACGTCGCCCAAAAACTTCAGGGTCAGGTGCCAGTTCTCCGGCCGGGTCCAGCCCACGCGCGAGGCCAGCCGGCCGGACAGGGCGCGCGTCACGCGGGCCAGGGCCAGCCGCCAGGGCTCCGGCAGGGGCAGGCCCACGAAACAGCGCCAGGGGCCGCCCTGGGAGCCGGGAGCGCCGCCGCGCGCGTTCATTTGACGAAGGTGACCAGGCCGAACAGGGCCCCGGCCACGCTCTGGGCCTTGACCGAGGCGCGGCCGCCCCGGAACAGGAAGCTTTCGGCGTGCGTTCCGCCGGGCCAGGCCCAGGCCATCCACACCGTGCCCACGGGCTTCTCCCGCGTGCCGCCGGTTGGGCCGGCGACGCCCGAGATGGCCACGGCGCAGCCCCGGTCCGCGGGCATGCCCGGCAGACGCAGCGCGCCGGCCGCCATGGCCAGCACCACGGGCTCGCTCACCGCGCCGTGCTCGGCGATGACCGCCTCGGGCACGCCGAGCAGCCCCGCCTTGAGGGCGTTGGAATAGGCCACCACGCCGCCGTGGAACCAGCCCGAGCTGCCGGAAAGGTTGGTCAGGGTGCTGGCCAGAAGCCCGCCGGTGCAGGATTCGGCCGTGGCCAGCAGAAACCCGCGCCCCTCCACCAAACGGGCGGCCTCGGCGGCCATGCGGTCCAGGCGCTCCGCGCCCTCGGCCGCGAGCAGCGGGTCCGGAGCCAGCGCGTGCAGCGTGGGCATTTCCCTGGGCGACTTGATGGGCAGCTTTTTCATGCGCGCCTCCCGCTCCGTGTTTACAGGACCGGGGCCCGCGTGGCAAATTGACGGGCATGGACGACAACGGGGCCGAACGGGACTTCCGCCGCGTCGCGGCGAACATGCTGGACCGGCAGCGCCTGCGCCGGCGCGAGCCGTGGAACTGGTGCGTGCAGAACGCCAGCCTGACGCTTCTGGCCGCCGGGCTGCTCCTGCACAACGCCGCGCTCCTGGTCCTGGCCGTGCTCGGCCTCGTCGCCGGCTGCCTGCGCCTGCCCCTGCCGCCCATGGAGTTCACCGAATTCCGGCGCATCCTGCCGCGCGTGGAGACGCTCATCGGCCGGGAGTCGGCTTGGCTGGCCAGCCCGCTGACCCGCCGCAAGAAGTGGCGCATCGCGCTGCTCGGCCTCGGCGCGCCGCTCACGGCCTGGCTGCTCTGGTCGCGGGACCTCGGGCCCATCGGGCTGGCCATCGCCGCAGTCTACCTGCTCGGCGTGCGGCGGCGGAACATCTCCGACGGCATCGATCCCTAGCCCCATTTTCCCCCTTTATTCCCGGCGCGGCTTTGGGTACACCCACCCCAGCGCGTTCGCGCGCGCACCATCTGCGAGGAGAACCGCCCATGCTTGACCTGAAATTCGTGCAGAAGAACCTGGACGCCGTCGCCGCGGCGCTCAAAAAGCGCTGCAAGACCGAGCCCGACGTGACCGAATTCGCCCGCCTGGACGAGTCCCGCAAGGCCCTCATCGCCGAGGCGGAGGGCCTTAAGGCCCGGCGCAACCAGGGCTCGGCCGAGGTGGCCAAGCTCCGGCGCGCCGGCCAGGACGCCAGCGCCCTCATGGCCGAGATGGGCGGCATGGGCGAGCGCATCAAGCAGCTCGACGCCGAACTGGCGGACATCGAGGCCCGGGAGTCCGACTGGCTCCTGAAGGTGCCCAACATCCCCCACGAATCCACCCCCGACGGCTGCGACGAGACGGCCAACCCCGTGCAGCGCCTCTGGGGCGAAAAGCCGCAGTTCGCCTTCAAGCCCAAGGAGCACTGGGAGCTCGGGCAGGCCCTGGGCGGCCTGGACTTCGAGCGCGCGGCCAAGATCGCCGGCTCGCGCTTCTGCGTCAGCTTCGGCTGGGCGGCCCGGCTGGAGCGCGCCCTGGCCGCGTTCATGCTCGACGTGGCCGCGGCCAACGGCTACCGGGAGGTCCTCCCGCCGTACATGGTCAACCGCACGGCCATGACCGGCACGGGCCAGCTGCCCAAGTTCGCCGAGGACCTGTTCAAGATCGAGGGCCAGGAATACTTCCTCATCCCCACGGCCGAGGTGCCGGTGACCAACCTGCATTCCGGCGAGGTTCTGGAGGAGGAGCAGCTGCCGCTGGGCTACTGCGCCCTGACCCCCTGCTTCCGCTCCGAGGCCGGCAGCTACGGCAAGGACACCCGCGGCCTCATCCGCCAGCACCAGTTCCACAAGGTGGAGCTCGTGCGCTTCAGCCGGCCGGACCGCTCCTTCGAGGAGCTGGAGCTGCTGACCGGCCACGCCGAGTCCGTGCTGCAAAAGCTCGGCCTGCACTACCGGGTCATCGCCCTGTGCGGCGGCGACCTGGGCTTCAGCTCCTGCAAGACCTACGATCTGGAGGTCTGGCTGCCCGGCCAGGACAAATACCGCGAGATCTCGTCCTGCTCCAACTTCGTGGACTTCCAGGCCCGGCGGGCCAACATCCGCTTCCGGCCCAAGGGCGCGAAGAAGACCGAGTTCCTGCACACCCTGAACGGCTCCGGCCTGGCCGTGGGCCGCACGCTGGTGGCCGTGCTGGAGAATGGGCAGCAGGCGGACGGCACCATCGTCCTGCCCGAGGCCCTGCGGCCGTACATGGGCGGCCTGGAGCGCATCACCGGAGAATAGCCCTCCCCCCCCTACGCCAACAAAAAAGGGCGGCCTGCTGGCCGCCCTTTGCGTTTGTGGCGTGTGCGGTGGTTATTTGCGGGAATCGGCGGTGAGGGAGGCGGCCTGGGCCTCGGGCTTGGCCTTGGGGTCGGGCTGGGAGCGGTCGGCGTCGGGGTCGTCGGCGTCCGTGCGCGCGGACCAGCCGCCGCCAAGGGCCTTGTACAGCGTCAGCACGTTGCCCGCCTTGGCCAGGCGCAGGCTGATCAGATCCTGCCGCGCCGAGGCGTCCGAACGCTGCGCGTCCAGCTTGGACAGGTAGCCGTCCACGCCGGCCTCGTAGCGCAGGGTCGAAAGCTCGTAGCTCTTGGACGCCGCCTCGGCCAGGGAGGCCTGCGCCTCCACCTCCTCCGCCAGCGCCGTGTCCAGGGACAGGCTGTCCGAGACCTCGCGGAAGGCCGTCTGCACGGACTTCTCGTATTGCGCCAGCATGATCTTGCGCTCCGCCTCCGCCGCCTTCACCCCGGCCCGGATGGACCCGGAGTTGAAGATCGGCATGGCGATCTGCGGCGCGAAGCTCCAGGTCGAGAACCCGCTCTGGAACAGGTCGTGGATCTCGTTGCTCGCCGTGCCGAACGTGCCCGTCAGGCTGATGGTCGGGAAATACCGCGCCCGCGCGGCCCCGATGTCCGCGTTGGCCGCCTGGAGCTGGTGCTCCGCCGCCAAAACGTCCGGACGCCGCGTCAGCACCTCCGAGGGCAGACCCGCGGGCACCGTCGACAGCGGCGCGACCTCCGCCAGCGACCTGGCCGGCATCTGCGCCGCCGTCAGCGGCTGGCCCACCAGCACCGCCAGCAGGTTCTCGTCCGAGGTCACCTGCGCCGCGTACTTGGCCGCGGCCACGCGCGCCGTGTCCACCGTGGTCTGGGCCCGCTTCAGGTCCAGGTCGTTGGCGATGCCGTTCTCCGCCCGCTGGCGCACGATCTCGAACGACTCCCGCTCCGTGCCCAGGATCTCCTGCGCCAGGGTCAGGTGCTCGCGATCCGCCGCCAGCGTCAGGTACGTCGCCGCGACCTCGGCCACCAGCGTCAGCTCCACGCTGCGCCGCGCCTCCTCCGTGGCCAGGAACTGGTGCAGCGCCTCGTCCTTCAGGCTCTGCAGCCGGCCGAAGAGGTCCAGCTCGAAGGCGTTGGACGCCAGGCCCACCTCATACGAACGCGTGGTCATCGGCTTGCCCGTGCTCGAAAGCGTCCGCGGCAGGCGCTGCATGCTCGACTGGCCGCCCATGCCGACGCTCGGCAGCAGATCCGCCCGCGCGATGCGGTACTGCGCCTGGGTCTTCTCCACCTTCAGCGCCGCCGCCCGCAGGTCCCGGTTGTTCTTCAAAGAAAGCTCGATCAGCTCGCGCATCGGCCCGTCCGTCACCACCAGACGCCAGTCCGGAAGCGTCGCGTTGGCCTGGCCACGGGAGCCGGACCCGCTCGTCCAGTCCGCCGGCAGCTGCGGCAGCGTCCGCTCGTACTTCGGCGCGAGCGTGCAGCCGCACAGCGCCGCCGCGGCCAGAACCGCCGCGCAGATTCGCAGCGCGCCGCGCATCACTTCGCCTCCCCGACGCCCTTCGCGGGCGTCCCGTCCAGGCGCGACACCGGCCACTCGCCCTTGGGCGGCGAATACGCCGCGCCCTTGGACTCCGCCTCCGCCTTGGCCGCCTTGGCCTCGGACTTACCGGGCTTCTCGGCCTTGGCGGATTTCTCCGACTTGACCGCCTTCGCCGCCGGCTCGTCCGCCGTGCGCGCCGCCTTCACGGCCTTGCCCTCGCCCTCCGACGGCTTCGCCGCCTTCTCCGCGGCCGGTTTGGCCGCCTTTTCCGGAGCGGCCTTGGCCGGCTTGTCCGCAGCCGGTTTGGCCGCCGGGGCGGCCGGGGCGGGCTTGGCCTCGGGCTGCGCCGGGGCCGCCTTGGCCGCGCCGGGGGCGGCGGACGGAGCGGCCGGCGCGGGCTGCGTGGCGTTGGACTGGGCCGAGGCCTCCACCGCCTTCACCTTCACGCCCGGACGGACCTTCTGCAGGCCCTCGACGATGACTTTCTCACCGGCGCTCAGCCCCGACTCCACCAGCCAGGCGTCGCCGATGATCCGCGAAAGAACCACTGGACGCGGCTCCACCGCGCCGTCGCCCTTCACCACCATGGCCAGAGGGTTGCCCTTGGCGTCGCGGCTGATCGCCGCCTGCGGCACCAGAAGCGCCGACTCGTTCACGCCTTCCTCAAGCATCGCGCGCACATACAGCCCAGGCAGAAGATCGCGGCCCGGGTTCGGGAACTCCGCCCGCAGCGTCACCTCGCCCGTGCTCTGCTCCACCGTGATGTCCGCGAACTGCAGCACGCCCTCGCGGCCGTACGTCTGGCCGTCGTCCAGCAGCAGGCGCACCTTGGCCCCGCCGTTGGTCGACTTCCGCAGCTTCCCGCTCTCCAGCTCGCGCTTCAGCCGCAGCACCTCCGTGCTCGACTGCGTCACGTCCACGTAAATCGGATCGATCTGCTGGATCGTCGCCAGCGCCGTCGGCTGGCTCGCCGTCACCAGCGCCCCCGGCGTCACCGACGACTTGCCGATGCGGCCGGAAATCGGCGCGACCACGCGCGTGTACCCCAGGTTGATCCGCGCCGTCTCCAGCGCCGCCTTGGCCGCGATGATCTCCGCGTCCGCCTGCTTCGACGCCGCCTGCGCGTCGTCGTTGTCCTGCTTGCTCACCGCGCGCGCCTTGATCAGGTTCGCGTACCGCTCCGCACGGTAACGCGTCGGCAGCGCGTTCGCCTCCGCCTTCGCCAGCGTCGCCTTGGCGTTGTCGTACGCAGCCTGGTACGTCGCCGGATCGATCTGGTACAAAACCTCGCCGGCCTTCACGTCGCCGCCCTCGCGGAACAGACGCTTCTGAATGATCCCGCCCACCTGCGGACGCACCTCGGACATCAGATGCGCCGACGTCCGGCCCGGAAGCTCCGTCGTCAGCGTCACCGGCTGCGGCGACAGCGTCAGAACCGTCACCTCCGGCGCCGCAGCGGGCGCCGCCGCGGGCTTGTCCTT
>Ga0268357_100350_pt1 | contig 62687 bp, 55 predicted proteins | sample BioMet10_FD_192466 | JGI IMG/M metagenome (GOLD analysis project Ga0268357, IMG submission 192466) | Sewage microbial communities from Oakland, California, United States - Biofuel 10 (Illumina Assembly) | ecosystem: Engineered > Wastewater > Sewage > Unclassified | place: USA: California... | reverse complement strand
GTGGACAGTGAAAAAAACATTGTTTACTTCTGGAGGTTTTGTTTATCACAAACCGCCATATACAAGGTTAGCCGAGACTATTATGTTTTTTGGCGTTTTATAGGCAGATTCTTAACGTATGTAAAACATTTTTTATTTACACTAATCTGTGATAAAATTAATTTATAAGAATCATTTCGCTAATAAGAACAATGTAAAATGAAAAGTGTTTTAACTTGCTTGTGAATTATGACGGCCGGTTAAATTACCAATTTAATTACCTCATCATTATTTTTAACCATAAAATTTATTCCTATTGCCTCATTAAAGGCTGGAACCGAAACTATAGTAGTGTTATGTATGCGGACCTGTGGATGAATGGAGGTAGAAAATGTTTGAGAATTGGTTGGGAGAGCTTCAAAAATTTATGACAAGTGCCTATTTTGGCATTGGAGCACTGATTGCAATTTTTATTGTTGTTTTTTTATTTTTTAACTACAGGATTATTCGGATAAAAAAAATATCTCTTTCCGAACGGACAGTAAAAAATAAAGAGGTTCTCGGAATAGATGAGATGCAGCAGAGTATGCTGCATCTTTCTGGCATGCAAAAAAATGTTAAATGGGGAAATTATAATTTTCTTGTAATGTATCGTAATCGAGTTTTATATCATAGTTTTAATAGAATTCGGGCTAAACTTTCTGAAGTAAGAAAAGAATTTATAGGCTTGATACCAGCATCACGTTGGCTTGTTGATAATTTTCAGATGATATATAGGGAATTGGAAAAGGTCAGTGATACCGGAATAGGACATAGACCTCTGCCCATACTTCAAGACGGAGAATTTCGCGGTTATCCTAGAATTTATGTTGTAGCTAGAGAAATAGTGGAGCTTTCGGCAGGGCGTTTAGATGAAAAAAATATCTTAACTTTGTTAAAGGCTTACCAAAAAGGAACTATGCTTACGGCAGCAGAATTGTGGGCTCTACCTGAAATGCTTAGTCATAGTCTTTTAGAACACATTATTGTTGTAGCAAAAGATATAATCTGGGTAACGAATATAAAAGCTAAAGCAGATGATTTTGTAAAAAAAGGTTTTTCACAAAATCCAAATAAAACCAGTATAGAGCATCTTCTGAAGGAAATAGCAATTGAAGACGATGAAAATGTCTCATTTCATTCTCAGGTAATTTTTTTATTAAAAAATATGTCTTTTGACGAAGCCTCAATACAGAAATATTTAGAATACCATTGTCAGCATAACTGTAAGTTTTTAAAACCATCAGATTTATTTCAACAAGAGGGAAAGTTTGAATCCAGCCTTGAAGCTAGAATACGTGAATTGCTCATAAGTCTGAGGAAAACCTATGAAATGGACGGTGAAGAACTATTTGAGCAGCTTTCCATATTAGAGGATATATTAAGGAAAGATCCGGCTGGTGTATATGCGAAAATGGATGCGGAAAGTCGGGGAACTTATAGGGCAGTTATAGAAAAGTTGACAGTGAAAAGAAACTTGGACGAGGCTTTAGTTGCTGGAGTTTGCCTGGAACTGGCCAATGCAAATATACCAAATTTGCGTTGTGCAAATCACGTAGGCACATACTTGATAGGACCTGGATATAATATTTTCAGGGCTAAAGTATTGAATAAAAATATACCTAAACCCATGCAAAGAAAATATAATATTAGAGGAACAGCGTACTTTCTTTCGGTTGCCATAATTTTCATATTATTAATTTGTATTTTGACATATTTTACACAAAGCGTGCATATATTAGGTGGTATATACGGTTCGATTCCTTTTTTCTTTTCAGCAGCATTTCTGTTTTGTGGTCTAGCAATTGAGTTGTCCAATAGAATATTTGCAAAAACGATTACTGTTGGAACACTGCCTGCTATGAATTTTCAGGATACTATTCCTAATAGTGCTAGGACATTTGTGGTAATGCCAATAATTGTTTTCACAAAAGAACAAGCCGTTGAAAGTGTTTCTAAATTACTTAAACAGTATCTGGGTAATCGCCAAGACAATCTTTGTTTTGCCTTATTAGTAGATTTTGCTGATGCAAATACTATCAATTTGCAATCTGATAAAATTATAGAAGAAGAACTGACTAATGGTATAAATAAACTTAATTACCTTTATCCTTCCGTTTATAGGCGCTTTTCACTTTTTATTCGTGGTAGAGTCTGGAATGCAGCAGAAAATTGCTATATGGGTTGGGAGCGTAAAAGAGGGAAACTGGAGGAGTTTAATAGTTTACTTAGTGGCGATAAGCATACAAGTTACGTAAAAAAAATATGCGATGAGGGTATTTTAAATACGTTTAAATATATTATTACATTAGATGCTGATTCTGATTTATTAAAAAACACCGGTGCTAAGCTAGTTGGTATAATTCATCATCCACTTAACCGACCTGAAATGGATTTCGCTGGAAGTAGTGTGGCAGCAGGTTATGGCATAATTCAACCATCCGTAAGCAATCATATTGCTAGGGCTAATAACAGTTTATTTTCGCAAATTTTCAGTGGTAAGCAAGGTCTTGATCCATATGCACGGGCTATATTTGATATATATCAGGATGTATTTGGAGCAGGTATATTTGTGGGAAAGGGTATATATGCAATAAGTGCATTTCATGGTATCCTACATAACAAATTTCCGGCAAATAGTGTATTAAGTCATGATTTGCTAGAGAGTTGTTTTGTGAAAACAGCTTTTTCCAGTCAAACAAAGATAATGGAAGACTACCCTAAAAACCTTCTTTCCTATGCTAAGAGAGAACATAGGTGGATTAGAGGAGACTGGCAGTTATTACCTTGGCTTTTTAAAAGTACAAGTTTGTCAAAATTATCAAAGTGGAAAATATTAGGAAATATGCTTAGCAGCTTGACGCCTTTGTTTAAACTCCTTGTAATAATATTCAGCTTGACTTTATTACCAAATTTTTATTATTTTGGACTTATAATAGTATTTTTGCCGGATGCACTTAATTTGTTGTTTTTAATTTTTGAAACTGCATTATATAAGTTGCTTAGCCCGAAAGCAACGCTAGTTTACAAAGATTTTTTCGGAGAAATTATTCTTTTGTGTCAACGCAGTTTTTTTGAGTTGGCTTTTCTGCCATATATGGTTTTTGTTATTGCTGACGCAATAGTGCGTACGATATATCGTCTATACATAAGCAAACGGCATTTACTTAATTGGAACACGGCGGCAATAACAGAAAAAACAACTAGAAGAACAAAAGAAGCATATTACCGCAGCATGCGAATTTCTCTTATTCCGTCCATATTTATTCTTATGGTATTATTTTTTGTTCAAACAAGTAGTATTGAAAAGTTATTGGTTATTGTATTGGCAATTAGTTGGAGTAGTTCTTATCTTTTAGCTTACTATATTGGAGAAATAAGAGGCGGTAATAGACCGGCGATTCCTGAAAGTAATAAACAAGAGCTGCATATAATAGCCCGTAAGACCTGGCAGTTTTTCAAAGATTTTTCTTCAGGTGAGAATAATTGGCTGTGCCCGGATAATTATCAAAAAGAGCCCAAAGAAAAGATTACAGAAAAAACATCTCCTACTAATATCGGATTGCAAATGTTAGCGGTAATATCTGCTAGGGACTTAGGCTTTGAAACATTGACGGCAACTGTTTTTAATGTAGAGAGAATATTAAAATCTATTGCTAAGTTACCCAAATGGAAAGGGCATCTTTTTAATTGGTATAACATAAAAACATTAGAGGTGTTAGGACCACAATATATATCTACAGTAGATAGTGGGAATTTTTTAGGGCATCTACTTACGGTAAAGAATGGACTACTAACTTGTGCGGAAAATCCGTTGTTTTCTGAAGTACAAATAGAGGGACTAAGAGAACTTGGCAAGCTTTGTAAAGAAGAGCAGCAGTTGCAAGAAAGCTATAAAACAGTGGGGGATTTTGTCACTGCTATTAAGAATGAACAAAAGTTGTTAGAAAAAAAACAGGTCAAAGCCAATCAGGAAAAGGTTTTTGCCGGGGAATTGTTAAAAAGCATTAATGCCTTACTCGAAGAAGAGAAAAAATTGGGGCTTAAGGACTATTCCGTTACAGCTTGTCCCAGCCTTAAAGAGCAGGCATTAGCAGGAAATATTTATGCACAGGATTTGGAGAAAAAAATAGCTGAAATTACTGAAGCAATAGATAAAATTGTGGCCAATGCTGACTTTCGATTTCTATACAATAGGAAACGTGGCTTATTTCATATTGGGTATCACGTTTCGTCTAAAAGCCTAGATGAAGGCTGTTATGATTTAATAGCTTCGGAATGCCTTTTAACAAGTGTTTTGAATATTGCCCAAAATACCGTTCCACTAAAGCATTGGTCAAAATTAGGCAGGCCTTTGACCTTGATTAAGGGGACGCCGTGTTTTGTTTCTTGGAGTGGCACAATGTTTGAGTACCTAATGCCTAGTTTAGTATTGCCGGAATATGAGGGGTCAGTATTTGTAGAGACAGCGAGAGCTGTTGTTGCAGAAAATATTGCTTTTGCTCAAAAAAGAGCAATACCTTGTTGGGGTATATCAGAATCCCAGTATTATCAATTCGATCAAGATGGTAACTATCAGTATAGAGCATTTGGTGTTCATAGTTTGCGCTTACAAACATCTTTAGGTAACGAAAATTTGGTGGTTGCACCTTATGCAACTATGCTTGCACTTAGTTATGCTGACGAAGAGTGTATGGTTAATCTTAAAAAATTAGCTGAACTTGGGTGCGTAGGTTCCTATGGTTATTATGAAGCCATAGATTTTAATGGACCAAATCCGGTTACGCTTACACCTTTTTCAATTGTTAAATCTTTTATGGCACATCATCAAGGTATGATTTTAGTGGCAATAAATAATTATTTGAATAATGGAATTATGCAAAAAAGATTTCATAAGGAACCGATTATACAATCTGTTGCTACGCTTCTTGAAGAAAAAAGAGGTTCGTATTTTGTGAACATTCCTAAGAAAGGATATAACGTTCACTTCAAAGAAATAGATAAACCATATGAAATTCCGGAAAGTAGGTATGTTAATAAAGTGGCGCCGGAAATGCCTGTAGCTCATTTTCTTTCAAATGACAATTATTCTATTTTATTAACATCTGATGGTGATGGGTTTAGCAAATATAAAGATACGATGATTTACAGATGGAGGCCGGATATTTATGCCAACACAGGCAATTACATTTTTCTTAAAGATGTTGAAACAAGCGAAATTTGGAGTAATACCTACAATCCTACTAAAAAAGAACCAGACGAATATCAGGTTATATTTTCTCTGCATCAAGCGGAATTTAAGCGAAGAGATGGCGATATCAGTACTCATACAGTAGTAAGTCTTTCACCGGACTATGATTTGGAAATAAGAAAAGTAACTTTGACAAATCATAGCGCAAAACCTAAAGTTATAGAATTAACCAGCTATTTGGATATAGTTGCTAACGATTTTAGAGCGGAGCTTGCCCATCCGGCTTTTAATAAACTTTTTATAGAAAGTGATTTTTTAGAAGAAAACAATATGTTCCTCGCCAAAAGGCGTGGAAGTGTTAGTGAGCCAAAACCATATGTACTACATATGATTAATGCAAACACGGATTTTCTGCAAAAGGTTGAATATGAAAATGATCGGTTAAGATTTCTGGGGCGTAATAATACTGTGCAAAGTCCCGTGGCGGTTTTAGACAGTATGCCATTTTCCAACAATACTATTTTTTCTGATAATCCAATTATTAGTTTAAGGGCAAGAGTAGTACTGCCGGCATTCGGTAAAGTCAGTGTTTACTTTATTACAGGCGTTTGTACAAATGTAGTTGAAGCAAAAAGCCTAGGTAAAGAATTGGATGAGGTAGCGTGGATTGAAGAGATGAATGAAAAGTTTAGATTACAAAGTATTCTTGAACTTAAGTATTTGGATATGACAAGCTCACAGCTTAATGCTTGCCAGGATTTAGTTGCACCAATATTTTATTCTTCCCGGTATTATCGTGGCCCCTTAGAAAACATTAGACGAAATTGGAAAACTCAAAAAGACTTATGGAGATTTGGTATTTCAGGTGATAATCCTATTCTTTTATTTAGGGTTACATCTAGTGAAGCCTTGGAGATAATGAAAGATGTATTTAAAGTTTATGAATACTTGCGTATAAATGAAGTAAAGGTGGATTTAGTAGTTCTTAGTGAAGGAAAGCACGGCTATATGACAGAACTCAATAATCTGTTGCAGGATATGACTACGTCTCTTAAAATATTTGATGAAACTAGTGATAAGCATAATATATTTATACTAGACGCCTATCAATTGACACCGGCAGAAGTTGATTTACTTCTTACAGTTGCTAGAGTAGTTTTTAGTGAAGAGACAGGCATTTATTTTCGTAAAATAAAAGAAGAACGCTAATGATGGGGAGCTTTTCTGGAAAGGCGGCGAAGGCTTTGGGAAAAAATGGGGGACCTTTAGCTGAAAAGAAAATTACTGGCAGAGAATGTGAATTCTTTAACGGTTTTGGTGGGTTTGTGGCCGAAGGTCGAGAGTATGAGATATTGCTACAAGACGATAATATGCCACCAGCCCCATGGGTTAATGTTATAGCCAACGAAAACTTCGGGTTCTTTGTTTCTGAAAGCGGAGCGGGATCAACGTGGGCAGGTAATAGTCATGAAAACAAAATAACTCCTTGGAACAATGATCCTGTTAGTGACACTCCTTCAGAGGCTATATACATTAAAGACGAAGAGACAGGAGAGTTAGTGACACCAATGCCGTTAGGTAGAAAGGGACATGGCGAATATTTAGTAAGGCATGGATTTGGCTATTCTATTTTTTGTCATGAAGAGGAACTAATAGAACAAGAACTCAAGGTTTTCACACCACTAAACGAGCCAATGAAAATTTGGGTACTGAAACTTAAAAACAGCTCGGACATTGCAAGGCGCTTAAGTCTTGTATATTACGTAGAGTGGGTTCTCGGAGTTAATAGGGAAGATACAGCGCCTTATATTGTATCGTCTTATGATAACGAATATGAATATTTAGCGGCAAAAAACATCTATAGCGAAACTTTGCGCACGCAGAGTAGTTTTATATTTTCCAGTGAGGACATAATTTCTTACACTGGGGATAGAAAAGAATTCTTTGGTATAAAGGGATCAATAAACAGGCCGGAAGGTTTGTGGGAAAAGCTATCCTGCACAACCGGTGTGGGTTATGATCCTTGTGGCGTTATTCAGGTTGCAGTAAAATTATTACCTGGGGAAGTAAGGACAATTGTATTTGCTTTGGGTCAAAGTACTGAAGGCAATGAAATTAGTATGCTAATAAAAAAATATAAAGATTTGCAAAACATAAGTTCTGAACTACAGAAAATTGAAGCACATTGGAATAAATTATTAGGTGTAATAAAAGTTAAAACTTCAGATAGAGCCTTAGACATTCTTGTCAACGGTTGGTTGTTATATCAAACGGTAAGTTGTAGGTTGAATGCTAGGGCTGCATTTTATCAATGTGGTGGAGCATATGGTTTTAGAGATCAACTACAAGATGTGCTTGCCCTTTTGGATATTGAACCGGAAAGAACGCGCAGACAAATTTTACTGGCTTGTAAACATCAGTTTGAAGAAGGAGACGTGCAACATTGGTGGCATCCACCAGGCGATTTGGGAGTGCGCACTCGAATAACCGATGATTTATTATGGCTTCCCTATGTTACAAGTGAATACATTAAAAGTACTGGGGACTATTTATTGTTAAAAGAAAAAACTCATTACATTAAAGGAGATTTGCTGGAAAAAAGTCATAATGAGTCAATGTTTGTACCAAAGGCTTCGGATATTAACGAAAGTGTTTATGAGCATTGCAAAAGGGCAATCATCCATACTCAGTTTGGTAAGCATGGGATTCCTCTTATGGGTACAGGAGATTGGAATGACGGAATGGACAAAATAGGGGTAGGCGGAAGAGGAGAAAGTGTTTGGCTAGGGTGGTTTCTCTACTCTATATTAGAAAAGTTTATACCTATTTGCTACCATGAAAATGATGTTGAATTTGCCAATGAACAGGAGAAAGTCAAAGCGCAGCTATTAAAGCATATTGAAGAGTATGCTTGGGATGGGAATTGGTATATTAGAGCTTTTAATGATAATTACCAAAAAATAGGTTCAAGCAAAAACATTGAATGTAAGATTGATTCTATAAGTCAATCTTGGAGCGTCTTGTCAGGAGGAGCGGAAAAGAAAAGAGGGGTGGAAGCTATTCATTCAGCTCATAAATATCTTGTAAAGGAGCAGGAAGGTATTTCCCTGCTATTGTATCCTCCTTTTGATAAAACGGTGAATGATCCTGGTTATATAAGAAATTATTATCCCGGTATCAGGGAAAATGGTGGGCAGTATTCACATGCTGCTGTGTGGTTGGCCATGGCCTGTATTGAGCTGGGAGAGTATTGTCTTGGATATAAACTTTTTACTATGCTTAACCCCATTTATACTACATTGAAATACAATGATGTTCTTCGGTACAAAAGGGAGCCCTACATAATGACTGCTGATATTTCATCTGCGGAGGGAAATTTTGGTAAGGGCGGCTGGAGTTGGTATACGGGATCTGCTAGCTGGATGTATCAAGGTCTTGTTAAAACTTTCCTGGGAATTAAAAAAGAAGGCGAATATTTAACTATCATACCCTCAGTTCCTGACACATTTGGTGAATACACAGTATGGTATAAATATGGCTGTTCTTTTTACGAGATACAGGTTGGAGAAAAGGGAAAATATGAGAATACTGTAGATAGAATAAGTGTTGATGGTGTTGCTTTAGTTGGAAATAAAATAAAATTGCTTGATGATGGTAAGAAGCATATTATTGTAGTGCAGACAGCATGACTGTTTCATGAAAGAAAAATACGAATCAGGCAATTGCCTGATTCGTATTTTTAGTATTAATAATTTTATTATAAAAGAAGGATTCTCTCTGTTGCAATAGTAAACGATTAAGAAGCCAGAGCTTTACCAAGTTCGTAGCATTTTGCCAGATTCTCTAAATCAGGAGTCCCATTTACACATAGCCCCTTATTTCCCCAAATATTGGCTCCAGCACTGGAACAACGAGTCTGCCAGTTGTGCATCCATGTGCAATCCCCCCAGCCATAAGAACCAAAAAGAGCGATTTCCTTACCGGAGAGTTTGTTCTCTAATGCGATAAACATAGGTTCAAATTCGTAATCTTCTAATTCTTCAATTCCCATGGAAGGGCAGCCAAAGGCAATTCTATCATAGGCTGTTACCAAATCGGCAGAGAATTCAGCAGGTGTGAAAACAGTTGCTTCGGCTCCATTTTCTTTTGCCCCTTTAGCTATCTCACGAGCCATTTTTTCGGTATTGCCGGTTCCGCTCCAAAATACAATTGCAATCTTTTTCATAATAACAATCCTTTCTATGTTTGGTTATTTTTAAATAAATATTTTAAGATATCAAGTAGTTACTGTAAGGTAGAGAATATCAGAGCTTTTTTTGAATATTTTCTTATAAATATTTAAACATTTTTGATATTGTAAAAACATTTTTTGGGCAAGTTTGGGGTCACTATAAACCTTCCAAAGACCGCATGTAGAAAAATTTTTCCCACTGTGTTCAATAAAGCCTCTTACGTCTTCTAAAGGATAACCGAGAAAAATACCTATTTCGTGGGGAAAACAGGGCTCACTGTAAAAGCGTAATTTTAGTTGTTCTATATAGTCCTTTGAGTTAGAAGAACTTTTAAACCCACGACTTTGCAAGAAAAGACTTATTTTTTGGTTAGCAAGGAGGGCATCTAGCATTGCCGGTCTAAAAATATAAATAAGGCCGCCGTTTTCTCGTTCTTTGACTAAGGAAAGGTGGATACCTTTTTCCAATAATTTCATATTCCAATAATTTATAAGTTCATGAAGATCCTCATTTTTTTCTATTATGTAGAGAAATAGGCTTCCTACTTTTATACCTGCTAAAGTAGGAGCGCATAAATCTATGAGTGTTTGTTCAAATTTATTATGCATGACATCCATCCTCAAAAATAATAGAAAACTTAAAAGCGTGACAGGCGCCTTTGTTAGGAATACTTATTGCACTTTTTAAAAATTAGTGTTATGATTTCCATGAGTTAGCCACGGCTAACTCATGGAAATCATAACATAGCATTTATTTCTTGTCAAGAAATAAGGCATGAAATTTTTATCTGCTTTAAAAAAATGACGGCAACAGTAATATTTGCTATAATTTGGCAAGGGAGGCTACGAGATGAATAATTTTGGTGCTGTAAAAATTAATTCTAGAGAAGATTCTCTGACTTTTTCTAATAATAAGAATCAAGTTCATAAGTTAAAAGGGAGAAATCTTATTGGCCGCGCGGATAACTACGTAGTTATAGATATAGAAACTACCGGCTTAGATGCTGCTTGTGACGAAATAATAGAAGTTGCTGCCGCAAGAGTTCGTGATGGCGCTGTTAGTGAAAAGTTTTCGTCGTTAATTAAACCAGAAAATACTATAAATGAATTTATAGTAAACCTTACAGGTATTACCAACGAAATGGTAAAAGCAGCTCCACCTTCTGAAATAGTATTAAAAGATTTTGTTGATTTTGTGGGTAAGGGATTAATTGTAGGACACAATGTGAATTTTGACATTAACTTCCTGTATAACAACTGCAGAGAAAAAATTGGCTATGTTTTTGCTAATAATTTTATTGACACAATGAGGCTTAGCAGAATATTATTCACAAACGAGAAGCAGCATAAACTTTCTGATTTAATAAACAGATTTGGCATTGGTACTGTGGTTGAACACAGAGCTTTGGGTGACGTATTGCAAACACAGAAATGCTATGAATATATGATTAATTACTCAATAAAGAATAATGTAAAAATGAAGTATTTCCTTGCCAATGGCAAGCTTTTTTCAGAAAAAAAACGTAAAGTTAATGAAAATAATTTTGACTATATGGATAATTTATTTTCTGATTAGTGAAATCAAGTCCTAATTAGGGTATTAATAAGCTTTTTAGCGGTATAATAGGTGTAAGTACAATTTCTCAAAAGAAAAGGATGACGTAATGCTTGAAAAATTGCTAAAGCAACTAACTACAATACATAAGCCTGGAAAAGATGTAACAGCGGTTTTTCGTTATATAGGTCCCGGAATTTTAGTAACCGTTGGTTTTATCGATCCTGGGAATTGGGCAGTTAATTTAGCTGCTGGGTCCAGCTACGGTTATACGCTCTTGTGGACCGTCACCCTATCAACAATAATGTTGATTTTGCTTCAACACAATGTGGCTCATCTTGGTATTGTTACAGGTGAGTGTTTAGCTGAGGCTACTAGAAAGTTTTTAAGGCCGTGGGTTGCTATTATACATCTTAGCACGGCGATGCTCGCTGCTATTGCTACTGCTCTGGCAGAGCTCTTAGGTGCGGCTATCGCACTAAATATGCTATTTAAAATACCTATTTTCATTGGGGCTGTTATTACGGCGGTAATTTGTGCCCTTATGCTAATGACAAATTCTTATAGAAAATTAGAAATGTGGATTGCAGGTTTTGTATCACTTATTGCCGCTTCATATCTATTTGAGCTTTCTATGGTTAATGTAAGTTGGCCTGCCGCTGCTGTTAGCTGGGTAACACCAAGTATGCCTTCAGGGTCTATGTTTGTTGTCATGGGGATTATTGGGGCTGTTATTATGCCACACAATTTGTTTTTGCATTCTGAAGTAATTCAAAGCCGAAAATGGAATTTGGAAGATCCCAAACTTATTGTAAAACAGTTGCGCTATGAATTTGTGGATACACTGTTTTCCATGAGTGTAGGGTGGGCCATTAATAGTGCCATGATTTTGTTAGCAGCAACAACTTTTTTTGCCAAGGGCATAGCTGTTGATGAATTGCAGCAAGCACAGGAAATGCTAGTGCCTTTGTTAGGCTCAAATGCGGCTAGTATATTTGCTGTAGCCTTGTTGTTCGCTGGTTTTGCTTCTACTGCAACAGCAGGTATGGCTGGAGCTAGTATATTTGCCGGTATGTTTCGCGAATCATATGACATGGATGATTTACACTCTAAAATGGGATTACTGCTTACTTATATACCTGCGGTTATTATCTTACTCTTTATAACTGATCCTTTCTACGGATTGATTTTATCCCAGGTTTTGCTAAGCGTACAATTACCATTTACTATTTTTTTGCAGTTATATTTAACCTCATCAAAGCGTGTTATGGGGAAATATGTTAATACTATCATAACTAAATTTTTGCTGGTGAGCATAGGAATTATCGTAACCATATTGAATTTATATTTGATGTGGGATTTACAATAAAAGGCAAAGCTGATTTGTGCTGACTGTTATAAGTTTTTGTTATAGTATTTTCTGGGAATTATAGCACTTTTAAGTGTTATAATTGATTCGTAGTCTATTTAGGATAAGGCACGGGAGGTGCTGAATTATGGAAGAAAGAATTAATGCTATTACACATGGATTTGGCGCTGCTATCGCCGCAATAGGGTTGTATTTGCTGGTTTCCCTAGCTTGGAAGTATGGTACTGTATGGCATGTTGTAAGCTTTAGCATTTATGGCGTTAGCTTATTGCTGATGTATCTTACTTCGACATTTTATCACAGCTTAAAAAATGAACGCTTAAAACGTTTATTCAAAATATTTGATCATTCGGCAATATATTTATTGATTGCAGGAACATATACCCCATTTGCTTTAGTTATTCTACATGGCTGGCTAGGGTGGACTATGCTTGGAATTATTTGGGGCTTGGCCTTGGTTGGCATTGTGTTAACGATTTTTTTTGTGCAAAGGTTTCACAAGTTGACAACAGTTTGTTATGTTCTAATGGGGTGGCTGATAGTTCTGTGCATTAAGCCAATGCTTGCAAAGCTGGACGTTATTGGTATGGCGTGGCTAGCTTTAGGGGGTGTTTTCTATAGTGTAGGAGCAATTTTCTATTTAAAGAAAAGGTTGCCTTATAACCATGCCATTTGGCATTTGTTTGTCTTAGCCGGTAGTATCTCACAGTTTATCGCGGTGATTTATTACGTATTACCTGTGGGTGTATGATGGAAAAATATAAGATTATAGCGTGCAATATGCTATAATCTTATTTCGTTTAGTAAAAGTATGTAGTATAATATTTCAATAATTATAAGCAAGAGCAGGGCATTTTAGCCATACTCAATTTTGAGGTGAAAGAACATGAGTTTTTTACAAGAAATACAGCATACGGTGCAAAAAACTGCAGAAGCTATTGCCGATGTCCTGAAAATTGAAGTTGAAATAGCCGACGACAATCTTGTGCGTATAGCAGGAACAGGGAAATATAGAGACCAATGTGGGAAAATTATGCTTGATGGATTTGTTTATAAGCATGTATTAGATACAGGCAAAACAGTGGTTATTGAAAAACCTGGCTTTAATGAACTTTGTCTACCCTGTCCAAATAGAGAAAATTGCTGTGAGAATGGTGAAATAGCCTCGCCCATTTTATTAAATGGTATTCCTATAGGCGTTATTGGTCTTATAAGTTTTGATCAAATGCAAGCAAAAAAATTGCTCAATAACAAAGACTGGATGTTGCAATTCATTGTTAAAATGGCAGAGCTAATTGTTAATAATGTTGCTGAACACGATTCTAATGCAGGAAAGAAGCTGCAACTTCTTAATTTGGATAATTTGGAAAAAGCAACGATTATAAAAGCCCTTGAAGAAGTTGCAGGAGATGCCGGCAGCAAAGACAGAGCTGCAGAACTACTGGGAATAAGCCGAGCGACGCTATATCGTAAAATAAGAGAATATGATATTGTCTAGAATTGTTAAAAAAATAGTGGACAATTGTCTCAAAATGAGATAATATAGCCTTAACGTTATATTTAATTGCGTTAAAGTACAGGCAACGATGCTCTGGAATGATATTCTTCCGGGGCATTTTATTTTTGGGGCAATGGTGCTCCGGCTAGGGAAAATCCCTACCGGGGCTTTTTTGTTTGCCTAAACCCTATAGTTTATGTGGGATTAGGGGAAGTACACAAATATTAGGGTAGTTTTTTTAATAGGAGATGATGGTTTGTGCAGGAGATTTCTTGGGTAAAAAATACTATGCAAAAAAAACTTGGTACGGCAACAGATTTTCTTAGTAGAAATGAAATTGCTAAAGCTAAGGCGTTTCACAAAAGTTTTCCGGAGTACACGGAAACACCATTGCATAGTCTCGAAAATTTAGCAAAATATTTAAAAGTAGGCGGGATTTATGTGAAGGACGAGTCACAGAGATTTGGGCTCAATGCTTTTAAAGTATTGGGAGGTTCGTTTGCTATGGCTAAATATATGGAAAAGCATTTCTATGGGCAGGCAGAGGAACTTACTTGCGCGCAAATTTGTTCGCCTGAGTCCTATGCAAAAACAGGACAGCTTACATTTGTTACAGCTACTGATGGCAATCATGGACGTGGCTTGGCTTGGGCAGCGAAACACATGGGGCATAGAGCAGTTGTATACATGCCCAAAGGGTCTTCGCTTATTCGCTTGAAAAACATACTGGCTGAGGGAGCTGAGGCTTCTATCACTGATTTGAATTATGACGAAGCAGTACGCCTTGCAGCAGAAAAGGCCAAAGCATTTGGTTGGATTGTAGTTCAAGATACTGCTTGGGAGGGGTATGAGGAAATTCCCACATGGATTATGCAGGGGTATGGGACTATTGCTGATGAAGCAATGGATCAGCTTAATAGTGCGGGAATTGAAAAACCTACACATGTATTTTTACAAGCCGGTGTCGGTTCCTTTGCGGCAGCAATACAGGGCTATTTTGCCACAAGGTTTGGCGATGAGAAACCTAAAACTGCTATTGTAGAGCCGAATCTCGCTGATTGCCTGTATAAATCTGTAGTGGCTAATGATGGTAAGCCTAAAAATGTAACAGGAGACATGGCTACTATTATGGCAGGCCTTGCTTGCGGTGAACCAAATATTTTGGGCTGGGAAATCTTGCGGGATTATAGCGATATGTTTTTTTCTTGTCCTGACGAAGTAACAGCAAGGGGAATGAGACTGCTAGGAAATCCTCTCGCTTATGATAAGCGTATTATTTCAGGAGAATCAGGGGCCGTGACAACAGGGCTGTTGTCATATTTGTTGCAGGAAGGTAGCTTAAAAGAGGCTCAAAAGAGTCTTGGTATTGATGAAAATTCTAAAATTCTCTTAATTAGTACAGAAGGAGATACAGATCCTGAAAAATATCGTGATATTGTGTGGGATGGGTTATATGCAAGCACTAAATAAGAGCTATTAGTAAAAACAGAGAGGCTGATGAGCAATGTTTTCAAAACAACAAGAAGAGCAAATAATAGTTTTGTGTCAAGAATTGATTCAGCAAAAAAGCTACTCGGGAAACGAAGGGGGAGCAGTTGCAAGATTGCACAAGGCCTTTGAAAAATGTGGCTATGATGATGTTTTTATCGATGAGTACGGAAGTATCATTGGACATATTAAAGGAAAGCGCCCTGGAAAGAAAATATTGTTTGATGGGCATATTGATACAGTACCGGTTCCTGATGAAACAAAATGGCAGTACGCACCTTTTGGTGGTGAGCTAATTGATAACAAGATATACGGACGTGGAGCTTCTGATATGAAAGGGGCTCTCAGTGCTATGGTTATGGCTGCAAGTTATTTTGCCCAAAGTTGTGACAAAAATTTTGCCGGCGACATTTATGTAGTGGGCGGAGTGCATGAGGAGTGTTTTGAGGGCGTAGCGGCCAGAAAAATAAGTGAGAGAATACATCCTGATTATGTGGTAATTGGAGAAGCTTCAGAGCTGAATATTAAGCGGGGACAAAGAGGTCGTGCAGAGATTATTGTTGAAACAGAAGGAAAATCTGCACATTCTGCAAATCCAGAGGCTGGAATTAATGCGGTTTATAAAATGGCAAAGCTTATACAGAAGCTTTGTGGGCTTAAAGCTCCTGAACAGCAAATTTTAGGTAAGGGGATTCTTGAACTTACTGATATAAAATCAGAACCATATCCGGGAGCTTCCGTGGTTCCGGATTGTTGTAAGGTGACCTACGATAGAAGATTGTTGGTTGGTGAAACTAAAGAGAGCGTTTTAAAACCAATAATTGACACCATAGATGAACTAGCCAGTAGTGATAAACAGTTCAAAGCCAAAACTTATTTAGCCAAGGGTACAGAAACTTGTTATACAGGGGCAATTATTACAGGGGAGCGTTTCTTCCCAGGATGGTTATATGAAGAGGAAGACGAGTTTGTACAAAAAGCACTTTCCGGTTTAAGAAAGGTTGGTCTAAATCCTGAAATAACACAATATTCTTTCTGTACTAATGGCAGTCACTATGCCGGTGAGAAAAGCATAAAAACGATTGGGTTTGGACCTTCGAGAGAAAACCTAGCACATACAGTAGATGAATACATAGAGGTAGAGCAATTACTTAAAGCGGCAATTGGGTATTACGGTATTTTAGGTTTTGTTTTTAAAGAAGGGTAAATTAAATGAAAATTTTAATAGAAAATGGCGAAATTGTTGATGGAACAGGAGAAAAGAGCTATTTAAGTAATATTCTTATTGAAAATGAGGTTATTACGGACATGGGTAATTTTGCTATAAAAAAATGTGAATTGGATCGCATTATTGATGCAAAGGGAATGATTGTTGCTCCCGGCTTTATTGATACCCATAGTCATTCTGATTTGCAGGTTTTACTAAACCCCTATATTGAGCAGAAAATAAGACAGGGAATTACAACTGAATTTTTGGGCCAGGATGGTATTTCTTTGGCGCCATTACCTGAGCAGTATATATCACCATGGAGAAAAAATCTTGCCGGTCTAGATGGAGATAGCGACGCTATAGATTGGCATTATAAAGATACCTCAGGGTATTTGGCCTTGATGGAAAAACAAGGCTTGGGCCTCAATGAAGGATATTTAGTCCCACATGGCAATGTGAGGATGGAAGCCATGGGACTCAATAACAGGCAGCCTACAGCAGCTGAAATGGCAAAAATGTGCATGGTTGTCAGACGAGAAATGGAAGCCGGAGCTTTTGGGCTATCAACTGGGCTTATCTATATGCCTTGTGCTTATGCTGAAACAAAAGAGCTTATTGAGTTATGCAGGGTTGTGGCAGAATACGATGGGGTTTTTGTTGTTCACCAAAGAAGTGAGGCTGATACTATTATTTCTTCCATGGAAGAAGTCCTTGATATTGGGCGCAAGTCGGGTGTGAAAATACATTTCTCTCATTTTAAGATTTGCGGATACAAGAACAGACCTTTTATAGAAGACATGATGAAGTTGTTAGACAAAGGTAAAACAGAGGGAATTTCTATTTCCTTCGATCAATATCCTTACGTTGCAGGAAGTACTATGTTAGGGGTAATTTTACCGCCTTGGGCACATGACGGTGGCACAGATAGACTAATGGAAAGATTGAAAGATAGAAGTCTTCGTAAAAAAATGATTTATGATATGGAACATGGTTTACCGGGCTGGGATAACTTCATTGATTTTGCCGGACTGGAAAAGATTATTGTTACTAGCGTAAAATCAAAGACCAACAAAGACTTAATTGGTAAGAACTTATGTGAGATTGGTGAAATACGTGGCAAAGATCCATATGAAGCTGTTTTTGATTTATTGTATGAAGAAGAAAATGCGGTGGGCATGGTGGATTTTTATGGGGAAGAAGAGGATGTTATAAGCTTTCTTACTAGGAAAGAGCAGAATGTTTGTACGGATGGAATTCTTGCGGGAAAACCTCATCCTAGAGTATTTGGGGCTTTTCCACGAATTTTGAGAAAATATGTACGGGAGAAAAAAGTATTGACTCTAGAAAAGGCAATACAAAAGATGACATTAAAACCGGCCCAAGCTTTTGGCCTTAGAAATAGGGGCAGCATTAAAGTGGGAAATTTTGCCGATATAGTAATTTTTAACCAGAAAACAGTGGGAGACAAAGGGACGTTCTTAAATCCAGAGCAATACCCTGTTGGTATAGAGTATGTTTTAGTAAACGGGAATGTAGTTCTGCACTCCGGCATATATGAAAAAATACCGGCAGGTAAGGTGCTTAGACAGTCCTGGTAACATGGTTTGATAATATGGCTAAGGCTTTATTATAAATTTAATAAAAGGAAGAAGGATTATCATGAAAAAACACAAAAAAATCGTTGGAATTTTCTCTGTTTTATTATTACTTATGTTTCTTGTAGCGGGGTGTGGCCAGTCTTCTACAACCAAAACGGCGGCTAAAGAAAGCCATATTGATCAAATTAAAAAGGCTGGTAAATTGGTTTTAGCAACAGGAGACTATCGCCCATTTGAATATCATGATGAAAAGACAAATAAAATGGTAGGTTATGACATTGATTTGGCGGCTGCCATAGCCAAAAAAATTGGCGTTCCTCTAGAAGTAAAAGAGATGCAATTTACTAGCCTTATACCAACATTACAAAATGGTCAAGCAGATTTAGTAATTGCAGCAATGTATATTACAGATGAACGTAAAAAAGTAGTGGATTTTGCAGATCCATATATGGATACAGGTATGGTTCTAGTTGTAAAGGCAGGAGATACAACAATAAAAAGCACGAAAGATCTTGACGGCAAAGTAGTTGGCGTAAAAGCAGGTGCTACTAGTGAAAAAGTAGCTCAGGATCTAAAAGCACAAGGTGCAAATATTACTATAAAAAGTTATAAAGAAACTGTTGATTATCTGCTTGACATGGAAAATGGGCGTATCGATGCTTGTATAAATGATTTGTTGAATCAGTTGGAATATAACAAAACTCATCCGAATGTGAAAATTGTGGGGACTCCGTTTACTAAAGCATCATTAGGGATTGCTGTTAAACAAGGTGATAAAGAAATGCTAGATATAGTTAACTCTGTATTGAAAGAAATGAAACAAAATGGTGAAGCTGATAAATTATATCAAAAATGGTTAATGAGTGCTAAACAGTCTTAGTATTATAGGCCAAACAGTCATAAAAAAAGAAAGGAAATGAGCGTATGAATTTAGATTACTCGGTTGTACTAAGCAAACTCCCTATTTTTCTTGACGGCTGTTTGGTTACCCTAGAGATATCTTTTTTTGCATTGTTGTTAGGTATGATATTTGGTATAGGGGGAGCTTTGTGCCGCATATCGTCAAATCGCTTTCTTTCAGGGATAGCATTTTTGTATGTGTGGATTATTCGTGGGACGCCTATAATGGTGCAACTATTCATTCTATATTTTGGACTACCGCAGCTAGGAATAAAAATGTCTAGTATGACAGCTGGAATACTAGGTCTTGCCATAAATACAGGGGCTTATGTTACGGAAATTATACGTTCCGGCATACAGGCAATAGAAAAGGGACAGACAGAAGCAGCCTTGTCTTTGGGGATGAAACCTTACCAAGCTATGGTTAGAATTGTGGGCCCTCAGGCGGTAAAGGTTTGTATGCCTCCGTTGGTAAACCAATTTATTATGACCCTTAAGAATTCTTCCATCGCTTCTTTGGTTACCATAACGGAGTTATTACGTACAGGTGAGCAGCTTATTTATACTACATTCCGGAGCTTTGAGGTATATACTGTAGTAGCTGTCCTTTATTTGATTATGAACTCTGTATTTATGATTGTTGCGGGTAAATTGGAAAAAAGGATGGAAAGACAATGAATAACATTGTAGAAATGCAGCATATTTGCAAAAAATTCGGAGAAGTTACTGTCTTAAAAGATTTTAATCTTAACCTGCGTGAAGGGGAAAAGGTAGTTATTATTGGACCTAGTGGTTCAGGTAAAAGTACTGTGCTCCGTTGCATTAATTGCCTAGAACCTATCCAAGGTGGTAAAATTATTTTTGAAGGACAAGAACTTACACAGAAAACTGACTTAAGCGCATTGAGAAGAAAAATTGGTATGGTTTTTCAGCATTTTAATCTCTTCCCACATAAAACGGTATTAGAAAATATTATTGAAGCGCCGGTAATTGTGAAAAAAACACTTAAAGCTGAAGCTAAAAAGTTAGCTATGGTATTGTTGGAAAGAGTTGGTCTTGCCGATAAATGTGATAGCTATCCAAAAGAATTGTCGGGAGGACAAAAACAAAGAGTAGCAATTGCCAGAGCACTTGCCATGAATCCTCAGATTATGTTGTTTGACGAACCAACGTCAGCTCTGGATCCGGAACTGGTAGGAGAGGTCCTTTCTGTTATGAAACGGTTAGCAGAAGATGGCATGACTATGATTGTAGTGACTCACGAGATGGCTTTCGCTAAAGAAGTAGCAGACAGAGTGCTTTTTATGGATCAAGGTGTTATTGTTGAAGAAGGAACCCCAAAAGATATTTTTGAAAATCCACGACATAAAAGGACACAGGTTTTTCTACAGAGAATATTGCACTAAATTGTAAATAACATAATACTAAAAATTATCAGCAGGAGGAAGCGATTATGAAAAATTTTGAAAATGTATCAGTGGTGAAAAATGCCAACATATATTTTGATGGCAAGGTGACAAGCCGTACAGTTTTATTTGCGGATGGAACTAAAAAAACTTTGGGTATTATATTACCCGGAGAATATGAGTTTTCTACAGGCGATAGTGAAGTTATGGAACTTTTAGCTGGCAAATTAGAAGTATTAATTTCCGGCAGTGTAAACTGGGAACTTTTTGAAGCGGGACAAAGCTTTGCCGTGCCTGCCAATAGTAAATTTAAAGTAGCGGCAAAAGAAGCAGTTGATTATTGTTGCTCATATTTAAAAAATGTGTAATTAAGTAAACCGTAAAAAACACTATGTTACGGAATTTTAGCGACAGAAGAAATGAAATAAGGGAACGCCCCGTCACAATGTATGTTAAGCAACATTAAAAAGTCTAGCGTAATTTTATTAGCTAGACTTTTTGGCTATTTATAATCCTTGAATATAAACCTCATACAATGCTAAAATAGCTATAGTGTTATAGGTTGCTGCTTATTTTAAATTAATTTTACATTAGATAGAAAGAAGGACATTGAATGAATATAGGTATTTTTACTACAGCAGGTGGCGGCGGAGGAATATTCCAAGAATATATTAATAAATATAGTGAAAATCTTGCGCTAATTGAACTGAATTGTCCCCCAACAATAGAAAATTTAAAAAAATTAAAACAAAATAATTGTACAGGAATGATTTACATTTCTGACCATCAAGAAGATGATATTTTTTTTCAAACCCTAGCGGAACAAGGTATAAAATATATCTGTTGCTGCTCGGCTGGTTACGAATTTCTAAATCTAACGGCAATGAAAAAGTATGGAATCAAGGGCGCTAATGTTCCTGAATATTCACCAAATGCAATATCGGAACACACGGTAATGCTTCTGCTAGCGTTGCTTCGAAAATTACGGACACAGATTTTACGAATAGAGGGAAATAATTTCGCAAGAAATGGATTGCAGGGAAAAGAAGTAAGAAATATGACAATTGGTATTGTAGGTGCAGGCCGCATAGGTTATACAACCCTACAATGTTTGTCTGGATTTAATCCGAAAAAAATGTATGTATATGATCATCATGAAAAGGCAAAGGTCAAGGAATATGCTGAATACGTTCCTTTGGACATATTATATAAAAGATCCGATATTATCATATACCATTGTAGTTACAAGGAAGAAAACTATCACATGGTAAATGAGGAAACCATTGCAGAAATGAAAGATAAAGTAATTTTGATTAATGTGGCCAGAGGTCCTTTGTTTGACATGAAGGCAGTTTTAGAAGGAATCAAAACAGGAAAGGTTGGAGCTCTTGGTATTGATGTTATTGAGGGCGAAGGAGCCCTTAGAAATAAAAAACATGATGGTAAATGTCATCTGCCTATTTTGGAAGAAATTTTAAAATATGAAAATACTATTTTTACAAGTCATACTGCCTATTATACAGATGAGGCGATAAGAAATATTTCTGCGATTACAGTTGAAAACTTGTATTTTTATGCAACTACAGGGAATTGTCCTAATGAAGTTGTAAAGTAGCAGCATATTTAGGTGTATTTTTAAAAATTTGTTTTTAGTATAAGTACAAGTGTTGAATTGTACTGTAATATAAATGTTATATCGGCTTGAGTCTATAAATAATACTAGATAGTTGCCGTAGAAAGGAAATGAAAATGGATTTTAATTCTTCATTATACCCCTATCCATCCAGAAAAAGTGTAATATATGCTAATAATGGTATGGTTTGTACTTCCCAGAGCCTAGCGGCACAGGCAGGACTTAGAATTATGCAGGAGGGGGGGAATGCCATTGATGGGGCAATTGCTACGGCAATATGTCTTACTCTGCTGGAACCTACAGGAAACGGACTAGGCAGTGATGCCTTTGCCTTAGTGTGGGTTAAAGATAAATTATATGGCCTTAACGGTAGTGGTTATGCACCCAAAAAATTAAATGCTGAGCTTTTGCAAGCAAAAGGTATAAAAGATACTATGCCGGACAGAGGCTGGGAAGCTGTTACTGTTCCAGGTGCACCATCGGCTTGGGCTGAGCTGCATAAAAGATTTGGCCGGCTGCCCTTCGCACAACTATTTGCACCTGCCATTGAATATGCGGAAAAAGGGTTTCCGGTATCTCCTGTCATTGCAGAATTTTGGGCAAAAGGCTTAGATATATTTAAAAAGTACGAGACAGAGCCTGCTTTTAAGGGCTGGTTTGACCTTTTTGCACCTAGTGGTAAAGTACCTGTGGCGGGAGAGCTTGTAAAAATGCCTGCTTTTGCTAAAACTTTTAGGCTCTTGGCGGAAAGTTACTGTGAAGCATACTACCGAGGAGAAATTGCCGAAGAAATTATAAAATTTTCTGATACCACAGGAGGATATTTTACCAAGGAAGATTTGGCTAAATATCACGCACAATGGGTGGAGCCCATTAGTGTTAATTACCGTGGCTATGATGTTTGGGAAATACCACCAAACGGTCATGGAATTGTCGCTCTCATGGCTTTAAAAATATTAAATGGATTTTCTTTTGAAGAGCGGGAGAGCGTTTCCACATATCACAAACAAATTGAGGCTATTAAATTAGCATTTACTGACGGTAAGAAGTATGTTGCTGATGCTCGTTATATGAAAACGAAGGTTAAGGATATGCTTTCTGAAGAATACGCAGCCACGCGGAGATTTCTTATTGGCAACGAAGCCTTACAGCCTTTGCCAGGTACACCTTTTAGCGGCGGTACTGTATATCTTTGTACTGCTGACAACGAAGGAAATATGGTGTCATTTATTCAGAGTAATTTCCAAGGTTTTGGCTCAGGTATTGTGGTGCCTAAATATGCTATTTCTCTAAATGATCGAGCTTCTGGGTTCAGCCTTGATCCAACATCAGACGATTATATATTACCGGGTAAAAAACCTTATCATACAATTATTCCGGGCTTTTTGACTAAGGGCGACGAAGCAGTTGGACCCTTTGGCGTTATGGGAGGATTCATGCAGCCACAAGGACATGTGCAGGTTGTTACCAATACCATAGACTTTATGATGAACCCACAGGCTGCGTTGGATGCCCCTAGATGGCAATGGACTAGCGGAAAAAGAATTGAAGTTGAAAGCTCGGTTCCTGCAGATATCGTTGAGGGTTTGCGTAAAAAGGGACATGAAGTTGTAGTTGCAGAAGATACTTCCGGTTTTGGCCGTGGACAGATTATTTGGCGTAAAAGTAAAAATGTTTTGGCCGGAGCAACAGAACCTCGTGCAGATGGCACGGTTGCTGCTTGGTAGAAAAAATATGACAATGCATCCCAAATATTAAATTACCTTTAACATTTGGGATGCATTGTTTTGGCAGTGAGTTGCTGTCGATAGAGTTTTTTCAGATATTATAATAAACTGATTTTCGAACATAGATAAAAAACATTTTTAATTTACAAAATATTACAGAAAAAGTTTACATTGTTGTAGTACAATATATACATTAAATTTTAATAAAATTATCGGAGGGTTTTTAATGAGATTTTTAAAAGCTGCGGGAGGGTTAAAAACCGCGGGAGTTTTTATATTGTTGTTTTTATGTTTAGTTATTTATATGATAAATCCTAGTTTCTTTTCAACTTTGGGTAGTGTTTTGCTTAGTGGTAATATAAAAGAAATTACAAGGTATATTGACTCCTTTGGGAATGCCGCTATGTTGTTTAGCTTTTTACTGGTAGTAATTGCTAATATGTTGGGGTTTTTACCGGCTATTTTATTTTCAACAGCAAATGTCATGCTTTTTGGTATTATTCCCGGGATTATACTTTCTTGGCTTGCAGAGGTAGTTGGCGCAACTGTAGCCTTCTTACTCATGCGCACATTTTTTCGTTCATCAGCTGAAAAACTTATTGCGAGAAATTCATGCCTTACTAAAATTGACAATTCAAGCAACGCAAATGGTTTCCAAGCCATGCTTATTGCCAGAGCTATTCCCTATATACCCTCAGGTGTTTTGAATGCGCTAGGGGCCATAAGTAAAATAAGTTTAAGAGATTATGTTCTGGCAACATTACTTGGAAAGCTTCCATCTACAGTTGTGGAAGCGATGATGGGGCGTTATGCATTAACTATACATACTAATTCATTACGTGCTGCATTTATTATTGTTACAATAGGCCTAGTTTATGGTGCTATTAGATTCTATAAGCGAAACAAGGCTAAGAATGAAAATACCTTTTCCCAGCTACCGTGATTTTTATTACAACAATGTGAATATTCCTAGCTAGGAAAAATTTTAGTGTTGGCAAAAATGAGATAGTTTTACATTTTCAATATTGTACACCAGTGTTTTTTAAACTGGTGTAATTTTTATTTGTAGGGCCATAAATAGTTTCCTCTGTGATATATGTATAAAAATTAATGACAAATAGTGTTTTAGCCTATGCACAAATAATAAACACAGTTGTGTGCTACAATGATTAAAAGAGGTAAATGGAAAGAAAAAATGTATCTTTAATGAGTTTTGGTAAATTGCTTACGATGCGATGGGCAACAAAATATATTTGGGTAAAAAATCAAATAAGTATTAGTAGAGACCGGCGAATTTTGAAATAAACTAGACGAATAGTTTTGGAAGGGGGAATTAAATGAACTTAAGTACATTTTTTAACCACGATATTCTGGTCTGGGTAATACTACCAATACTTATATTTCTTGGTGGTTTAGCCTACGTTAGTATTGGAACCTTGCGAATAATTTTTGTTGCTAGGGGGAAAAGACTGTTATCAACGCTTCTTGGTTTCCTGGAAGTATCTATATGGCTGATTGCGATTAGTCAGATTATGAGTAATGTAAGTAATATAGCTGCTTATATAGCTTATGCAGCAGGATTTGCTGTTGGTAACTACGTTGGAATAATAATTGAAGAAAAAATGGCGTTAGGTATGCTGGAAGTTAGAATCATTCTTACAGAAAATGACGATTTATTAAAAAATAGCTTGTCCGATGCAGGATTTGGCGTAACGACAGTGGATGGCAAAAGCAATCGTGGTCATGTCACCTTAATCTTTACTGTTGTTAGACGTAAAAATCTTGCAAGAGTAATAAAGATTATAAACGAATGTCATTCTAAAGCATTTTATTCAGTAGCAGACGCTCGCAGTGTGGTGGCAGGAGTTATACCTAAACTAAGCTGAAAATAAATGAAGTGAATTATTTTGTTTAAAAAGCTTAAGCTAAGAAAATAGTATTATTAATACAAGCGAAAACCGGTAGCTTTTTTGTATATATATACTAAGCAATTTGACAATGTTTATTGGCAAACTGCTTTATTTGTGGTGGGTTAAGTAACAATCATTATTGCTTTTACTCTAAAACTTACCAAGATAAAATTGTTCTTGACAACTATATTCATATATTGTAATATATGAATATAAAGATATAAAACCTTTGTTAATTAAATTGGTAATATGTTTAAGGTGAAAGCGAGTGATTTTATGGATTATGATACAAGAAAATTGAGCGAAGCGGCTGAACTATTGAAAGTTTTGGCGCATCCTGTGCGTCTGTGTATAGTAAAAGGGCTATTGGAAAATGGTGGATGTAATGTTTCCCATATGCAAAATTGCCTAAACGCTCCGCAGTCTACAGTTTCACAGCATCTTCAAAAATTAAAAACAGCGGGAATAATCGAAGGAACACGTGAAGGCTTGATAGTTAATTATAAGATATGTAATCCAAGAGTAAGAAGATTGTTGTCAGCGTTATTTACTGATTAAATGATTTTAAGAATGGTTGTTAGTGAAAATCTAAGAAAAACAAGGAGGCGAGCATATGAATAAGGAAGGTAGTTGGAGTCCATATTTTTCGGGTGCTTTAAGTGGGGTAGTAGCCATTGGTTCTGTGTGGTTTGTTGGTAAATATTTTGGAGCGTCTACTTCTTTTGTAAAATCCGCAGGGTTAATTGAGAAAATGTTTTCTCCGGAACGCATAGCACAAATGCCATACTTTATTAAAGAGATACCGGCAATTGATTGGCAGTGGATGTTTGTTTTTGGTATAGCAATAGGTGCTTTTGTTGCAGCTATGACATCGGGTACTTTTCAAATCAAGGCAATCCCTGATATGTGGGAGGCGCGTTTTGGAAAACCGACCGGACCTAGAGCAGTGGTTGCCTTCATAGGTGGTATTATAGCAATGTTTGGAGTGCGGTTGGCAGATGGGTGTCCAAGCGGACATGGACTAGCTGGAGTGTCTCAGTTGGCGGTAAGTGGGTTTGTAGCTCTAGCTTGTTTCTTTATTGGAGGAATGATTTCTGCTAATTTATTGTATAAAGGTGGTGCGAAGAAATGATGACTTTACTATATGGTTTGATTACGGGAATTTTGTTTGGTTTTTTATTACAAAAAGGACAAGTGCTTCGTTATGATAAACAAATCGGCGCATTACGTTTGCAAGATATGACAATATTGAAATTTATGCTTTCACATATTGCTGTAGCTATGGTTGGAATTTATTTCCTTTATGATTTGGGGATAGTTAAATTATCACTAAAACCGATGATTTTAGGAGGCGTTGTCGTTGGAGGTTTGATTTTTGGCATTGGCTGGGGTTTATTGGGATATTGTCCTGGTACTTCTTTAGGTGCATTGGGCGAAGGACGTGTTGATGCCTTGTGGGGAATCGGCGGCATGCTGGTTGGAGCTGGTATTTATGCGGAAGCATACCCATATATGTTAAAAACTGTACTGACCTGGGGCAATTATGGTAAAATTACGCTCCCGCAGGTTTTGGGTTTGAATCATTGGATAGTTATATTTTTCTTGATTTTCTTAACGGTAAGTTTATTTAAATGGTTTGAGAAAAAAGGACTTTAAGGAAAATATCGTTGTATATTTGTAGATATTGGGAGGAAATAAAACGTATGAAAAATAAGCTTCAACAATACATGTTTTGGCTCTTATTAGTATTTTTGGGCATAGGAGTTTTCTATCCTGCAATAGGTGTAATAGCACTTGTTTGTATGTTGGCACCAGTGTTGGTATCTTTTTATAAGGGTCGCTTTTGGTGTGGTAACTTTTGCCCAAGAGGAAGTTTTTATGATCATGTATTATCGAAAGTTTCGCCGCAAAAACCTATTCCTTCCATATTCAGAAGTAATGCTTTAAGAATATTTATGGTGCTATTTATTATGATTGTCTTTACCGTGCAAATGTATGCGGCATGGGGGGATTTAACAGCCATGGGAGCAGTGTTGGTACGTCTTATACTAATCACAACTATAGTTGGGATTGTGCTAGGATTATTTTATCATCAACGAACTTGGTGTTCTTTTTGCCCTATGGGAACCTTGGCTAGTTGGATTAGTACTATAAAAAAACCTATGAAGTTAAGCGTATCTGATTCTTGCGTCGGTTGCAAGCTTTGTGAAAAAGCATGCCCTATGCAACTAAAGCCTTATACGGCAAAAGGTAAGTTAGAAGGGTTTAACAATAGTGATTGCTTGAAATGTGGGAGATGTGTTGCTGTTTGTCCTAAAAAAGCCTTGAAATTTTAATTGGCAACAGATAGTTTACTAATAAAAGTCCTTAATACTATATAGTTCTTTGGTGTACCATAAATGCTATTTTTATTTAATGTTTATGGTACATTTCCTATAATTGGGATTGCTTATTACATAGTGAAAAAACAGATAGTCGTATAATAATTACAACTATTAACATTTGCATTATATTGTGTTAAGATTAATCAGAAGAAATGTCAATAAGTTGGGTGCTTAATCAGGGAGGCGTTATATAATGCAAAAACTAAAAGGAAAGATTGTATTTGTAAGCGGAGCAAGTAATGGTATAGGTCGTTCCTGCGCGGAGGCTTTAGCAGCTGCTGGGGCAAAGTTGATTTTGTGTGCAAGGAGTTTCAATAAGATAGAAGACCTTTCTAAAAATTTGCGTGATCTTTATAATACCGAAAGTCTTGCTATTAAGCTGGATGTTAGCAATCGTGGGGCTGTGGATAAGGCAATAGATAATTTACCGGAAGAATGGAAGAAAATTGATATCTTAGTAAATAATGCCGGCTGTGCCTTAGGCCTTGAAAAATTGCATGAGGGTAGTCCCGAAGATTGGGATAATATGATTGATACTAATGTTAAGGGATTATTATATCTTACTCGCAAAATAGTGCCACTTATGCTTAAATACCAACTTAACGGACATGTTGTTAATGTAGGTTCTACTGCGGGTATTTTTGCTTATCCCAATGGAGCAGTTTATTGTGCCACGAAATCAGCAGTGCATTTCATTAGTGATGGTTTGCGTATGGATTTGGTGGATACACCCATACGTGTTACTAATATTCAACCAGGAATGACTGAGACTAATTTTAGTAATGTGCGTTTTCATGGAGACGAAGAAAAGGCCAAGAATGTTTATGCCGGAATTACGCCTTTGACACCGGAAGATATTGCGGAAATAATAGTTTACGCCATTAGTGCTCCTCCACATGTTCAAATTTGTGAAGTAACGGTTACACCTACTCAGCAGGCTACAGGTGGAATAGTTTACAAAAAGAAATAGTGTGAAAAAGTTTTTCTTCGTGTATGAAGAGAACCCCCTTTTATTAGGCAGAATAAGTCTAATGAAAGGGGGTTAGCTCATGTCTGAAAGTTAAAAGGATTTGTTGTGGAATGTAAAAAAATGGGTGCTTTGCCAATATGATGAAAATATGTTATAATCAATTATTGACGTTACAGTTTGCATTTAAAAGCGGGGAAAGCTAGTGTATATTAAAAAATAGTTAACAATATAGTACAAAATTTAAATATTGTTTCTTTTGGTAGTGCACACCAACTGGCGTAGTCCCTTTGCTGCTATGATGTCAAGGCAGATAGAGAAGCGTCGGTTTTTTATTTTATTGGTGAGTTTATAGATCAAGGAGGTAATAAGTTTTGAAAAATGCAGATGGCAGGAATATAAATGTAGGAATAGGATTTGCAACCGGTAGAAAGACCTTTAGGAATGTTTTAAAAACCAGTGTTTACAATTGGAAGGAAAGCGGAGTTACTGACATAGATAATGTCCGTTTGAATCTAATTGTTGCTTATGATTTAAAATATTCTAATACGAAGGCAACAGATTATACAAATGTAAGTCAAGATATTCTAAATCTCCTTGACAGCACATCATTTATCAACAAGGATATTGTAAAGACGGAAAGTGAATATCTAATTAGTGAGGGCGTAATAAATGAAAAGGAGGCAAAGTTATTTTTTGGGAGTGGATATGCGGCTAAACGTAATGCCGTTCTTTATATGGCACTAAAAAATAATCTTGATTACCTACTTTTTCTTGATGATGATGAATATCCAATGGCTGTAACGAATACTCGTTCTACTGCTATTTGGGGTGGACAACAGGTTTTAGCAACACATCTACAAAACATAAAAGAGGCAGATATAACTAATGGGCTGCATTGTGGTTATATTTCGCCTATCCCATATTTGGAGTTTAATGAAATAATGCCGGAAAATATGTTCAGACTGTTTGTTGAAGCTATAAGCAATGACATTATAAACTGGGATACGATAAGTTCGGTTATGAAAAATGGCGGGGTGACTTATGCTGATACAAAAATTTTGATGAGTGGTGAAGCCAAAGAAGTTAAGGAAATAAATCACGCTAAGTTTATATCTGGTTCGAATTTATGCATCAATTTGACAAAACCGGAGAGGGTAAGTCCTTTTTATAATCCTCCCGGAGCTAGAGGAGAAGATACTTTTTTAAGTACTTGTCTTTCGGAAAGAACAGTACTGCGTGTACCCTCTTATACTTTTCATGATAGTTTCTCTACTTATCATCATTTAATGGACGGAGTACTTCCAATTAAATTAAAATATATAAAAGCAGATTCAGAGGCCATTGTTACTCGTTTTTATAAGGCTTGTATTGGTTGGATACGTTACAAACCATTGCTTTTGTATATAACCCAACGCGAAAACTATGAAGAACGAATTAACACGATGCGGGAGCAAATAAGGGTTACACTTCCCAGTGTGTGTGCTTATTTTGGTCGTGATGATTTTATGAATATAGCTAAAGAACTTGATCACTATGATAAAAATGTGCAAAAACATTATAAACAATTTCTTGATACTCAAGAAATTTGGTCTAAAATTTCCCGTTTTTTATCAAATCGTTCGCATAGCTAAAAAATACTAAAAGCACGAATTGGCAAATGCCAATTCGTGCTTTTGTGTATTTTGGGAATAATATTGTTTAAATAATGGATTTTACAACTGACTTACATCTATTGGGCAAAAAAAGTTGCTATTTTATCTTCTCGTTTAGGCTCGCTAATGCCTGCATTTTTACCTGCTTCAATACATTTTAAAATCCAAGCCATATTAATGCCTAAGGTCCTCATGGTCTGTAGCCCTTCCGCATCTTTGACGATTACCTCAGGAGTGGCAGCATGAACTGAATTCCAATAATTAGAACCAACAATAAGCATATTGTTAATAGTGTAATATTTGTTTATTTGGTCAAACGTAGCGCTGGCACCGCCTCTGCGACAAACAACCACAGTGGCTGCCGGTTTATTAGCCATTAAACTTCCAGCACTATAAAAAGCTCTATCCATAAAAGAAGTAAGAGCACCGGAAGCAGCAGCATAGTGCACTGGGGTACCAAAGATAAAACCGTCATAATTCAACATTTTTTTACTGAAATCGTTAACTATATCACCTACCACACATTGCTTATCATGAGTCCGGCAATAGTGGCATCCTATACAACCGGAAATTGCGTGGGCCCTAGTTGGAAAATCTCAGTCTCAATGCCTTGAGATTCTAAACTTTTGGCAACTTCAGTTAAAGCTGCATATGTGGCTCCTTTAACATGTGGACTGCCATTTACTAGTACTACTTTCATAATATTACCTCCTTAAGATTAATGGAATTATTATACTATATTAGTTGCTATTATTAGTAAGGTTAGAGTAAGTTTTTAAATTCGTAAAAATCCTTAATTACAGCACTTACTTCAGGAATATGAGCAAAATATTCTATAGGGTTTGTTGATGCGATAGCTATTATTTTTTTGACTCCTGCATTACTGGCGGCCCGGATACCATTAATGGAATCTTCAACTACGATACAATCTTCCGGCTGTACGTGAAGAGCTCTTGCGGCTTTCAAATAAATTATAGGATTTGGTTTACTGGGAATACTGCCATCATTACAAACGATTTTGCTGCGACTAAACCATCTGGCTAGATCCATATGTTTAAAATAAAATTCCATATTACTGGGAAGCGCTGCAGTAGCAATTGTCATAGGAACCTTTTGCTCCCTCAATTCATTTAATAGTGGTACGAGACCTGGAGCTAGATGTAGCATTTTAGGATTTTCCAAACATAATTTGCGGTAAATTATTTCCTTGTCTTCCGAGTATAATTTTACTCTAATGTCTGATATATTAGGACCTACAAAGTGGCGTATAATATCTGCATTCATACTACCATGAACAAAGCTTTTGAACTCTTCGTCGGAAATATCTTTATCACAAATACCTTTGATTTCTTTACGCCAGGCTGCTTCATTTTCTGCTGAATCTAAAAACATAGTACCATTGAAATCAAAAATTATTGGTTGCAAATTTATCTCTCCTATCTAATTTTGAGGTTAGGAATTTACTTTTTTTTCTATTATGCAGTAGAGGCAGTCACCGTTCAAGCCAGCTTCACTAGCACTGCGGCGCCATAATTTTGTAATGGCAAAATCAGGATGCTTGGTTAGCAAGTTATTAAAGCTTTCCTCAGTATATAAATTATATAATTTTCCATCTATGGTTTGTTTCCCTTCGCCATATTTGAAAGCGCAGAAAAAGTAGCCACCTGGGATAAGGGCGGTGACGATGATATTAAGCAAGGCATTAATGTCAGCTTCTGCCAATTGCGTAATATACATAGCTGACCATATACCATCATAGAGGCTTTCGTCTTCTAAGGGAAGAGACTTTTGTAAAGCCTCCAAGGCACCATCTTCATCTAAATCAAGCATGATTGGCTTATCAGGTAAGAGTGCCAAAAATTTTTTATGTATTTCCATTGTTGGCAATATATCAATTATTGTTTTTTTCATATTTTCCTCCCTAAAAATTTATTATCATTATAACACAATTATCTGATATAATTTAAAAGAGGATGAGAGGAGGTCGTAATATGCAATTTAAATTCGCACATAATAATTTCAATGTTTTGAATTTAGAAAAAAGCATGAAGTTTTACGAGGAAGCTTTGGGTCTTAAAGAGGTTAGGCGTAAGGAGGCTGCAGACGGAAGTTTTATCCTTGTATACCTAGGGGATGGTATAACTACTCATGAATTGGAGCTTACCTGGCTGAAAAATCGCAAAGAGGCTTATAATTTAGGCGAAAATGAATTTCATCTAGCCTTTAGAGTAGATAATTTTGCTGCTGCACATGAGCTGCATAAAAAAATGGGTTGTATTTGTTACGAAAATCCCGGAATGGGAATTTACTTTATTGCCGATCCTGATAATTATTGGCTGGAGATTTTACCAACAAAATAAATAAAAGCGTTCTGTTTGTACATTGTTTTGTACAAACAGAACGCTTTGTGTTATAGAATCATTACGAAGGTTCCAATGGTAATCAGTATTCCGCCTATTACAGCTTTATTGGTAACCGGTTCGCCCAAAACAACAAAGGCTAAAATTAAAGTTAGAACAATGCTGAATTTATCAATTGGAACAACCTTAGCAACTTCACCAATTTGAATTGCTTTAAAATAACAGAGCCAAGAAAGGCCGGTGGCAATTCCGGATAGGATAAGAAAAATCATGCTCCGTTTAGAAATAGCAGCGATACCGGATTGGGCGCCTGTAATAAATACCATCCCCCAAGCCAGTGCTAAAACCACTATAGTACGAATAGCAGTAGCAAGATTTGAATTTACTCCTTCAATGCCAATTTTGGCTAAAATAGAAGTTAAGGCCGCAAAAACTGCAGAGCCTATTGCATATACTGCCCACATAATAAACACCTCTTATTTTTTTAATATAACACATATTATAAGCTATTAATTACCGTCCAACAAGATAGTTATTTTATTGTGAAAAAAATGGTATTATATATTTAAAAAAGTTATAATATAGAAATAAAACTTTAATTTTAGGACTAAAGGTGGAGAATAAAAATGACTGATAATGAGGTATGTGTAAGTGATAGAGAGCAAATTCAACTGTTACAGAATATCCATAACGATATGCCTTGTGGTTCTATATGGTACAAACTAGGCCTAAATTCGAAAATAGTTTTTGTTAATAACAAAAGTTTGAAACTTTTGGGATACAGTTCTTTGAGCGAAATGGAAAAATATGGCAAGACTGCTTTAATGGATTTTGTTCATCCTGATGATGTTGAACGCATAAGGCAGGAACATAATGCTTTTAGAGTAGAAAATAAGAAACTTGAAATGAAATTGAAAATAGTAAATAAAGTAGGAAATATTTATAATATAGTAGGTACGGCTAAACTTGCTAAATATGCTGATGGTTGTTTGCTAATGCAATTGCTATATACTGATATCACAGAGCTCAGTCAAGCAAAAAGTAAAATAGAAGAGCAAGAGAAAATTATAATGGGTGCCAGTGAAAATTCAGAATTGGTTACTTGGACCTACAATATTCCGGAGAAAAAGGTTATAAGTGATTATGGAGAAGATCCCTTGCTTGGTTATGCTCTTCCTATGGATAATGTTCCTGATTCTTTTTTTAGCAGCGGTATGGTTTATCCTGATGATGAACCTTCGGTAAGGGCAATGTTTGCTGATATTTTAAAGGGTAAACATACAGCCCAGAGTACAGCTCGTTGGCTAAATAAAAAAACAGGAGGATATGCTTGGTGTAAAGTTGTCTATAAAACAATTTTTGACGAACAAGGAAATCCTATAAAAGCAATGGGAACAGCTACTGAGGTAGGTGAAGAGCGCTACTTGGATGCTCGTTATAATGAGGAAATGGGCTTGCTGGATATTGTTAGTAAGAATACTTTGTATAACTTGCGTATTAATTTGCTTACAGGTGAAATTGAAGAGTTAAGGGGCCTTTGCAGTTTCAATATTTCTCTTGGCAGAGCTGGAAGTTTGCAAGATTTTTTTTCTAATATCCTAGATAGCATAACTACAGATGAAGATAGAGCGCAAGCGGCTAAAATTTTAAACGTGCCGTATTTTATGCATAGATATGAAAAAGGGTTGTCAGCATTTAGCGTTGAATATGTGCGTAAATTTGATGATGGTAATGAGCGTGCTGTGCACGTAGAAATTCGTTTAAGGCAAAATCCATTAACACATGCACTTACGGCATTTTTATATGGTACTGATGTTAGCAGTGAAAAGTTAACTCATGAACTGATCGCTAAAATTACGCAAATGGATTATGAGGTTTTAGGCTTAATTGATGTAGCAACCCATAAAGTAAGCTCCTGCTATTCCAATGGTTTATCAGATATTGGAGGGATTGGCAATAATGAGGATTATTCTGTTATAACTCCAGCTATATTGCAAAAAATAGTGTTAGAAAAAGAGCGAGCTGATGCTATGAAGCGGATGAGCCTAGATACCATTAAAAAAGTTTTGGAAGTAAAGTCCACTCATAGGTGTATTTATCCTGTTTTAAATAAAGAGGGGAAGATAGTTTGGAAAAAATGGGCATTTAGTTATTTGTCAGACAAGAAAAACATGCTTGTTTTCTGTCGCCGTGATATAAGCTACGTTATGGATGGTTTTCAACAGAAAAACAAAGAACTAGCTAATGCCTTATTAGCCGCACAGCAGGCTAGTAAAGCCAAAACAGATTTTCTATCTAGAATGAGCCATGAAATACGCACGCCAATGAACGTTATTATTGGTATGAGTACGATAGCTGCAAAATCCATTGGAAAAGATGAGGAAACAGCAGACTGTATTGGAAAAATTGGCATTTCCGCTCGTTTTTTATTAAGTCTTATAAATGATATCTTGGATATGAGTAAAATAGAAAGTGGCAAGATGTTTTTGCGTAATGAAGATATTCCTTTTGCTGAATTTCTTAAAGGATTAAACGATATTTGCTATTCTCAGGCAGAGCAAAGTAATGTTTGTTATGAATGCATAGTTGATCATATGATGGATGATTATTATGTGGGCGATGCAGGTAAATTGCAGCAGGTACTTATTAATATTATTTCTAATGCAATTAAATTTACGCAAGAAGGCGGCAAAGTGACTTTTAGTGTTCAGCAAGTTCAGCGTACCGCTAAGAATGCGACTATTAAGTTTGTAGTTAACGATACAGGTTGTGGTATTTCCGAGAAGTTTTTAGAGCATATTTTTGAACCCTTTGCTCAAGAAGACGGAGGTACTACCAGCAAATATAATGGTACAGGATTGGGCTTAGCTATATCTAAAAATATTGTTGATATGATGGGTGGAAAAATCACTATTCGTTCTATTAAGCACATAGGGTCTGAATTTACAATAACAGTTCGCTTGGATGTAAGTTCAAAGAGTGCACCTAAGGAAGACACGGATATTTTGCATCGTCTTGTTAATTTACGCTCTTTGGTTGTAGATGATGATGTAAACGTTTGTGAACAAGCAACAGCTACGTTGCATGATATGGGATTGCAGGCGGAGTGGGTAGATAGTGGCAGAAAAGCCATAGATAGGGTAAAAGAAAAATGGACTAAGTCTAGCTACTATGACATTATACTGGTAGACTGGAAAATGCCTGATATGGATGGTATTGAAACTACCAAAGAAATTCGGAAAATTGTAGGACCTGATGTTACTATTATTATTATGACAGCTTATGAATGGGCTAACATTGAACGAACTGCTAAAAATGTTGGTGTTAATCTGTTGATGGATAAACCGCTTTTTAGATCATCGTTAGTTTCTGCTTTTACCAAGGCTTTTCATAGTAAACAAAGCGGAACTTGCGCAATTAGCGAAGAACAGTTTAATTTTACAGGTAAAAGATTGCTGGTAGTAGAGGATCATCTTATTAATGCGGAAGTTGCCAAGAAACTTTTAGTAAGTAAAGGTTTTGCAGTAGATTGTGCAAATAATGGGCTCAAGGCTTTGGAAATATTTACCACAATGCCGGCGCGATATTATGATGCTATTCTTATGGATATCAGGATGCCATTAATGGATGGCATTCAAGCTACACAGGCAATCAGGCGGTTGACAAAGGAAGATGCCAAACGTATTCCTATAATTGCTATGACGGCTAACGCTTTTGAGGAAGATATAGAAAACACTAAAAGAGTAGGCATGAATGCTCATTTGGCTAAACCCATAGAGCCTAGACTTTTATATCAGACTTTATATCATTTTATCTATAGTAAAAAAGACTAAAAGGCAAAGAAAAAAGCTCCTGTTTATGTGAAGTGCACCCCAAATGTTAGACAAAAATAACATTTGGAGGTGCACTTTTAATATGACAAAATTTACACATGAATTACGCATGCAAGTAATTAAAGAAAGATTTTCAGGAAAATCTTTTAGTCAGCTTGCTAAAAAATTCAATATAGGAGAAACAACCATTAAACAATGGGTCCACCAATATAATGCTGGTGGAGTGACGCAATTAATAAACGTTAATAGGCGCTATTCAACAGAATTCAAGAAAAATGTTATTGAATATAAGTGGGAATATGGCTTATCATTAAACGAAACAACGGCCCACTTTAAAATTCCCAGCGCCGGGACTGTGTTTCAATGGGAAAAGAGATACCTTGAGGAAGGAATCTCCGGGCTAATGCAAAGAAAGAAAGGCAGGCTATGTAATATGATGCCCAAAAAGCCTAAAACACCGAAAAAACCACGTGAATTAACACGGGAGCAAGAGCTGGAAGCAGAAATTGCCCAACTCAAGATGGAGAATGCTTTCCTAAAAAAATTGAACGCCTTGGTTCAAGCGCGGAAAAGGCAACAAAAAAAGAGTTAGCAATTGTTGTTTTCGAGCTCAAGGCGCAATTTCCGCTCAAAGTACTGCTAAAGTTTGCCAAACTGGCCAAGAGCACATATTATGCAATATTAAAAGCTCTCAACAGACCAGACAAATATGCAGAAGTTAGAGCAAAGATTCATACCATCTGTGAGAGTAATTTTGGAAGATATGGCTATCGTCGTGTCACAGCTGTCCTTAGCAGAGAAGGCTTTAACACAAATCATAAAGTGGTAATGCGTATCATGAAGGAAGAATGCCTCACCAGTAAAGTCAGAATGAAGAAGTATCGTTCCTACAGAGGCCAAGTAGGAAAGGTTGCGCCAAACATTATTCAAAGAAACTTTTCTGCTACAAAACCTAACCAAAAATGGACTACGGACATAACCGAATTTGCTTTGTTTGGTAAAAAGCTTTACCTTTCTCCAATTCTGGATATGTTTAATGGCGAAATAATAAGCTATGAGCTGTCAGAAGCCCCTGTCTTACAGCAGGTGACCAATATGCTGGATAAAGCTTTTGCAAGAATAAAAAACACTGAGGGCATCATTTTCCATTCAGATCAGGGTTGGCAATATCAGCATACTTTCTATCAAAAAGCATTAAAAAATCACGGCATAATCCAAAGCATGTCCCGTAAGGGTAACTGTCTGGACAATTCCGTGATGGAAAATTTCTTCGGGCTTCTAAAATCAGAATTACTGTATTTGCAAGACTTTTCTTCGTTAGAAGATTTCAAAAAGCAACTGCATAAATATATTCATTACTACAACAACAAGAGAATCAAGCTAAAACTAAAAGGAATGAGTCCGGTAGAATACCGAACTCATTCCAGATTAATCGCTTAATAACCTGTCCAACATTTTGGGTGCAGATCAATCCGGCCAACATTTTATAACCATTTTTCTGATAAATATGCACTTTTAGAATGGATTTTTTACAATGAGGTTATATTGCCGGCAAGACTTTTGATTGAAGATGATATGTTAAAAGGCGCAATCGATTTGATGCTAAAACAAATCGAACGGGATATGAAATTTTACACGAAAGCGGTAAAAATTGATGGCCAAAATTCTTTTGAAAAAATCATCTTTGGGCTTTTTGAGAAATTGTTTTTGGAGCTTTTTATAAAGAAAAATATTTTCAAAGTAAGGCACCTTGGTCCCATTACACCTAAAATGTTAGCTCAATACTATGCCAATGGTATTACGTTTATAATAGTTAGTTGGTTAAAGGATGCCAGTAATCTTTCTGCTTTTGATATTTCAGAAATTTATCAAATAATTAGTAACATATCTATTAATGAGTTGGTAAGGCTCAGCGACAGCGATAAAGTATAATAAATATCTATTTTACTTAGACATTTGATGATAATTGTATAATGCCCATTTACTATCTTAAAGAGATGAATCTTTTCAGATTCATCTCTTTTTATGTACACTTATATTATATTATGGTGGTGTTTCAAAACTAATATTATGGCAAAAGAATTATTATTTGGAATATAAAATTTACGCTGTTCTAGATAAATACAAGGAGGTTTTATATATGAAATCGTTGGTTAATAGTATGGAAAAAGGAATGCTTCGTCAGATTATAAATAGGACGTTGAAATGTTCAAAACATGATCGCGAAAAAAATCTCATAGAAATATTAACTACTGTTGAAAAAATTGCGGGTCCATTATTTGCCGGGGAGAGTTACCAAGCGGCAAAAAGAATAATTATAGAACCTAAGGGTAAATGGAAAAGTTATGTGGAAGCACTAATAAAAGAAATTGATCACACAGTGCTGCGCACCACAGCTTTAAATCTTGGCTTTGAAGCAGCGTATTTGGGCACAAAAACAGTTCGTGCCAATCGCCAGAAGTATGGGTTTAATATACCATGGGTTATTTTGCTTGATCCTACGAGCTCTTGCAATATGAAGTGCAAGGGTTTCTGGGCGGCAAAGTATGGCCATAATATGAGTCTTTCTTATGAGGAAATTGACAAAACTATAATGCAGGCTAAAAAATTAGGAATTCACTTTTTTATGTATACAGGCGGAGAGCCATTGTTACGCAAGGATGATTTGGTGCGTTTGTGCAAAAAGCATGATGATTGCTATTTTCTTGCCTTTACTAATGGTACATTAGTAACAGAAGCGTTTTGTAGAGAAATGCTTAAAATAGGGAATCTTTCTTTGTCTCTAAGTCTTGAGGGATTTGAGGAAATTAATGACTCAAGACGTGGAAAAGGAGCATTTAAGAAAACATTGGCAGCAATGGATTTATTAAAAAAATTCAAACTGCTTTTTGGGGCTTCGGTTTGCTATACTAAGGAAAATTTAGAGATGGTAACTTCAGATGTTTTTTTAGATTTGCTAATTTCCAAGGGCTGCCGCTATAGTTGGTATTTTCACTACATGCCGGTGGGCATAGACGCCGTAAAAACACTTTTACCAACTCCTGAACAACGGGCCTATATTTATCGAAGACTAAGGGAAGTACGTGCTGCTAAAGGTGGGAAACCGATTTTTACTATTGATTTTCAAAATGACGGCGAATTTATGGGAGGCTGCATTGCCGGAGGCAGAAGTTATTTGCACATTAATGCTAATGGTGACGTTGAGCCTTGTGTATTCGTTCACTATTCCCAAGCTAATATAAAAAAGGATACTTTGCTTAATTCGTTGCAGCAACCTTTATTTCTTGCGTATAGGGACAATCAGCCTTTTAATGATAATCATCTTCTTCCTTGTCCAATGCTGGAAAATCCGGAAAAACTTGTGCAAATGGTTGAAGAAACCAAAGCTGTTTCCACGGATTTACAGGCTCCTGAAGAGGTTGTAGCACTGTGTGATAAGTGTAGAGAGTATGCGGAGAATTGGAAACCGGTAGCAAATAAATTGTGGGCAAAGAATCCCCATTGTACCAGCTATTATGAAAACCATTTTAAAAAAAATAAGCATGAGTTGGTTTAAAGAGCTGTTGGCTATAAAAATAAAGGGTTTACGCAATTGCGCAAACCCTTTATTTTTGTACTTAGTATATTTTTACCAAAGACCAAGAACTTTCCACCAAGCTCCACCAATAAGAGTGAAAACAAGAAAATTGATAATAGACATAATGAAACCAAGTTTCCACCATGTTCCTTGTGGTACAAACCCGGCACCAAAGTAAATCGGTGCTGGACCGGTTGCGTAGTGAGTAATACCACCCATCAAACCAATTAAGCAGCCAAGGCTCATAGCAGACAAAAATGGTGGTGCCCCGGCACCAATAGCTACAGCAAGAAAGGCTGCGTACATGGCAGACACATGTGCAGAAAGACTGGCAAAAGCATAATGTGACCACATAAAGACTGCTAGGAGGATACCCAAAGAAGTCATCCAGTAAACTCCTGCCAGACTGCCGGCAACAAGATCGGCACCCCACTTAATTAAACCAAGTTTATTAAGTGCAGTAGCTAAAGCCATTAGAGAGCCCATCCAGACTAAAGTATCCCAAGCACCTTTTTCCTTAATGATGTCATCCCATTCAACGGCTTTGCCGATAAGCATTAGGCCAACGCATACAAGGGCAATCATGGTAGCGTCCAACTTAGTAATTGAGGAAGTAGCCCAAAGAGCAAGTGCTAAAATAAAGACACCAAAGACAATTTTTTCACTCTTGGACATGGGTCCCATTGCAATAAGTTCTTTTCTAGCGATTTCAGGAGCCTCAGGGGTATCCTTTAATTCCGGTGGATACATTTTATAAATTGCGTAAGGACAAATTGCTAAACAAATAAGCCCAGGTAAAATACATGCTAAAGCCCAAGCTCCCCAACTAATTTTTACGCCGGCTTGTGCGGCAAGGGCAACAGCCAAAGAGTTAGGCGCAACAGAAGTAATAAACATTGCTGAAGTGATGCAGTTGCACTGAAAGGCCGATTTTATTAGATAAGCCCCTAATCTTCGTGAAGTATCTCCCGGTTCACTGCCAAAGGCAGAACTTAAACTGCGTACGATTGGGAACATTATACCACCGGCACGAGCTGTATTAGAGGGGGTTGCAGGAGCAACGACTAAGTCGCTTATAGCCATTGCGTATCCTAGTTTTAATGAGCTATCACCAATAGCTCTCATGATTAGGTAGGCAATACGTTTGCCTAACCCTGTTTTGATAAAACCTTGAGCGAAAATGAAGGCTGATACTATCAACCAGATGGTAGTGTTGCCATAGCCGGATAGTACGTCTGCGGGTTTGACAACGCCTAAAAATCCTGTAAGGCCAACGCTGGTTAAAGCAATAGCGCCTATTGGCAGCGGGTGCAGGATAAAACCGATAATTGTTGCCACAAAAATAGCTAGTAGATGCCAAGCAGCTGGTTTTACCCCAGCAGGAATAGGAATAAACCAAATAACTAGGCCGATTAAGATCGTCAGAAGTCCTTTTTTAGTATTACTTCCCATAAATCAAACACCTCCTATTTTTTTTTGGGCGGGCGGAGTTCCCCTCACACTGAGCTCACCTAAATATAATGTATATATACAACAAATATTTCTTAATTCCTTCTAAAGGCTACTAATATATGTGAAAAAATAAGATAAAGCTAATTTTATCTTGTTAAATATTTTATCTTTATAAATGTTGTAAAATCGTCTATAATATTACCGTTGCATATTAGTCTCCTTTTTTAGCAGGGGATAAGTTTAATAGTGACTGCTGGAGGAGTTTAATGTCGTACCCGTCTATAGAAAAAATTGCTGAAGAGGTTAAAGCGTGGAATTTTATTATAAATTTACCACAAGAAATATATGGATTTGTGAAGCAAACTAATGGAAATATCGATGGACAGATTTTACATATTTGCCAATATGTTAATAAAGCATTAAAAGCAAAATTAGATATTATTTATACTGCAGAGACTTTTGACTATATTGTAGTACACACTATGGGAATCAACACTTACAGAGATGTTCGCTATGTATATAAAGAAAGAGATATTTTTGCCGAGAAACTAGGGGAAGCATTACCTGGAATTATCAACAGCATGGAGAATCCAGCCTCAGTTAATTTGGGGGAAATGGTAAAAAATAAGGGGATTATAGCTTGGAAATATGGTAATAACCTACCAAATACAATCGGTAGTTTTGAACTTTATATTAAACCGGAAAAAGCTATAGAGCATATTAATGGCTCTATTATAATAATAGATTACACAGATTTTGAACGTAAAGATCAGTTTGTGGTATATTACAATCGGCTGCGCAATCAATTTTTTGCTGAGTTAAAAATTGCAGGTGTTTTTAGAGACTCAAAAGCATTTGACAGTGTGAGCCTAAAGGGGCTCCAGGGCAAGCTGGAGGCCAATCTGCAGGATACTTTGGCCTATATAAATAAAACTGATCATAAAATTTAAGATAAATAGTGCTAAGAACTTGACATAAACAGTAATTTACCATATAATACATAAGTCAACACTAAGACAAATGGCCCAGTAGTTTAGTTGGTTAGAATGCCGCCCTGTCACGGCGGAGGTCGTCGGTTCAAGTCCGTCCTGGGTCGCCAACGCCTCGGTAGCTCAGTCGGTAGAGCAAGGGACTGAAAATCCCTGTGTCCGCAGTTCGATTCTGCGCTGAGGCACCATTTTTGCGGAAATAGCTCAGTGGTAGAGCACCTCCTTGCCAAGGAGGGGGTCGCGAGTCCGAATCTCGTTTTCCGCTCCAATGCTTTTTCAATGGCGAAAGGTTAGCCTAGCGCCGCTGTTTTACATCTTAATAGGGCGACATAGCCAAGCGGTAAGGCAGAGGTCTGCAAAACCTTTATCCCCAGTTCGATTCTGGGTGTCGCCTCCACTTCATGCCGGGGTGGCGGAACTGGCAGACGCAAGGGACTTAAAATCCCTCGGAGAGAAATCTCCGTACCGGTTCGATTCCGGTCCTCGGCACCAAAAAAACGACAACATTGTTTAAAGATGTTGCCAAAAAAGGACACGTGTAATTGCGTGTCTTTTTTTATTTGAAATAAGAAAAGCAATATTATCGCTTTTAGTTGTTTAATGCAGGAAAACATGGTTTTTTGCCAGTTTAATGTGTTATAATAATAACACTATTATCGTTTACTTGGGCGAATTGCGGTAAGAGTTAGCTCGCGTTGGTTGTCGGTATTGAAGAGGATGCGTCCTCAACACTAATTTAATTGGACAAAGAGCGCCCGGCTTGGGGCGCTCTTTTACTATCAATACACTAATTTAAATTAAAGAAAAGAGGGATTACTATGACTAATGGTTTCGCACAATTAAAAGTATGTGAACGTACTGTGAATTTATTGCAGAAGGCTGGTATTAAAACTCCTATGCCGGTACAGGAAAGAGCTATTCCGGCTTTATTTGCAGGGAAGGACGTTATCGCTAGGGCACAAACGGGGACGGGCAAAACCTTAGCTTTTGTTATCCCTATGATGGAAAAAATAGATGCAACTAAATCTTTTGTTCAGGCACTTATCGTGACGCCGACCAGAGAATTAGCACTGCAGATTACAAACGAAATAAAAAAGATAACAGGCGATACAGGTATCAAAACTTTGACCGTATGTGGCGGCCGAGATTTTGAGGACCAAAAGCATAAATTGGCAGGCAAAACGCAAATAATGGTGGGAACTCCAGGCCGTCTTCTAGACCATTTGCGTAAAGGCACTACTAATTTGGGTGGTATTACTTATTTAGTTTTGGATGAAGTTGATGAAATGTTAAAACAGGGATTTGGCGATGAAGTAACGCAACTTATTGATATGACTCCTAAAGAGCGACAGACCATGTTATGTTCCGCCACTTTACCGGAAGAGGTTCGTAAGCTTGGTAAAACTATTACGAAGAATTGCGCCCTTATAGATATAGATCCCACTAAAGCCACAGTAGAAAAAATTGAACAAATTTGCATAAAAGTCAATGAAGATGATAAAAACGCTGCGCTAGAAGGTCTGATTACACGGTATAATCCATATTTGATGATTGTTTTTTGCTACAGCAAGGAAAGAGCTATAGCTGTTTGCGATTGGTTGCAAGACAAGCAATTTAATGTGGATGTATTACATGGTGATATGTCTCAGGCTAAGCGAAAAACGGTTATGAAAGCTTTTAGAGATGCAAAGCTACAAATCCTTGTAGCAAGTGATATTGCAGCTCGTGGCTTAGATATAGAGGGCGTAACTCATGTTATTAACTATGATATTCCTCATGATGCTGATTGGTATGTGCATCGTATCGGGCGAACAGGCAGAGCCGGGAATGATGGTATAGCGGTTACCTTCTATACAGCTGATGATGGGCGTTGGTTGAAAAATATTGAAGAGAAACTAAATATTTCTATGAAGCGGGAAAATTTGGTAGGTGACGCTGTTACCAGAACAAGGCGTCCAGTGGCTATGAAATATAAGAAAAAACTTGAACCTGCAGTTAGCTCAAAAAGAGGAAAAAGTGCAGTAGGAACTAATAAAAGAGGGACAAAACATGTAGTGGCTTCTCGTAAGCAAAAAGGGAGGAATACAGATGCAACAGGTCAACCAAAAGAGGGTAAAAAATCTCTTGGCAGGGGTAAAAGACTTCGGACTCAGTGATAAGGGGGTAACACGCCTAGCTTATACTGATTTGGACTTTGCCGCACAAGCATGGCTTTTAGAACAAGTAAAGGATTTAAATCTTACAGTTACAGAAGATGCGGTTGGTAATACTTTTTTGCGCCGCCCAGGTATAGATAACAGTTTGCCGCCTATAGCAATGGGTTCTCATTTGGATACAGTTATTCAGGCCGGTGCCTATGACGGCATTGTGGGAGTTATTGGTGCTCTTGAAGCATTATATATGCTACAGGATGAAGAACTTACGGCTCCGGTGGAAGTAATTATTTTTAAAGCTGAAGAATCCAGTCGTTTTGGTTATGCCACTATGGGCAGCAAACTTATGACTGGTAGCGCTACTCCTGAACAATTATCTCAAGGTACCAAGAAAAATGATAAAAGTTTTGTGGAAGTATTGCGTGAAAAAGGGTATAACCCTGAGAACTATGCCGAAGCTATAAAAAAACAAGGCTGTTACAAATGTTTTTTAGAGATACACATTGAACAGGGCAAAGTTTTGGATGAGACAGGTGAGCAAATCGGTATTGTGCATAATATTGCGGCTCCTACCCGTTTTAAAATTATTGTAGATGGAATGGCTGATCACTCCGGTGCAACGCCCATGGGTTTTCGCAAAGATGCTTTGGTTGCGGGAGCTAAACTTATTTTAGCAGTGCAGAAAGCCGCAGAAGACGAAGCTTCCAAGGGAACAGTATCTACGGTTGGTGTGGTTGATGTAGAACCTTCTTCTATCAACGTAGTACCCGGAAAGGTTACTTTGTGGGTAGATTTGCGTGGCGTTGATAATGTAAGTATTGCCAAAGCTTTAGATAAAATACAGTACGCTATGGCTAATGTGGCTGACAGCGATAAAGTAATAGTTTCCCAAGAAATGCTAACAGCAGACAAACCGGTAGCGCTTTCTGATGATTTGGCATATGAATTCGCCAAAATTTGCGAAGAAATGGGAATCAAGTATCGTCATATGAATAGTGGTGCAGGTCATGACGCCATGCATATGGTAAAATTAGCGCCGACTTCTATGCTTTTTATTCCCTGCAAAGAGGGAATTAGTCATAACCCTGCTGAATATGCGAAACTTGAAGATATTTGCGTAGGCGTTGAAGTTTTGGCAAAAATGGTTAAACAAATCGCTAAATAAACTTTTTAAGGCAAAAGTGTTATAATATTACTATTCTTTTTTGTGAAGTGAGGGAATAACATGGATGAAGTGCGTGTAAGATTTGCGCCTAGCCCAACTGGGTATTTGCATATTGGTGGGGCTAGAACAGCTCTTTTTAATTGGTTGTATGCCAAGAAAAACGGCGGCAAATTGGTACTTAGAATTGAAGATACTGATACTGAAAGGTTAAAGGAAGATTCAGTTAGTCAGATTTTGACAAGTTTAAAATGGTTAGGGCTAAACTGGGATGAAGGCCCTGAAGTTGGTGGCAATGTAGGACCTTATTACCAGTCCGAGCGTAAAGATATTTATAAGAAAATGTGTCAGCAACTCGTGGATGAGGGAAAAGCCTATTATTGCTTTTGTACTTCAGAAGATTTAGACATAGCAAGGGAAAAACAACGAGCAGCTAAGAATCCTTTTAGATATGAAAGAACCTGCCGTGATATTCCGGTAAATGTAGCAAAAGAACGCATAGCAGCCGGGGAAAAAGCTTCAGTGCGCTTAAAGATACCTGCAGACGGTAACATAGTTGTCCATGATCTTATTCATGGAGATGTTACTTTTGCTATGGATCAATTTGATGATTTTGTTATTATGAAAAGCAATGGCATGCCAACTTATAATTTTGCAGTGGTAGTAGATGATCATATGATGCGTATTAGCCATGTTTTGCGTGCTGAGGAGCATCTTTCTAATACACCTAAGCAAATACTCGTCTATGAAGCCTTCGGATTCGAGGTGCCTAAATTTGGACATATGCCCATGATTTTAGCCCCTGATCGCAGTAAGCTAAGCAAGCGGCATGGAGCAACTTCTGTTGAGGAGTTTAGAGATCAAGGATATTTACACCAATCCATTGTTAATTATCTAACTTTATTGGGCTGGGGTCCTGGTAATGAAGAAGAGATATTTACTTTAGAAGATACGGTAAGGCAGTTTGATTTTAGTAAAATGTCTAAAAAAGCAGCTATTTATGATACTAAGAAGCTTACTTGGATGAATGGACAGTATCTATCCTCTCTGCCGCTGGATGAAATATTGCCGGAAACCTCTAATTTCTTTATTAAAGCAGGTCTGGTAGATAAAGATTGGTTAGATGCTAATAAAGGGTATTTTGCTAAATTAGTCGATGTTGTGCGCGTGAGAGTTAAAACCTTGCAGGAAATTGCCGATGCTTCGGAATATTTCTTTAAAGATATTACTGCTTACGATGAAAAAGGCGCAGCTAAGCATTTTACGCCGTCGGCTGCTGAACTTTTAGAAAATTGCGTAGCACATTTAAAAGCCTTAAAGGATTTTAATTTGGAAACTACAGAGGCAATATACAATAAAATAGCAGAAGAAACCGGTCTTAGTTTGGGAAAAGTAATTCACCCTACCCGTTTGGCTTTAACAGGACGCACTGTTAGTCCGGGGTTATTTGATGTTATGATTCTTTTAGGTAAAGAAAAAACCATTGCTAGAATGGAAAAGGCTATTAGTTTTATAAAATCGCATTAAGTACTTGTGTTTTTTGCTTGTATTGGTTATAATGTTTGAGTGCCTTCCGGGATGGTGTAATGGTAGCACAGGTGATTCTGGATCATTCAGTCTGGGTTCGAGCCCTAGTCCCGGAGCCAATTTTGTTTTCATCATGGCCGCGTGGTCAAGTGGTTAAGACGTTGCCCTCTCAAGGCGAAGTCAGGGGTTCAATTCCCCTCGCGGCTACCACTAAAAGTCAAACTCATTGTTCATTATGAACAATGAGTTTTTTTGCAGTAATTTTAATAGTATTCAAGTTTTGTTTTTATATGATAAAATAAAAATGGTTAGTGATGCTTTTGTCAGTTAAGGGGGGAATGGTATTCGTGAAGAGTATAAAAAAGTTCATTGCTTGTCTCGTCCTTTGCTTTGGAGCAGGGAGCATTGGGGGTATTTTTACGGCAAGTTCAGTGAATACTTGGTATACACAACTGATAAAACCGGAATTCACACCGCCTAATTGGGTGTTTGCCCCTGTTTGGAATTTTTTATACTTTTTAATGGCAGTATCACTTTATAAAGTATGGGTAAGCAGTAAACAAAAATATAAAAAAATGGCCATTTTAGTATTTGCCTGCCAGTTACTGCTCAATGTAGCATGGTCTGCCGCCTTTTTCGGACTAAAATCTCCGGAAGCAGGATTTTTCATAATAAATATTCTCCTTTTAGCAATAATTTTTACTATATTTTTTTTCAGCCGTATTTCATGGAAAAATGCACTTTTATTAATACCTTACTTAGTGTGGGTTTCTTTTGCTAGCTATCTTAATTACATTTTATGGATTTTGAACAGATAGTTGGAAGATAACCGCGTGGGAATCTTTGTGTTAAAATTTGGACGGCCTTTATATGAATTTTTTCTAAACAGGGGGAATAACAATTTAGCAAATCTTAATGAGTATCGGTAGGGAATTTGTTTATATTTATATGTGCTAGAATAAAGAAAGGTATTTATGTTTGTAATAAATCCAAGTTATCAAAAACTATTTTCATTTTAGCAAAGGGAAAACAGATTTGACGGAAAAACTGGTACATATATTTGGCACACTATTCCGTGAATAAATTAGCAGTTAAAAAATGCGTGAAAGGGAGCATAAATACTATGCTACAAACATTGCTGGAAAGTAAAATTATACAGGCTGCTTTAGAATATCTCAAAGAGGATGATGCACGAACTTTGAAGGAACATTTGGAGCTAGTTGCTATTCCTGCACCTTCCAATCACGAGGAGCTCAGGGCTAAAGATATGCTTCGTAGGTTTAAAGAACTTGGCCTAGAGGATGTACATATGGATGAAGTTTGGAATGTTTTGGGGACTGTTAAAGGAACGCTTGGTTCACCTATAGTGATGCTAGCAGGGCACCTTGATGCCGTGTTTCCTGCCACAGTGGATCTTACTCCTAAAATTAAAGATGGCATTATCTATGTCCCGGGGATTGCTGATGATAATGGCCATGGTAGGTGTAGAGGGTGTGCAAGCCCCTATGATACAGAAATTTAAACGTTAAAAGTACACAATTAAAAATTATTTTTGTTGTACGTTAAAAGGGCACTAACCAAGTAAAATTGGTTAGTGCCCTTTTAGGGTTTAAAAATTATTTTGCCAAGAAGGTGTTTCATTCATGTGTATATGAATAAGGTTGCTTAGTTCTTTTGTAGCTTTACTTCGGTAGTCTCCAACAGGATATTTTAATACTAGGTCTAGGAAGGCTTGTTTTTTATCGATAGAAAGGTATTCTACATTAGGCGTAGGCATAGCACAAGAACGATAGGTGAAGGCCAAACCAATACCGTGTCTGGCCATAGCAGCGGCAAAGGCAGCGGTCATATTGCGATTAACAGCGATAGCAGGCATTCCGCATTTTTTATATTTTTCAGCGGCGAAACTACCTAAAATGGTATTTCTATTACTTAAAAGGAATTTAAATTTAGCGGCATCTTTCATTGCTACCCACGGGCGGTTAGGGCCGCCATTGCCAACTTTGACGTATTGCATTACAGGATGTTTTTTTGTGCATACTATGTAAATCTCGTCTTGCATAACCAAGTCATAGTCACCGGAGGTTTTAGTTGTGGGATTGGCGATTAACGCCAGATCCAAAGTACCTGCGGCGATTTTTTCCTCTAAGACAATACTGTCATGTTCATGGACCACAACCTCAATCCCTGGATAAATGGCAGAAAACCGACAAAGCACATGAGGGAGGAGATAGCTGCCTCGAAAGGAGCTAATACCCAGTTCAATACGTCCTGTTTTCAGTTCTTCAATATCCCATAGTTCATTTTGGGTGCGATGGTAATTTACTAGCATTTGTTTTGCTCTTTGCACAAAAAGGTCACCAGAATAAGTTGCGCGCACACCATTGGCGGTACGCATGAATAATTTGGTATGCAATTCTTTTTCATATTTAGAGAGAAATTGACTAAGGCTAGATTGAGCCATATAGAGTCTTTCCGCGGCTCTGGATATGCTTCCTTCCTCGGCTATAGCAATAATATAATTTAATTCTTTAATATCCATGAAGTTACCTCCTATCGCTTTTTCCGATATGCCATATTGGTTTTTCCGCATTGCTACGATAACACCACAAGTTTATACTAAAAGAATAAGAAATACAATCGTAGGAACAAAAATAAATTTTCAGGAAAAGTGGGGATGAAAATGTCAGAAATTTCAATGAAAGGCGTTATCGATATGCACGTGCATAGCAATCCTGATATTCGCAAGCGTGCTTACGATGACATTGAGCTCATGGAGGCGGGTATTCGTGTAGGTGCTAGGGCTATTGTTATCAAAACCCATCAGGGTACTACTCAGGATAGAGCTTATTTATGTAATAGGCATAATAAGATTGTTCATGGGGACACCAATAATTTTACCATGTTTGGGAGCATTACCTTGAATAGGCAAGTAGGAGGAATTAATCCTAAGGCTGTTGACTCAGCATTGCAATTGGGAGCTAGAGTCGTTTGGCTGCCAACACAAAGCGCAAGAAATCATTTAGTTAAAAACCAAAAGGATACTGCCGACTGCGTAGAAGTAGTGCGTGATGGTAAAATCGTACCGGAACTAAATTCGGTTTTTCAACTAATAAAAGAACATAACGCAGTGTTAGGTACGGCGCATATCTCACCTAAGGAAGCCTTTATAGTAGTAGAAGCGGCTCGCAAGGCAGGCTTAAAGAACATAGTTGTAACACATCCTGAATGGTGGGTGGTGGGAATGAGTTTGGAAGATCAAGTTAAAATAGTAGAAGATTATGATGTTATTTTGGAACATTGTTTTGCACAAAATATGGGTGGCGGCACATATATGAGCAATATGGAGCTAAACTTAGAAGCTATTAAGGCTTGCGGCTATAAAAACGTAATGGTTGACACAGATGGTGGTCAAACTGAGAATCCTAATTGGGAAATTGCATTGCAACAGTACATGCAATATCTAGTGAATCACGGCGTTCCTGAAGAGCAAGTTTATTATATGACACGAACCATCCCCATGAAGCTGTTAGGTTTAGATAAATAATCAATTATTGGGAGGAAATGCAAATGCTAAATATTATTGTTGTTGCGGCTATTGCAGTATCAATAGCTTTAGGGTACAAAACTAAGATTAACACTGGTTTTTTTGCTATTGTTTTTGCCTATTTTATTGGCTGCTTTGCAATGGGGATGAAAACCAAGGATATTATTAGCACTTGGCCTGTTGGCATCATGTTTGTTATTTTGGCTGTTTCTTTATTCTATAATTTTGCCTTAGTAAATGGAACTTTGGAAAAAATGGCCCGTTATCTTTTATATTCATGTCGCAATTTTCCTGGTTTATTACCCTTTGCTCTATTTTTTGTAGCGACAGTTTTGGCTGCTCTTGGCGCAGGATTTTTCACGGTACTAGCTTTTATGGCTCCCGTTACACTTATGATTTGCGAAGAGGCAAAAATGGATAAAATGGTAGGTGCTGCCGCTATTAACTGTGGAGCCTTAGCTGGGGGCAATTTTATGACAAGTGGCTTGGGCATAGTTTTTATTGGGCTTATTAAAGAGGCTTATGCCGCTAATACTTCTGTCAAAGCTGTTGATGCCTTTAATGCCACAGCAGTTATTTTTGGCGCTAGTATTATATTTTCACTCATTTTTATTGCCGGACTAAGATATATTCCTAAAGCTAATAGAAATATTGGTGAGGGTGTTACCTTTGAATTGCCTGAACCTTTGAATGCCAAACAACGTACCAATTTGAATTTAATGTTATTGATGTTGGTTACAGTACTAATTTTCCCTATATTACATATTATGTTACCTAAAGTTGCTATAATCACTTTGATTAATAGTAAAATCGATGTGGGTTTGGTAGCTATTCTTTTTTCCGTTATTGCTTTATTCTTAGACTTGGCTCCACAAAAAGAAGTTATTGCTCGTATTCCCTGGAATACTATTATAATGATTTGTGGTGTGGGTATGTTAATCCAAGTTGCTATTAAGGCAGGGACTATTAAGGCTTTGGCTGCTTGGATTAGTACCAATGTGCCGATTGCTTTAGTACCGGTTGTATTTAGCATGGTAGCAGCTTTTATGAGCTTTTTTTCTTCAACCACAGGAGTTGTTTGCCCAGCTTTATTTCCGCTCATTCCTTCACTTTCCGTATCTACAGGTATCAATCCTGTCTTGCTTTTTGTTTGTACAGTACTGGGGGCTCAGAGCAGTGCGATTTCTCCTTTCTCTTCCGGTGGCAGCTTAGTACTAGGTGGCTGTGCCACAGAGGAAGACCGTACAAAACTATTCCCGCGGTTAATGTTTGTCGCAATACCGTGTAGCATTATTCTTGCTATGGTTTTTAATTTTGTTTTATCATTAATTTTTTAATACGAAAACGAAAGAAAATATATTTGTATAAATCTAAGCGTATTCAATTTAATTTGAATGCGCTGTTTTTTCTTATATGTGATAAAATAACAGCAAGTATGTTTCAATTAATTAAAACATACCATAGGGAAACCATATGTAGAAAGCAAAAATGCTCTAGGGTTATATGACCTGAGTTAAGTTGCTAGTAATTAAAAAAATGGGAAATGGAAAAAGATATTTACCGCATTACACGGAAAGTAAGAAAATATCAAAAAGAAAAGGGAGTGCGAATTTTATGATGCAAACGTTGTTGGAAAGTAAAACTATGCAGGCTGCTTTAGAATATCTTAAAGAGGATGATGCAAGGACGTTAAAGGAACATTTGGAGTTAGTGGCTATTCCCGCACCCTCTAACCATGAAGAACTTAGAGCCAAAGATATGCTGCGCAGATTTACTGAATTGGGACTTGAAGATGTGCATATGGATGAGGTTGGAAATGTTTTAGGGACTGTCAAGGGAAAGCTTGGGTCTCCTGTAGTTATGCTCGCAGGCCACCTTGATACAGTATTTCCAGCCTCAGTGGATCTCACTCCTAAAATTATAGATGGAATTGTTCATGCTCCCGGAATTACTGACGATACAAGAGCGTTGGCTGAGCTTTTGACTATTGTTCGAGCCATTAAAGAAACTGGCATTACACCCATAGGTGATTTGGTATTTTGTGCCAATGTTGGTGAAGAGGGTTTGGGTGATCTACGAGGTGTAAAACATATTTTTGGCAAAAAAAATAATATTGATGCTTTTATTTCCATTGACAATCCTAAAATAGGAGCGGTGGTAAATAAGGGAATAGGAAGCTACCGTTATCGTTTTAATTTCATAGCAAGAGGAGGGCATAGCTTCTCGGATTTTGGACAGCCCAGCGCCATTCATGCTTTGGGTATTGCCATTGCCAAAATTGCTCAGTTTAAAGTACCACAATTTCCCAAAACAACATACAATGTAGGCGTTGTAGAGGGTGGTACTTCTGTGAATACAATAGCGGCCAAGGCAAGTTTTCTTTTAGACATTCGTTCAGATAGCCAAGAAGAATTAAAACGCTTTAGTTCTTTGGCTATTGAGGCTGCACAAGAAGCGGTTGAAGAGGAAAATAGACTTCGACCCCATGAAGATAAGGCAAAAGTAATAGTAGAGCAAATCGGAGACCGTCCATCAGGTACTCAGCCTGATGATTGTCTTATAGTAAATATTGCGTCAGCGGCTATTATGGCAATGGGGTTAAAGGCCGAAGTCCGGCCCTCTTCCAGCACGGATGCCAATGTACCTATTTCCTTGGGAATACCGGCCATTACAGTAGGTTGTGGAGGTCGGAGTGGTGGCTCTCACACTGAGCAAGAATGGTTTGACCCTAAAGATGCCTATAAAGGGCCGCAAAAAAACCTGCTTATGGTAATGGCAATGGTAGGTATGGATGGTGTCCAGGAAGCAATGATGCCGAAATTCAAAAGCTAAAACAAAAGTATTTGGGATAGCGGCTAATCTGTGCATATATTTTCAAAAATACATGCAGTAGGCTATTTGGTGTTTGAATGGATTTTAAACATTACTAGCTGTCTCCTATTCCGATGAGGGAAGGGTAGTAATCAATGACTTTAAAAGAACAGAATTACGTATGTGCCTTAGCTCGTTGCCAAAGTTTTTCTAAAGCAGCAGAGGAGCTCTTCATATCTCAGCCGGCCCTCAGCATCTATATAAGTAAACTGGAAAAAAACTTAGGAGCGGAACTTTTTACCAGAAAAGATAAAAAATTGGTACTGACTTATACAGGTAAATGCTATGTTGAAAAGGCAAAAAAAATGCTGCGCTTGGAAAATGAATTTACTGCACAACTGGCAAAGATCAAGGGAGAACGGGCGGGATTAATACGCATAGGTATGCAACTAAGGCGAACTGCCTGTTTTTATGCTCCACTATTAGCCGCTTTTAAAAAAGAGTATCCCTCCGTAGAGGTGGAATTGGTGGAAGGCATACATACTGAATTAGAAAATGCCTATAATAATGACGAAATTGATTTACTTTTATGCAACAATGCCGATAAACGTGTGGATTCAGCAACGGAGTTAATTTGTCAAGAGCGGTTATTGGCAGCGTTGCCGCCTGCACACTTTGCTAATGCATTGGCAAAAGAAGTTCAAGGCGACAAATATAAAAAGCTGCCATTAAATTGTCTTGAGGGAGAAACTTCTATTTTGCAAGGTCTTAGCCAGGGATTGCGGCGCAGCGCTGAAAAAGCTATGCGGCAGGAAGGCGTACAACCAGGTAAAGTTATTACTGTCAGTAATATTGAAACGGCGATGCAATTAGTTGGGGAAAACATAGGGGTAGGGTTTAATCGCGAAACTTATGCTAAACATATGTATTATAACAAAAAGGTTATGTACTATAGTATTGGTGACCCGCCGTACCAATCAGATTTTTCTTTGTTATACAAGAAAACACTAAAGTTCACACCTTATATGACTCGCATGATAGAGTTAATAAAGGTATACGGAAAATAATAATGTAAGCTCAGTTTATAAAATTTATAGTTTTTATATATTGTACACCTCTTTACTTTTCCTGCATAATAATAGGGAAAGGTAAGAGGTGTTTTTATGCCGAAAAGTTGTATGAATATCTAAACTACATTGAGCAAAATTTATAGTAATGAATGATAAAGTATTTACTTATGGGCATGGGATGGAGCACTAGATATAATAAAAACTTAGGGGGTTGTAAGATGGAAAAGGTAGTTAAGGCTAAAAAGCCTTTCAAAATGCCACATACGTTTGTTATTGTTTTTAGCATTATTTTGTTAGCGGTAATTTTTACATGGATTATTCCTGCAGGTCAATACGTGCGTATAGCAAATCCGCATGGCATAAAAGTGGTTGATCCTAGTCAGTTTAAATATCTTGCGGGGTCGCCGGTTAATCCACTTATGATTCCCATGTATATTGTGCAGGCTTTTGTTAAAACCATAGATATTTTGCTAGTGATTTTGTTTTCCGGAGGAGCTTTTCATATCTTGACAGAGACAGGAGCTTTGCAGGCTATTATAGCAAAAATGGGAAAACGTTTTTCGGAAAAATTGTATTTATTCATTTCTATTTTAACTTTGGTATTTGCTCTTATTTGTACTACACAAGCGGTAAACACCTTTATTGCTTTTGCTCCGGTTATGGTTATGCTCTCTATGGCTATGGGTTTAGATTCTATAACCGGTGCGGCAATTATTCTTCTAGGCGGTGCTGTGGGGTTTTCTACAGGAACTTTAAATATTAGCACTACTGTGGTGGCACAACAGATTGCTGAACTACCTTTATATTCAGGTCTTGGCTATCGCTCTTTTTGTTTTGTAGTTTACTACATAATAACTAATATATATTTAATTCGTTATGCCATTAAAATTAAAAAGCATCCGGAATTAAGTCCTATGTATGACTTGGACCAGCAAAGTGATTTAAAAGGAAAGGCAGATCTTAATTCGTTTGGGGAAATGAATTTGCGCAAGGCTCTTATTTTTTTAAGTTTAATTGTGTCTATGGGGGCTATTGTCTACGGTTGTATTATGCTTAAGTGGAATATGCCTGAAACATCAGCAATGTTTTTGGCCTTAGCCATGGTTGTTGGCGCTATTGCAGGTTATTCCCCTTCTAAAATTTCTGCATTATTCTTAGAGGGATGTAAAAAAATGCTGGCAGCAGCTATTATTATTGCCTTAGCTCGTGCGATTAGCCAAATTATGGCCGCCGGCAATATTATTGACACGGTTGTACATTTTTTCGCAGGTGGACTTAGTATTGTTCCTAGTTATTTACAAGGGCCGGCGATGCTTCTAGCCAATACTATTATTAATGTATTCTTAACTTCGGGCAGCGGGCAAGCAACAGCTGTTATGCCTATTATGACTCCACTGGCTGATTTGGTAGGAATGACAAGACAGACGGCAGTTCTGGCATTTAACTTTGGTGATGGGTTCTGTAATTATATTCTTCCTACATCTACGGCACTTATGGGAATTATTAGTGCCTCAAATATACCCTATGATCGTTGGATGCGTTTTATGTGGAGATTATTTTTAATTTGGTTTGTTGTAGGGGCTATTTTAATAATGATTGCTCAATTTATACATTTGGGACCTATGTAAGGGAGAGAATACTATGAAAAAAGAGTTGTTCGCTAAAATTGATACGCAAAGAATGGATTTAATTAATATGTCAGATACTATTTTTGATAATCCGGAATATGAAGGGCAGGAAGTTTTTGCTGCCGGCTTAATTACTAAATATTTAAAAGAAAATGGCTTTCAGGTAGAAATGGGTATTGCTGATTTTCCCACAGCCTTTAAAGCTACCTATACAAAGGGAATGGGTGGACCTACTATTGGTATTTTGTGTGAATATGATGCTTTGCGTGGTTTGGGCCACGGCTGTGGGCATCATATGCAAGGACCAGCATGCATAGGAGCGGCTGTCGCATTGAAAAATATGTGTGTAGACGCACCTTACAAAATTGTTGTCTATGGTACTCCTGCGGAGGAAACCCTTAGCGCGAAATGTGCTATGCTAAATAAAGGCTGTTTTAGGGAATTAGATGTGGCCTTTATGATGCACGGTGGTCCTAATACTTGTACGGATATTAAATGTTTGGCCTTGTCTACTTTTGAAGTTGTCTTTAAAGGCAAGGGGGCTCATGCGGCACTGGCACCGGAAAAAGGTAGAAGTGGGTTAGATGCATTGCTAATTGCCTTTAATGGTATAGAATTTCTGCGGGAACATGTGCCTTTAGATGTACGGATGCATTATACTATTACCGAACTGCCCGGACCTATGAACGTGGTTCCTAAAAAAGCAGTTGGAGAAGTTGCTTTGCGCTCATTTTCTAAAGAAACATTAAATAAGGTTGTCTTGCGCTTTCGTGATATAATAAAAGGAGCTGCATTAATAGCTGGAGTTGATTATGAAATAATCCAAAAGAGTGATTTATATAATAAGATACCGGTTTTAACTTTAAATGACCTACTTATGAATAATGCTAAAATAGCAGGAGCACCGCAATTAGCTCCACCAAGAGAGAAAACCGGGTCTACGGATTTTGGTAATGTTATGTATGAAATCCCAGGTTCTTGTATACGGGTAGCTTTTGTACCTGAGGGCACATCTTCTCATACACAAGAGTTCGTAGATGCAGGCAAGAGCGACGCCGCTCACAACTGTGTTATCTATGGAGCAAAGGCTATTGCCGGTGCTGCTTTGGATTTAATAGAAAATCCAGAAAAAATGGAGGCAGTAAAAAAAGAATTTGCCGTTAATAAGGCGAAATATAAATAAAAGTAAAAGAAGCTAAACTAATACTTGCTGATTATAGGCTGTCATACATGTCAAATTGACATGGGTGGCAGCTTTAGTGTTGTAACAAAAGAGTAAGGCGTGAAGAAGGAGGCAAAATTATGAAAAAGAAAGAGTATTTAAAGGACCTAGTTTATGACGTAGTTAGTTCTGTTTTGCAAGGTATTGGTATATATTGTTTTATAGCCAATTGTAATATTGCTCCCGGTGGAGCTACCGGTGTGGCAATTTTGGGTAACTATATTACGGACGTACCTATTGGCCTACTAACTTTTCTTATAAATGTTCCGCTTTTCATTATGTCTTACATGTATTTGGGCAAAGTAAGAACATTTAAAACTTTAAAAACTGTTTTTATAGGTAGTATTATTTTGGATCTAGTTATTGCACCCATATTTCCTCAATATTCGGGTGATAGATTAATGTCATCAGCTTTTGGCGGTATTCTTTGCGGCATTGGAATGGCAATGGTATTTATGCGGGGCTCTACTACCGGCGGTACGGATATTGTAGCTAAACTCTTGCAAAGAAAATATCCTCATATGCAAATAGGGTTTGCTTTAATGCTTATAGATCTAGTTATTATAGCCGCGTCGGCCGTTGTTTTTAACAATGTAGAATCAGTACTCTATGGTTTACTTTCTCTTATCTGTATGACAAAGACTATTGACGCATTTTTATATGGTATAAATAGAGGGGCAATGGTTACAATTGTTTCGCCACGAAATGAAGAAATTGCCGAAGAAATAATGCGGCAGTTGGATAGAGGTGCTACCTTTTTACAAAGTCGAGGAGCTTATTCTAAGAAGAACTGCGAAACGTTATTTTGCGTTATAGAAAACAAGCAGTTTTATTTGGTGAAAGAAATTATTGATAGTATTGATGAAAATGCGTTTATCATTGTTTCAGAGACTAAAGAGGTTTATGGAGAAGGATTCTTGGCAGAACGAGTAGAATAGAAGAATAAAGTCTTAATGTAGGTCAAAAAGATAGATGCTATATATTTCAAACCATCGGATTGGTCTTAAATTGTTTTTAATAATACGGAGGAATAAGAAGTGCGCTTATGGCATGTTTCTTTAATAAAATATTTGCCCCGCCAGCAATTGTTAGGGCAGCATAGAGAATGTTGTGCCTTAAGAGGAAAAGGTTGGGGAAGGCCTCATGCAACGGTTAACTATGTCTTTAAATATAGCCCAAGTATGCTCTATCAATTTCATTTATTGGTCATGAAGGAAATGGAGCAGCGAGGCTATCATGCTGATAAAATATGGCTGGATTATCGCTACCGCGGGAAAAAATTGGGGTATGCCGGTTATAATACGGTGGGTAAATTCTTAAAAAAATATCCGGAACACGACACAAAATATTTAACAGAGTGCATTGAAAATCTTAGGGAAAAAGGTGTTGTTAGAGAAAGTGAAAATGGTCCATTTTACAAAATTAAATAAGCTATAAGGATGTAAGGCAGTAGTTTATTTACCTACTTTTTCATAAAAACAGGCATGAAAAATCCCATTGTTTCTTTGAACAATGGGATTTTTCTGTGCCTATTTAGGGCACTAAACAAATTATGCCTTTTCAGCTAAACAAACTAGAAATTCATGCTGATTTATATTTTTTTATTTATTGGGGATTGGGCGCAAAGAGGGGGGAATCCCATTTTCACAGGGGACTTTTGTCTGACAAAAGCCGCAGCTGTATCCATTAAGATTATAATGTTCTTTAATGTATTCTGATGTGGCACTATGTACATACGCTCTGCATTTAATCTTATCATGTCCTTGAGTGCTGATAGCATCGGCAGGACAACGGGAAATACAAGCATTGCACTTACCTGTAGAAAAGTGCAGGCAATATGCATGCATATCAGTATAAGGACGTTCGTCCGGTTTCAATGGTGCTTTTACCACAATGGAGCCCAGTCGCATTGCTTTGCCTACCGGCGTGATAAGTGCGTCATCCAGACCAAAGGTTCCTAGGCCGCAAGCGTAAGCTATATGGCGTTCTGACCATGTTGATGTATACACACGTTCTTTGCTATCCAAACGGGTCCATTCCGGGAAACTAACCGGTGCTACGGCTTCGTAGCCAATGTTGGTTAAAGCTTCGGCCATGTATTCACGTAATTTTTCATTAACCTTTTCGCCAAGAATTCGTGAGCGTGACCATCTTTCTGAAGGCATTTCTTTTTCCTGTCGTAATGAGAATTTTGTTTCTTCGGTTTGTGGCAAGACCCAGCTGACAACGGCAAGTTCCTCGTTTTGAACAGAGGTAGAAGGAAAAGCTTTGACAAAAATTTCTTCAGGCAGCCAGTATCCCGGTCCGCAAGCGTCAGAGTCTTTGAATCTCTTGAAAATTGGGTCGCTGGCCGCAGCAAAACCAACTAGCGGGGTATCCCATATTTTCTCTTCACCAAAATTTTCTCCCATTAAATTCAGGGGAGTTGTAGACAAAAAATCAACAATCATCTGCCTAATAATTTCGTTACTGATTAGCACCTAATAGCACCTCCTTAGTTATGAATATAATTATAAATTGGGTACAAAAAAATAACAAGTAAACAAAAAATGAAAAGTGGTTATAAAGTTCTAAGCTTCATAGCCACTTTTTTGCGAGCCATATAATTTTGCTTGGCTGCAAATAACATATGTTAAATTCAACCGAATTAATTGTGGATTTGAAAACTAGCAAAATCGCAGTTTTGCATGAATTCATAAAAAGTACGTGCTAATTTCATATTAAACACATCTTTTTTATGAACAAGCCAAGTTTTGCGTTCTATTTTCTCGCCTTTTTTATTACAAAGAAAAATTTTATACATGTCATTTCTACCATTAAGTAGAAATGAGGGTAACAAACCGTAACCTAATCCGTTAAATACCATTTCTTTACAGAGGTCGAGTTTACTAACTTCCATGCCAATGATAGGAGGAACAGAAAAAGTATCGTTCCACCAGTTATCTAATATTTCCCTATAATAGGTATCAGTAACATAATCGACACGTACCATTGTAGGAAGTTCTTCTAATTTAAAAGGGTGATTAGCGACAGCACAAATATAGTTTTTGGTAAGAAGAAGGCGTTCGCTTTCATTCCTGCCAAAATTATTGCGGAGAAAGCCAAAATGTAATCCCTTGGAATTCATTAGTCCTATAATATCACTGCTTTGGGCTATGGTAACTTCAAAACGGACATTAGGATGAAGTTCTCTAAATTTTCCTAGTAATCTAGGTAAATAATATTTACAAATAATATCAGGAGCTGCAACACGGAGAATGCCCGTGGTCTCGTCGCCCATATTACTTATCTTTTCTCTAAATTTTTGAGTTTCTTGAAGAGTTTTAACTGCAAATTTAGCGGCATATTCTCCAGCAGGAGTAAATTTTATACCTTTATTGCCACGATATATTAAAGGTGTGCCAATCGAACTTTCTATCAATTTTATTCTACGAGTAAGAGCTGGTTGTGAAATATATAAAAGCTTTGCAGATTTGGTTATATTTTTTTGTTCGTATAATGTTTTAATTATTTCCAAATCGTGTTCGTTCAATTTAGCCCCTCCTAATAAAAATAAAACAGCAACAAATAAAAGCTGGATTGTGAATAAAAAGAATTAAAAAGCGTGGTACCAGTATTTTTGGTAAAGCTCAGGTTTTAGGCATAATACCGTCTAATAGTTAACTGAGTAGTAAATTTATAGTCTGATTTATAGAATTGTTTATTAATACATGAACTATTTCAAAACTGACTTGTTTTTCTTTGTATACAATATTATACCTTCCTAATACATTATACCAATAAAAATATAGACATGATGAAAATGTTTTTTATCATGTCTATATTTTGCTTTGGTTATGATTTCAGGCGACAATAAGGCAAAAAAGCAATAAATAGTCGGTTATTTTGGCAAGCTCCAACGGTTTAACGATAAAAACTAGCGTTCTTAATGTATTGTGATATTTTTTTAGGGATGCTGCAAACGACTAATTTCACATGTGATAATTTAGGTATCAAAAATTTTGATGCTTATGATGCAAAATAAGTATTTTTTAAAAACTGTCAAAACTGTTACAATAAAAATATAGAATGTGAACGTTTAGGTATAGGCAAGTTAATTATATGAGAAATACAAAATAAATCTTGATTACTTGATTGCAGGAGCATTACTGCATGATGTTGGGAAATTGATAGAATATGAAAAAAAGCAGATGGGATAACTGTAAAATCTTACCTCGGCAAAAATTTAAGGCATCCGTTTTCAGGAGCAGGCTTAGCAATGAAGCATAATTTACCTTGTGAAATTACACATATTATTGCAAATCATGCACACGAAGGAGACGGTACGCTTAGGAGTCCGCAGGCAGTAATCGTAAATAAAATGGATATGTTAAATTTTGTTGTTTTAAAATCTTTCGCAGGTATGATTTAATAGGGGTTCTTAAGCATTAGTGGCAGAATGTAAAAGCAGTAGCATTAGGAAAGAAAGTAAGCCCATTAAAATTTTCCGGAAAAGGAGGTCCGCCTTATGAGTCTAAAAATTCATCTTAACCGTTGTAAGGGTTGCGGCATTTGTGTAGCTTTTTGCCCTAAGCAAGTACTTGCAGTCAGTGAGGTTGAAAAAGTTGAAATAGTTG
>Ga0268357_100349_pt1 | contig 62991 bp, 48 predicted proteins | sample BioMet10_FD_192466 | JGI IMG/M metagenome (GOLD analysis project Ga0268357, IMG submission 192466) | Sewage microbial communities from Oakland, California, United States - Biofuel 10 (Illumina Assembly) | ecosystem: Engineered > Wastewater > Sewage > Unclassified | place: USA: California... | reverse complement strand
TAATCAGTATGCTACACTCCCCGTTGGGTTTCCCCTTCGGATAAACTGATTGACGATAGGATTATATCGAACTCAATCCTAACTTCTTGCTAAGGAAGTATTTATCAAGCGACCAATCTGGGCGCACGGGCATAAATTTGAGTAGTAGTTACACTCTTATGTGCAAGTAGACTCTGTACAGTATATATGTCTGTGCCAAGTTCAAGTTGCAATGAGGCAAAAGTATGGCGGAATGAGTGGAAGGTTATATGCTTTTTGATTCCTGCGGTTTTCAGCCAATCTTTTAATGGATATTGTGTCATAGTGGCTTTGAAACTTTTGAATACCTTGCCTTCGCCTTTAGGACCAATCATTTCAAGTGTACCATCGCTTATGGCAATGATATTCTGTTGGCGTGTCTTGATGCTGACAAAGTCTAAATACCAACCGCCATTAGCATACTGGCGAATGTCTTTCCATTCGAGATTGATGATGTCACTGCGTCTTAATCCGGTTAAGCAGGAGAATATTGAAGCCTTTTTCAATATATCTATATCACACGGAGTCTTGTATAGCATTTTCAGTTCATCTAGAGTTAGGCTGGATTTCTCAACCGGCTCACAATCTATTTTATCAAGGTAATCATTGACATTGTCCTTAATCATCTTATCACGAAATGCAATACTTAGGAATCCTCTGAAAGTTGACCAATAACCTGCAACAGAGTTTTTGCTCAATGGACGATTATTTCTCAGATTCCTTGCTGTAAGTAGGTAATCTCTATATTTACGGCATAGTTCTACAGTAACATCACCAAAAGTACATCTGCCATCGACAAATTTCACGAAGTGAGCATATACGAATTCCCATTTGGGGTTTTTATTCTTTTTAATACGTCTATAGTACTCAAGAAAATCGGCATTCTGATGACTCTTGTCAAAGAAATCATATCGTTCATTAATGATAGAATCATAACGGCGGCATCTAATTGCCTCTGCCTTTTCTGTCATTGAATAATTGAATAGTCTTTCTCGTTGATTCTTTGGATTGGCATAGATATAGATGCCAAGAAATTCATGACGAATGGTTTTCATCGTGAGTTTGTCTCTATATGCTGGATAGAAATCCAGATAGAAAGAAAGCATACCATTTTTCAGTAGCTTTGAGCGGAGGGTAATTGTTTTACAACACTGCATATTGAATAAGTTTTATTATTTGTAATTTATTTCTGGTGCAAAATTCCAATATGATTCTTTATAGATTGAAATCAGCACGTAATCAGTTATGAATAAGTTGAAGTAACTGGAAGTAAGTTCGATTATTCTCCTAATTTCTTCTGAATTATTTTATCAAAATCATCCATCAGTATATAGATACTATTTCCAATTTTCATTTTTTGGATAGTATTATATCTTATATAACTATAGACTTCATCACGTCTTAGGTTATATTTTTCCATTGCTTCAACTACAGAATAGTATTTATCTTTATTGTCAAAGCCTTGGGACTTAACCTTGTCTATATGGTCCTTTGAATAATAATGTATGCCATTATTGATTTTTGAAGGAATATTATGTCTTCGAATAAAAGACGCTCTTCCATCTTTTGTCATTGCATATTGTTTTTCTACTTGTTTCCCTGTTAGCCATTCGGAAACTTCTTCTGAAACTTGATATTTAGAGAAATATGTATCTACGGCTTCTTTTTCGTAACAATTATTATTCTTGACTACAATTCGAGGTATATTTTGTTTTCTAGTTACCACCCATACGTTCTTTCTTGTCATGCTGTATGTTTCAGCTATCATATCAGCTGTATAATATCCTTCCGGGACAACAAAAGGTTCCGACTTTTCCTCTTTCTTGGAATTATCAATTTGGGCTTTTTCTTCTTTTCCTATTCCGTCCTTTTGCCTTCTGATGATTTGGTCAAAATCCTCTTTGTTGACCATAGTTCTGACGCCATCCTTATATCTCTTAATATCATACTTATTGACATAATAACTGATATTTATGGTAGTGAAACCATATTTTTCTTTTATGTCATCGTATGTATAATAATTGGGGTCAATCTTGTTTCCTCTTTCTTTAGCACCATCTATGGCAGATTTGAGGTAATAAACTTCATGATGTCTGTTTTTTCTTGGTACATTATATCTGAGTGCAAAAGTGGCAACGGCTGCTCTAGTCATAGAATATTTTTCCATGATATCTTCAGGAGTATAATAGATTTCCATATCAATATCTTCTATTAGTTCAGCAAAGTTTTTTTCTATAGAAGCTTTATTATAGTATACCCGATTGTTTTCTTGAATTTTCTCAATACCATATAAATTACATCTTCTATATAGAGCCTTCTTGGTAATTTTATACTTTTCAAGTATTTCATTTATGGTATAATATTCAATTTTCTCTTTGCGACCATAGCTTCGTTTTTTATAACTAGGTGCATTATCAAAGAGACTTTCTAAATCAGATCTTCTTATGCGAGTACGTGCTCGTATTTTTAGAGCTTTCACTATTCCAGTACACATATACCTATATACTGTAGCTAAACTAACGTCTAATAATTTTGCAACATCATTAGGGGATAAATAGAATTTATCTCTTAATAGATCAGTATTTGGGAGAGGCGATGGCTGTTCACTTTCTAGATATAACTGGATTTTTTCCTGCCTCTTCTTTGCTTTATAAGCTTTGTTTATACAAGAATGAGAGCAGTATAAACTTGTTATTTTATGTGCAATAAATGGTTTCCCACATAGTTTGCATGTCTTCTGAATTTCCATATTTGTATCCTTTTAAGTCTGCTTTTTCTTCTCACATCTTCTCATATTTTCTCACATTTTCTCATGTGGTATCTTCTATAGCGATTTTTCATTTCTCACATTTTCTCAAAGGAGTTCCATGTATATCACTGAATAGACCCCATTTTATGAAAATTATAGAGCCGAGGTAGAATTAGAATACAAAATTAGCTGAAATAACTCCAAATAAAGAATTGGTAACTTGAAGTGTTAAAACAATGAAAGCCCCTCATAATGAGGAGCTTCCTTATAGTTATTGCAAGTTAGTTGAAGTTAGTTTGAAGGGGTCATTTGCCGATACAAAATTTTGAGAAAATGTTTCCTAGTACCTGGTCTGTGGTTACTTCGCCAACGATATCGGAAAGATAGAAGATGCATTCGCGGAGATCCTGAGAGATGAAGTCGCCGGACAGATCGCAAGCAAGGCCCGATTGAACACGGCGGATAGAATCGAGGGCATGTTTGAGCGCTTCATAGTGACGAATGTTGGTGACAATGATATCGTTCGATGACAGTGCCGGAATATTGGCAGCTTGAACCAGTAAATCCTGCAATTCATGAATATTCGACTTGTGTTTGGCTGAGATACAGATCGATTGGACAGACTCGGGAAGTCGTTCGGAAATGGTTGTCAAGTTTTTGTCGATAAGGTCAATTTTATTAAATACGATGATGAGCTGTTTGCCTTTACAGTGAGGAAAAATCTTGCCGGATAGTTCTTCTATCTGGCGCCCTGCGTCGGATGAATCGATAATCCAAAGCACTATATCTGCCTGGTCGAGCTTGTTGAATGTACGCTCAATGCCGATCGTTTCGATAGCATCATGCGTTTCCCGTATGCCGGCCGTATCGATGAAACGGAACAGGATTCCCTGAATATTCATCGTGTCTTCAATGGCATCACGTGTGGTGCCTTGTATGTCGCTCACAATTGCTTTTTCTTCATTGAGAAGCACATTGAGGAGCGTAGATTTTCCCGTATTGGTTTCTCCGATGATAGCCACCGGGACACCGTTCTTAATGGCATTACCTGTGCTGAATGAATCGGCCAGATGAGAGATGACGGTTTCAATATGTCCAGCCAGAGTCTTGAGTTCGCTACGATCGGCGAACTCAACATCTTCGTGGTCACTGAAATCCAGCTCCAATTCCATCAGCGATGTGATATGCAGTAACTGTTCACGTAAAGTTTTCAGTTCGTTACTGAATCCTCCTCGCATCTGATTTATTGCCAGCCGATGCTGTCCGGTTGATGTTGATGCAATCAAATCAGCAACGGCTTCAGCCTGACTCAAATCCATCTTTCCGTTCAGAAATGCCCGTTCTGTATATTCACCCGGATGAGCCAAACGACAACCATTGTCGATAAGCAATTTAACGATTTGCTGTTGAATATATATCGAACCGTGGCAGGTTATCTCCACTGTATCTTCACCTGTAAATGAGTGAGGAGCACGGAATAAGGCGATTAATACATTATCCAGGTCTTCATCATTTTTTCGTATTACACCATAACTAAGCGTGTAAGCTTTTTGCTTGAACAGATCTTTACCTTTGGTATGTGGGATAAACAGCTTGTTGCATATGCTGATGGCTTCGGTCCCGGAGATGCGAACGACCGCAATGCCTCCGGTTCCGGGTGCTGTAGAGATAGCGCAAATGGTGTCTTCGTTTATCATTTTAACAGGATTTAAATGCCGCTATACTGTAATCAGTTCATACGACTGGGTTCCGAGACCAATTTTTTCACCGTGTTCTAATGCCGCCTGCCACTTGGTGTCCGGATGCAGGAGGTGAAATTTATCGACACCTACAAGATGTTCATGCGGATGTTCTTCAGCCAGCTTGTTGTTTCCGCCAATGACCGGCGCACTGTTTACAAGGTCGACACAAGCTCTGTCCAGAGCAATAGGATCAAAGGAAGCAGCGATACCAATGTTGGAGACGATCGGTGCATCATTGTGGTTCCAGCAATCACATTCGGGTGAAACGTCCATAATGAAGCTGACATGAAAGTTCGGTTTGTCCAGCAGGATTGCTTTTGTGTATTCGGCAATTTTGCAGTTCATTCGTTCCGAAGTATCCCATGAAGCCAGTACAGCACTGTCATACTGGCAGAGTGCTACGCATTGTCCGCAGCCTACACATTTGTTGTAATCTATTTCGGCTATGTGATCTTCTTTGACATGGATGGCATCGTGTGCGCAGTTTTTTTCGCAGATAAGACATCCTTTACAGTTGTCACGGTTGATAACCGGTTGCGCCGCCGAATGCAGTTCAAGTTTCCCTGCAACGCTGGCACCGCCCATACCCAGATTCTTCAGTGTTCCGCCGAAGCCGGCTTGTTCATGCCCTTTAAAATGAGTCATGGATATGATGATGTCGGCGTCAGCCAAGGCAGCACCGATTTTTGGTGCCTTGCAATATTCACCATTGATCTCGATTTCGCGACAGTCGGTTCCTTTTACGCCGTCGGCAATGATTACCGGGCATTGTGCTGAAATAGGATTAAAACCGTTCTCCATGGCGCTGTTTAAATGATCCACCGCATTACTGCGCCCGCCGGAATAGAGCGTATTACAGTCTGTAAGGAAAGGTTTTGCTCCCATACTACGAAGCAAAGAGGCCATACGCGCCACATAGTTCGGACGGATATAAGCCAGGTTTCCCGGCTCTCCGAAATGTAGTTTTATAGCAACGAACTGGTTTTTAAAATCGATCGATGCAATGCCTGCACGTTTCACTACGCGCTCCATTTTGTCTAACAAGTTGCTTGACGGATTGGTACGCAGATTGGTAAAATACACTTTTGCCTTTTCCATGATTGTTCTCCTTGTATGTTTTTGTGATGCAAAGGTAATTCATGATGTACATAATCGCAACTGTGGAAGAAAAATTTATTTTTTCGCCTGGACTTAAGTGTTTTTTGTTTTTCAGGAGCTCATATTTTTCTTGAATTGGCTCGGTGACAGTCCGGTAATAGTTTTGAAGGCGTTATAGAACGACTGACGGTTATTGAAGCCTACTTGTAAAGCCAGATCCTCCATAGAATGATCTTTCTTATTCGACAAGATGCTAATGGCTTTACGAATGCGGTACTTATTGATGAAGGTCTTGAAGTTGTCGCCGGTTTCATTGATGGAATTGGAAATGTAGGTCCGGCTGATGCCTATTTTCTTGGCGAAGGAATCCAACGACAATTCAGTGTTTTGGTAACATTTTGAAAGTTCAATGTAATCACATATTTGTTGTAGTAAGAATTCCTTGTTTTCTTCTGAATCCTTTTCAGGCGCGAAATATACGGGTTTAGGTTCTGAAGGTACAGCATTTACGAGGTGCGGTTTGCTTTCATCGGCCCATAGTTGAATTTTTTGTACTAATATATGATATGCTTTTCGTTTTTGAATATACAAGATAATATAAAGGAATAGAGATATTGAGATGATGATGCTTATGATGAGTATTGAATTGAATCGGGTTTCATAGATTTTTTTTGCGTTTATTTCTTTATTTAGTTCGATCTGGTAGTTCTTTTGCTCGATCAGCATGAATTTATTCATATTGTAGCGGTTATCTTTTTGCTGACTTTTCATAAAAGCCGAGTCTTCATAAATGTGGGAGAGCATGGCATTGCCTATCCCACTGTAGTATTTGCTTTTTGCCAGATAAAATTGTTCGTCTTTTGTGAAATTGATTTGAGCTTTGCAGGCACATTTTTCAGCGAGAAGAATATATTGGTGGGCTTTATTGTATAGTTCCAGTGCGCAGTAAGACTGAGCAATGATGAGTGCCAGAGAATAAGAATAGGTATAATCATTAGCTCCATACATGACTTTTAGCGATTCTTTCATTATGCTATTGGCATAGGTGTAGTTTTTGCGATAGTAATAGTTTTTCCCGATGTTTCCTTTGGCAATGGCTTCCCACAAGTATGCACTGTTTTGTATATTGTGCTCTTTGTTGAATTTGGAGATAGACATGAACCATTTATCTGACAAGTCGTAGTCTCGATAATAATTACGGTAGATCAGTCCCAGATTATTTCGAGCAAGTACAAATATGAGGTCTACGTCTTTGATAAAACAGGAGTTGACAACCTGTTTGAAGTATTTCTCCGCTCTCTTGCAGTCATTATAATTCAGATACATCTCGCCGAGGCGGAATTTGCAGTCTATAACGTCTGGAAATTCCTCCTGTGTGACCTCATTAAGCATTTTTTCTAATAGCCAGGTATATTCCGTTTCATCAGGAATGTCTTTGTTGACAAAGAAATCGAATAGTTGACGGATAATTCTAAGTTCGAATACTTTGTTGTTATGTCTGCGACTATCCTGTAATAGTTTGTTCATATCTTTGAGAAACTTTTGGTCGGAACCGTTGCGGTAATCGTGTATGAAATTGGCTTCAATGAAATCAGCTTCGATCTGCCACTGATGATCTTTAGTATCTGGAACGGCACGCATCTGCTTTATGGCGAGAGGAATACCAGCTGCATTATTATGGTTAAATCTTGTTCGCAACGTATCGCGCAGGGCATAATGATACGAACCGTAGGGTTTGTCTGCGAACTGCATGAATGGATTCTTTTGCGCAGATATGACAAACGAGATATTGAAAAAAAGTAAAATTATATAAGGATATAGATGTTTCATCAAACTATTAATTTTTCATGGAACAGTGCAAATATATGAAAATAAAAGATAAATTCGGAGTTGCAGGATTGTAATATTATTACAAAACATATGTGGCAGATAAAAATAGAAAATAAATGATGCAGAGTAGTGAAGACATCAATATTGTTCTGCTGAGAGTTTGTACTGTTGCAAAGAGTTTTGTATTGTCTTTTAGCAGATTTGCAAAAAAAAGGCTGCAACTTGCGCCACAGCCTTTTGAAAATTGTCAAATAAATCGTTTATTGTGTTACCGCTTTCAATGTCAGGGTAAACGGAGCAGTCTCAGAACCGCTGGTACCGTTTTTAGCGAATGCAAATGATTCTGTGGCCGTATAGATGGCACTGGTATGATGGCTGTAATACTTGAAGTACACTGCGCCTTCGTTATCGGATTTACCCAAGATATTGAATGCATAAACGGTTTTTCCACCGACAACGGATTTTGTAGCCAGACCCCGGCATTCATTGCCTATAAATGCGGCAAAAAGATCGGCACTGCGTAGTTCGAACGGCAGTGGCTCGTTGAGCAAAACCACTGCTTTCATAGTTGCCGTGTATTTGCCGGATTCTTCAAATGGGGGTACGGCCGGATTACTTGCTTGTCCATAAGTGGCATTTTGCGTAAAGTCCACTACGTTGGCACAGGTGTAGGTAATCTTGTTTTTGGCACTGTAATATTTGAATGAAACTTTTTGTGTCTCGGCTGAGTTCCCCCGGATGTAAAGAAAGAAAATGCTTTTTCCATTTACGATCTGAGGCTTTGCGATGCCTCGGCAATCATTGCCAATGAAGGCTGACAGCATATCGCCACTGTCAGCGTAATCTTCTAGAAAATCCGAAAGTTTGATGATCGCCGTCATGCTGAACTGATAGATGCCGCTGGAAGGGGTACTCCATGAAGTGGGAGCAGTCTCCGACCCTGACAGATCGATGTTCCATGTTGGTTCATCGACCTGAACAGGCGTAGTACTGCCGTTGTCATCGGACTTGCTGCAACTCCACATAAAAGTGAAGACGATAATAAGAATTATATAACTAATTATATGTTTCATAACTTCAAAATGTTTTAAATGTTACTTCTTTCTGACTTTGTAAACATGCTTTTCGCCATTGATGGATACGACAGCCATGTAAAGGGTACTGACAATATTGTCGGTACATTGCCAGCGATGATGCCAGTAACCGGAAGTCGTAGTTATTACATCATAATTGTACAGGAGGCGTCCGGTCAGCGAATAGAGCATGATGCGAATATTATCTCCCTGAACGACATTCATGTCGAAATTGAGTTCACTATCGAACGGATTCGGATAGACGGAAATACCGATATTGTTAACAAAATCAAGAATAATCGGTTGTTCAATGGTCCCGCGAACTGCGTTAGAATGATAATCAAACAATGGGGAAGTTTTTCCTATGATTTGTCCTGCACGTTCGAGTCCAAAAGAAACTGATGCATTGGAATCGACACCGACAGTGATGAAGTAGAGCGGATTACCATTGATAGGATTTTCATTAAGAGAGGCAACACCACATATTTCATTGCCGGCATAAGCCAGAAGCTTATCGCCTGCCTGAAGTGGCAGATTGTCGGCAACAGTGGCAACCATCGACATGTTTGTTTCATTGCTGAGTTCCTTCAAGACATTCTCATTCATTGCGCCGTTGGCACGTGTAGTCGTTTTTGTGGCATTTCCCGTGAGATCAGGATAAATGAGAGATCCGCCGTTAGTACTGAACATCATGTAACCTTTGCCTGGTTCCATATAGGTTAAGCTTCCTACCCAGCCAATATTTGTACCGTACATTGAGAAAGCATTCTGAGATTTGATGATGTCGCCTTCTTTGGCTTCATAACTGCTCAGAGCTTCACTAACCTGCAAATTGGCTGTTGGTATATAACTTATGTAGTTCCAACCTTTAGTAATGTTTAGTGTTCGTTTGTCTTTGTCGGTGATATAATTGCCTGATACACTCAATTTCTGAGTTTTACCGGACTGTATGAGGAACATATGCTTGTTGTCGAATGTTATCTTGTCGCCAATCCAGGAACCATTGCTATTGGAATAAGCCGCAAACGTACCATTTGTTTCATCCTTGATTTGTTCATCGCCACTAAAAGAAATTTTCTTTAGTAGACTTGTCGGATTCGACAAGTCATTACTTGCTACATTGAACGATACCCAGTTCCAGCCCGATTTTAGACTTATATCTTGTGTGATACCTGTTTTAGCATTGAATATGACAGGGTTGGAGACTGAGCCGATGACTGTATCGCTTACGAATGTGATTACGTTGTCAGACGTTGCACTATAGATAACACCACTGCTGGCATCCCAAATTCTGAATTCAGGATTACTGAACCGCTTTTCATTATTGTAAATTGACATGAATACGTACCACATATCATTTATTTTCAGGTATTGATTGTTGCTTTTGCCAATGCAATTTCCATTGCTGTCGAAAGCAGCCAGAACATCTTCCTGGTCTGTAGAAAAGACATCGTTGACGCGAATTCTTCCATAAACATTCATGCTAAACTTATAGTCTTCCGGATTAACACCCCAGTCCGGTTGTTTATCAAACACTTTCAATGTAATAGGTAATGCTTCGGTTACGTTATTGTCGCCCTTGACATATACTATTTCATCATATTTGCCAATATTGATACCTTCATTGATTGTAAATGTAATGGTCTCCCTGCCCAGTGGATCGAGTGAACCTGATTCCGGAAAAGCTGTCAGCCATGCTGGAAGTCCGACGATTGAATAGTTCTTTATAGAGCCACCGATGTTTTCCACATCGACATTAAATGTCATTGCAGTATTGACTTTTTTCTCTTTTGATACTGACGATTCGCTCCACTTAAGTTGATTCTGATTGATATAAGCGCTCCATGTGACCGGACTGAGCATCAGGTTACCATTTAGGTCGATAACATCCTTGACAGTGATGTTTACTGTCGTCTTTTCAAGCGCTTCAGGCGTATCCGTAAGATTAATTATCAGTGCATCTTTATTGACCACGAAATTGAACGGAATAGAAACTTCCGGACCTTTAGCTCTTACAGGTGCTTTTTCCATAGAACTGACGGCACCAATAAGCGTAACCAATGTTGAATCGGAGACAATATCTTCACCACTGTATACTAACTCCTGCGCATTGGCACTGTTGATAATATACTTGCTAAACGGTAGGTATGTCATCAATCCCATTTCCTTGCCATTCGGACAAACATTATACTTATCAGCAATATAAGTCGACTGCAAGGCCATATTCCATAATTGGAGTTCATCAATCTGTCCGTTCAGATACATATCTGTGTGTTCGGTTGAAGCGCTTGATTCAACCCAAAAACGAGCTCCCAAATTTAGTGAAGGAGCCGACATGCCGCCTAACTTGTTTGCATCGAAATATGATTTCAACGCGCCATCGATAAATATTTGCGCATTGCCTGCATTGCGATTAACAGTGATAGCGAAATGATGCCAGATATTATCCAGATAGTTCCCGTCAACCGTTTCTTCGTCTCCATTATTTCGGAAGATCAGTTTTCCATTTTCAAAACCGATGAATACTTTATTATAGCTTGTATTACTTTCGTCGCCAATCCCTTTACCGTTGGATACGAGGGCCGCATCGGTCTGTCCGGAACCTGCTTTGAACCAGAATTCAAGGGTGTAGTTCATTTCGTCGGTTATAGCGATACGCGAACTGTTAATCTTGGCTATCGATTTGCCGTCGAAAGCCATTGACATTCCGTCTAAAGTACTCCATGTTGCCCCTTTAATCCAGGCTGTAGCGCCTTGAGCCTTATCGGTTACAGTCATACCTTTGCCTTCATTCATTGGGTAGTAGTCCATCATGCCCAGTTCCTGACCGGTGTATATAGTCAGTTTGTTTGCAATAATGGTTGATTCGCTTACGACCTTGTCCCAAACACGCGCTTCATGCATCTTTCCGGCGAATAGATTGTCGCCATTCACACCACGCCCGAAATAGATTACTCCGGATCCGGTATATTTGTTTGCATTGACACCGGTGATCACAGCTTGTCCTCCAAAATAAGCATCGAGCTGCTGGCTGGTTGCATTGTAAGTCATAGCTACATGCGCCCAATCGGTTGTCTTGAATGCTTGCGGAAGAGATGAGTAGGTCTTGTCGCCAATTTGAACCTGTATAGAATTATTTGCCCCAATCGATAGTTCCATTGCATTGGCAGAAGAACCGTGGCTGAAAAGTGTCATCTTCTGTCCGAGCGAAGCCGGAAGAACCCACATCTCTATAGAAAAACTCTTGCCGTTTAAATTGCGTTCGGCTTGTGTTACCAAGTATGCCGCTTTGCCATCGAAGGTGAGCGAAGTAGAGTGATCGGTATTCGTACCGTTTCGAATAGCCGTGACTTCAAAATTCTTCACATTAGTCATTACGCCTTCGGCAATTTCTTCATTAAAGGTTACTTTTAATTCGTCTTCAACATCCAAGATTCCATCGGCCGGCTGAACATTACCGAAAACTACAGGTCGTTTGGTATCTTTCGTGCCGCTTGCCAAGGTAGAAGTTTTTGTAACGAAATCGTTACCTACTTTACTGAAAGAAACAGCGCGCATATCGTATTTTTGGTCTTCAGCGCCGAAGAAGCGACTGCCTATGGTAGATCCTGTAATCATTGCTTTTTCACCTGAAGCCACTTTGAACTTGGCCGAATCGGTGTAATAGCTGCATATTGTTGTCCATTTCGTATCCGACTCCGAAGTAGCCTTATACTGAAGTTCGATATGATCGAATCCGGTAAAGTTGACATCGAATCCGTCGATGGTAACAGGCATATAGTATTTACCTGTGATGGAATCCAAAGGCGAGTTCGTATTCAGTGTCCACTTGTCTGTCGGACTTTTGATATTAATATCGGAAGAAGAGGGGATAAAATGTGCAGAAAGATAAACCGTATCAGTAATGTTGTCATCGCACTGTGAACGCAGGACCAAAGCTAGATTATCATAGTCATAATCTGTTCCGCGTCCCACTTCGAGCACTTTGTTCAGTACATCTCCGAAAGGAATCTCGATCGAACGTCCGTCACTTAGCGGCACGCCGTCGATAGAAAACTTCGCGCCATGCTGATTCTGCCAGTCGACTAGAGCAAGCGTATAAACACCTGAAGATTTTGTTTCAGATTCGGAGTAAAGCTTCAGGTTGAACTTTGCCGTTTCATTGGAAGGAATGTTGCTGACAACAGGATTGTCCACCATCAGAACAGGCTTTTCTATTTGTTGAGTAGATTCGCTTAAGGTTGTGCCCGGATAGTAATATTTAGATACTCGTTTGTCTTCATGCGGACAAGAAGTTGCTCCACCCATTGTTTTAAAGATAAAATTACCGTAAGTGTCCTTATTTTTATTTTTATCTTCATCATAGAAGGATGAGTCCTGAACCGCTTTTATACGGTAGACATCCACACTCAGGTAATCATTGGTCCCTTCGTCAGCCAAAACAAAATCGGAAGTACGATTCTCCGTTGTTGTAGATTCGTGTTCAATGCTGTTTGTAGCTCCTACCGTTTCTTCTATGGATACGGCAAAGCCATGTTTATCAATAGCGAATCCAAATTCTGTTGATACGCCGGCAGCTATATAGAGATCAAAATTATATTTTTCGGAACTCGAATAAGAATAGGATTCTGCATATTCTATAGGCGAGCCTGAATGGAATGAATAATTGTTTAGCTTGGTAGTTGCCGTAATTTTTTCCTGTTCATTTAACTTTAGCACGCGCTGCCATTCTTTAATGGATTGGTTCAGGGTAAAAATTGTATCACCCTGATTAGTTTCAGCGTTTGGTTCAATAATCTTATATCGTAAATATTTTTTGAGTGAATCAATATTATAACTGCTTATTCCGATGTAATTTCCATTACCATCAAGATTATCTTTACCATAATCGGAATCGGTCGAATCCAGTAGAGACAGATAAACCCATTGTTTTGTGGAATTGGCACGTTGTTGCGCTTCTTGCTCCGTAATTCCTTTAAGAAGGAAAGAATTTCTTACCCTCTCAATGTTTGGAATCAAAACTTCTTCGATATGTTTTTGAGGATAAGCAAACATTGTATTGAAATCCTTGTTAATTGCCAGAGCGATATTATTTACCAGGTAATACTGCCCGTCTGTTGTTTGATCTATCACAGTCAATGTGGAACCCGATTGTGTATTTTTTGCAGCATTGTACATATCTTTGGCAATGATTCCAACATTGTCTGCAGGCCCATATGTCAGGTTTGATGTCGTACCAATGAACACGTCACCGTCCGCACCCACATATGCCGGATTATCACTGGTTTTAAAACTGGTGGTAGTAGTCATTGAATAACCGTAAGAATTTCCCCACGCGCCGGATTCTTCATTATGAATTTTAGCCCCTACATTATTATCTAATTCCATCGCTGAATTTGTTATTAACCCTACAGCGCCTATTCCTACAACTTTGGTAACGCCGAAAGCCGCTAGCAAAGAGATGTTGCCTTCATTCTTGACACCTGTACTTGATGAATAGTTATAGGAAGTTGTAACACCTTTTTGCAGATACGAGTAACTGTTGCTTCCAGGGGGATCACGTAAAATATACATCAGATTGATCGGGCCTCCTGTAACGTAATCTTTTCCCTGACTACGCGATCCTAATAAGTAAGCTTTCAATTGTGTAGCCTGAACATTTTGTCCGTCAATGCTCATCGCCATGTCGAGAGTCCGTAAGGCATTGACTCCCTGCAAAGAAAATGGTACATTATCGACTATAATATTTACAATAGTTTCTCCCAGGCTATCTAGTTCTGCCGTGAAAGGAACAGCCTGAGCTTTAAAACCGTTTGATATTTTTACTATTCCTCCGTTCAGATTGACTGCATCTATTTTAATATCCGGGCCCGATTTTACATTATTATAATAGTAGTCTTCGTGAGCCGACACTTTCATTTTATACAATGTAGAGTGGAATACCGGATAGCCAAACAGGTATAGTTTAGTTTTATCATTATACAAATTTATAGTCTGTGTTCCTGAAAGTTTTTCAGCATTATAATTCAAATCACCGAAGTATTCAAGTTCTTGACTGTCACGATACTGCTTATAGGTGAGAGAGGTGTTGTTACGATAAATGCGGTTATATTTTTCATTATAACTGATTGAAAGACTTTTGTGCGATACGGTATCTGTATAATCAGAAGTCTGCTCGGTGAACTTGTTACTCAAATCGAGTGTTGCTGAACTTGTTCCATTAGGGAATAGAGTGTTATAACCGGTTGCCGATATTTCTATAATCTTGTATTTCACTGGATACATCATCGCTACATATTCACCTGTTTCTACGTTTGGCTTAATGGTAATCTGTTGCTTGGCATAATGAACCTGATTTTGATGCTTGCCGTCATAATGGTTCATTGTTGAATCGACTGGAGTGTCACTGTTTACAATATATGAAGTGTTGTCTCCTTCGAGTGTCATGACAATTTTGGGACTATCGCCAAGATTATTTTTTGACAGAGAGAAGCCCAGCGGATAAGATTCTTGTTTTGTTCCACCTGCTACGCGCCCGATAAGTTTCACCTTTGTCCGATCCCAGAAACGTAAGTTTGCCATAGGTTGCTGGAAGTTGAAATTCAGTCCTTTTGAATCTTGCAAAAGACCATTATTGGCAAATGTATGATTCGTTTTTACTATACGTACAGTCTGTTCGCCTGCGGGAACACTGAATTTGAAGCTTCCGTCTGTGCCGCTGCGTACATAATCGCCATTGCTGGTCACAGGAGTACCGCCTATCTCAAAAGTGGCATCCTTAACGGGAATGGTACTGTTTTCATAAAAAACATATCCGGATATCAATATCGCCGATTTATCTGTGAAATTAACATCAGAGAAGGTGGGCTGTGTAGCGCTGATATCAATTGTTTTGGAGGTTGGTTCAAATGTATGATTCGGATAGAATGGTGTTAGTGTATAAGTTGAACTCGTCCCTTCATACGGAATACCTGAGATGCGATAATAACCTGTCTTGTCTGTCAATCCGCGGAGACATAGCTGACTTTCCGTCGGAATCTCATCTGTATTTTTGCTAAGTACGGCATTATGCACTTTTCCATGATTGGCATTGTGTGTTTCTCCTGAATATGACAGATCGTAAAATTCATCGCTGACGGGATCATTAAAACGCCAATAGGCACAAAGATTCTCTTCGTTACCTGCAAGTATGCGGTTATATGTCTGTTCGATCTCATTGGTGTTTGCCTGCGTATGATTGTTCAGGGCTCTATTCCATAGGCGTATTTCATCTATATATCCTTTGAATCCTTTACCCATTATTACTTTCGCAGTTGTTGTAGCTCCTTCGTTGCCGGCGGTTATTATGTTTGCTACTTCCGTTGAATCAATATATATACGCAATGAATCGGATGCGTGAGTCAATGTAATCTGGCTGAAGCGGTCGGTAGGTATGACTTCAGGACTTGTTGCTTTGACCGTACCTCCGTTGGCGCTGAAAGTAAGTTTACCTGCACTCAGTCCGACCTGATAACGACCCCAAGAAAGGAGCATCGCTGTTTGATTTGCTGTTGTAGGTTTTATAAACGCCTGCAGTGAAGCATATGCAGGAATGGCAATGGTACTGTCTGTATCCAGATAGCTGTCGTTGTTCCCGGCATAGAGGAAACTATTACCTCTGGTAATGGTTTTGCTTGTTACGCGAACATCGGCGTTGGCTACAGCGTCACCGTAGCCAAAATTGATCTGTCCGCTGACAGCTCCTGTGGGCGAACGGAATCCCCGGTCGGTCATGACAGAAGGGTTACTGATCGTTTTCCCGTTGCAGTTGCTGGTAGCAACAACTCTGTATACATAAATATTCCCTGCACTGCCTTTTTCATCATCAAAAAGGCGCTGTTCGGCTGTTGCTGTTCCGGCAATTTGATATTTGTCGTCACTATCGCCTACCAGCTTACGTTCGATATTGAATTGATCGGTGGCGTTGCCATCAGTGGTCCATTCTATGCGGGTGTAATTGGGATAGTAACCTTTTGATGCTGTGATACTTTTTACTTCAGCCAATAGCGTCGGTATTAGTTGCCCGTTGCTCACTGCATCTATTTTGGTTGTTGCACTATATGCAGTAATGGCGGGCTGTACATACACAGTGTAGGTATAGACGTGACACATCTGCAGATTCTTATCAGTATAAGAAGTAGTAGCAGTATCCGGAATTTCAATGATTAGCGTAGCATTGTTGTTCTGATCCGTGCGCAAGAGGTTAACTTTAGAACCTTCAGTCCATACAGAGTGGTTAGAGGATACCGGTTGCATTTTCCAATTTATCTGGATAGAACTTCCGTCGGGAGTTAATGTCGCACTGGCTGATGCAACTCCCCGATGTTGCATATTGAAAGACGAATTAAAAGAATAGGCTCCAGCCCATTGCCATACATTGGCTTTCTCTCTCCGGATGCGGTAATAGACAGTTCCATTCAGATTATAATCACCTGTATTATCAGTTAATTCATACGATGCTTTGGTTTGTGAGAATGCTACTTTATCGAGTGTTACAAGGTTCTGCGAAAAGTCCGCCTTTGTTGAGCGTTGGATTTCAAAATTGTCGGTTGTATATAGATCGTCATTGGCATCAGTATCTGTTATCGACCAGGTGACTTTTGAATTACCGTTGGCTAAGGAAGTCACTGAGCCATTTGAGGCTTGTCTGAAAGGAGCAAGGGTAAACGTTTCAGTTTTGATCAGATACATATCGTTGTAAATCTGATTTAATTTGTATTTGTAGCTGGCTGTATGTGTTTGTTGTTTGTTGGAAATGTTGAAGTATTTGTTTCCGTTTGCAGAAGTACTGTTTTCATACACGTTATCCCATGCAAATTGCGAACCGGAGAGAGGTTCCTGGTAAGAGCCTTCAGAAATGCCGCTATAATTCACATAATAGGTGTTTGGGAATTCCGAGTATGGACTTAATACCGATGTGATTTTCGGAGTTGAAAAATTGATTGCCGTTGCATCCATATCTTTTGTTAATTTGAAAGCATCATGACCGTCGCTGTTGTAATCAACTAAGGCTTCAACCTCTATTTTCATGTTTTTATCAATGAAGCCTTCGGGGGGATACCATCTCCATTTTGCCGTGAAGTATTGAAATGATCCGATAGCTTCCTGATCCATATATTTTCTGGTTTTACTTGAAGTTAACTCAGCATTATTTTTATTACCTCCGGATCTATTGTCGTATATATCGACTAATTGTACGTGACCCACGGACGAAGTGCCGGCCGACATCCATGCTTCTACCCAGGCTTTTGTACCGGTATGTTCTTGCCAGCTTTCTGAAACATTATATTCACCCTCTTTATTGGAACTCCAGCTTACACTTTCGGATTCAGTCGATCTGAATCGGAAAATATCAGTCCAGGAACTGCCGTCAGTCGTCGATACTTTGAAAACAGCTTCCGGAATTCCTTCATCACTATTACTCCATTCGTAGACAGGCATCGAAAACTCAATGTATCCGGAAGTCGAGAGATAATTGACTAACGTCATCTTTGATGACTCGATATAATGATCGCCCCAACTTTTCTGCCATACTGCTGTCAGGAGGAATATAATCAATAACATTCGCCACAACCTGTTCCATTGGGGCGATGATGATTTTGAGGAATTGTAGTGTTGTTTCATATTTTTTTGATTTGTTTAATTTGTGCGAACTTATTTAAAAACTATTCAACGTTGGTAAAAAATCGTGCAATTTTTGTCAAAAATCGTACAATTTTTTTTGAGATAACTTTTATGAGAGCGTATCCTTTTATATGAATCGTTCTTTTTTACAAGAGCGTGTCCTTTTCGATAAAATCGATCATTTCAGGTACTGTCTTTTTTGATATAATTGTGTATCTTCGCAGCAAATATTTTGGATTATGATAGACATAATGAAAAATAGACGAACAATCCGTAAATACGCAAACCGGGATATTTCCGAAACCTTATTGGAGGATTTGCTTGAAGTGGCTGCACAGGCATCGAATACCGGAAACATGCAGCTTTACAGTGTTGTAGTTACGCGTGATGAGGCGATGAAGGCAAAGCTGGCTCCGGCGCATTTCAATCAACCGATGATTACGGGAGCTCCGATTGTTTTGACTTTTTGCGCTGATGCAAACCGGTTCGTTAAGTGGGCGGAACAGCGCAAGGCAGTGGCGGGCTTTGATAATATGCAGACGTTTATTGCCGCCACCATTGATTCGATGCTTTTCGCTCAGTCGTTTTGTAATGCCGCAGAAGAAAAAGGACTGGGCATCTGCTATCTTGGTACGACGACCTATAATGCCGATCAGATCATTGATATACTGAATCTGCCTCGTCTGGTTGTCCCGATTACGACCGTTACAGTAGGTTATCCTGCCGAAGAGCCTGCTCAACCCGAACGTCTGCCGCTGGCAGCCGTGATACATCAGGAGAAATATACCGATTATACGCCGGCCTCAATTGATGCTTTTTATTGCGATAAAGAGGCGTTGGAAGTCAACAAACAGTTCGTGAAAGAGAATGGTAAAGAAACGTTGGCTCAGGTATTTACCGATGTACGTTATACAAAAGCCAACAACGAGTATTTTTCAGAAGTATTCATGAAGGTATTGCAAAAGCAAGGCTTTATGTAAGTTAGTAGGAGTGATGGCCGGCCTCCTTTAGTAATTTTATATATACACATTGTAATTATGGAACTAGACAGCGCTACCGATCTGTTTGACGGTGAAAGAATTGAATCAATTATTTTCAACAACGGCCGTATTCTGGATGATAAGATGTTTATATCATCCACATTCGTGGATTGTGATTTTTCTAATGCGGAGATTACAAATTGCGTGTTTAGCGATTGCGACTTTATAAATTGTAATCTTTCTATGTGTAACTTAAAGGCAACCAAGATAGATGATGTCAGTTTTAAAGACTGCCAGCTGATGGGGATAGACTTTACGGTGATGCGATGGCCGAAGATAGCGCGAAAGAAAGGCAAGTTTGCCGTATCTTTTGATCATTGCGTGTTAAACTATTCGATATTCATTGGCATGAATATGTATATGGCGCATTTCACTGACTGTTCACTGAAAGAAGTATGCTTTGAAGAAACCGATTTAGAGAAAGCGGTATTTGATAACGTAGATTTGTCGTCAGCCATATTCAACAACACCAATTTGAGTGGCGCCGACTTGTTGAAGGCAGCTAATTACAATATTAATCCAGGTACCAACCGATTGACAAAAGCAAAGTTTTCATTGCCCGAAGCGATGTCGCTGCTTTATTCCATGGATATAGAAATAATCTGAGAACAAACGATTCTTAATGCGATCTTTGCATTACAGGGGCAATCATAAAGAGTAATTTGATATTGCAAGCTCTTTTTGTAGTGGATTGTAGCTTGCTTTATTTCCTGATGTAGTCATATTTGGATTAGAATGCTGTTTGATTTCTTTCTTCGGCAGACAATGAGCACTTCTGTTATGTATCAAAAATTGATGTTTTAATCTTTGAAAATGCGTTTCGAATGGTTTAGGAAATTCATTCGAATGTACGGACTTTTTTATTCGAATGAAACCTCTGACGCATTCGAATGAAATGATTCTTTCATCCGAATGTATTTCGAAATACATTCGAATATATTTTTATGCATTAATCATCTGTTTTATAGTGTATTGTGTATTTAATGGCTTTTTTATTGCATAAATGAAGCCGTTTTTCACGAAAAAGCGGAATTATCAAAATACTATGTTTCTCAAAGTCTCTTCAAGTTTTTTCTTTGGAGTAGGTATGTAAACGGAACTTTGCCGGAAAACCTGCTTGCGGTTTATGAAAGAAGCCGTCTTGATTTACAGGGCAGCTTCTTTTTATGGCATTGGGATAGTGTTGTCAGATGCGGTCGAGAACTTTCTCGATAAGATCTGTCATTGTCCCCTTGTAGTCCGGATTCATGTTTTTTGCCACCCGTCCGGCAATGATGCAGCAAACGGTCATCGCCCTATGTCCCATCAATGCGGCAATTCCGGCAAGCGAAGCACTTTCCATCTCGTAGTTCGTGATCTGATGTCCCGCGTAATAGAAAGCTTCTATTTTGCGGTTCAGATCCGGATCGGCAAGAGGAAGACGCAGTTGGCGGCCTTGTGGACCGTAGAACCCGTTGGCTGCTATCGTTGCACCACGCAGGATATCACTGCCGGTGATCTGTTCAACAAGAGAATTATCGGCTGTGACTACATACGGTTTAAGCCGTTCGATCTTCCAATCAAGCTGTTTCAGCAGCTCTTCCTCGAAGGTAATATCGCGTACTTTTTCTGTGTCACCGTAGAAATATAGTACACCGTCGAACCCGATGGATTTCTCCGATGCAACATATGTCCCTACCGGCGTGAATGGCTGCAGACCACCAGAAGTACCTACACGAACCAGCGTGAGTTGCCTGAAATCAGGACGGATCGTTCGCGTTGCGAAGTCGATGTTTGCCAGTGCATCAAGTTCATTCATCACGATATCAAGATTGTCGCCGCCGATACCGTGCGAAAGAGTGGTGATTCGTTTCCCTTTATAGGTACCGGTTACGGTATGAAACTCGCGGCTGGATACTTCACATTCTTTTGTGTCAAAATAAGAAGCAATCGTGTTCACCCTGTCCGGGTCACCAACCATCACTACACGGTCGGCCAGCTGCTCCGGCTTCAGATGCAGATGAAAAGCACTCCCATCTGCATTAATAATCAATTCTGACGGTTCAATCATTGCTTATCCTTTTAATGGCTGTGGAGAGGCTGCTGATGGTTTTGCGATAGCGTCGCGCATGTTTGTGTCAGCTTCAATATTCTTCATTTTATAATAATCCATGATGCCCAGATTGCCAGAACGGAATGCATCGGCCATGGCGCGCGGAACTTCAGCTTCGGCTTCGATTACTTTCGCACGAGCTTCCTGTGCTTTGGCTTTCATTTCCTGTTCGATGGCAACAGCCATCGCGCGGCGCTCCTCGGCTTTAGCCTGCGCAATATTTTTGTCGGCTTGAGCCTGATCCATTTGTAGGAATGCTCCGATATTCTTGCCAATATCGATGTCGGCAATATCGATGGAAAGAATCTCGAACGCTGTGCCGGCATCCAGACCTTTGCGGAGTACGAGTTTTGATATCGAATCCGGATTCTCGAGCACGGTCTTGTGATTCTCCGATGAACCGATGGATGAAACGATCCCTTCGCCAACACGGGCTAAAACCGTTTCTTCACCGGCGCCGCCGACCAGCTGCTTGATGCTCGCACGAACAGTGACGCGCGCTTTGGCAATAAGCTGGATACCATCTTTGGCAACAGCTGTCACGGGAGGGGTGTCGATCACTTTCGGGTTGACCGACATTTGTACGGCTTCGAATACATCACGACCGGCAAGGTCTATGGCAGTAGCCATCTGAAACGGTAAATCAATGTTTGCTTTTGATGCGGAGACAAGGGCGTGAACCACTTTCTCCACATGGCCGCCCGCCAGATAGTGAGCCTCCAGTTCATCGCGCGTCAATGTTTTGATGCCGGCTTTGTGGGCTTCAATCATGGCACGGGTAATAATATATGGCGGCACGTTACGGATACGCATCAGGAATAGTTGGATGAGCGAAATGTTGACTCCCGAAACTTTAGCCGAAATCCATAACAGAATCGGTACATAATGAAAGAAGATAATGAGCAGCAACACTGCCGCGCCTAAAAGAACGAATGGTAAAATAGTAATTTCCATATTAATTTTATTTTAGGTGATTATTTATTTTTACGTTTCACAATGACATTGTACCCTTCGACACGGATGACTGTCACTTCGGATTTTTCTTCGATAAGTTCATCGAGCGATTTGGCTTCAACAATGGTTCCGTTGATGGAGGCTTTGCCGATAGGAGCAAGGCGCGAAACAGTGACGCCTTCGTCGCCCACTTTGATGCCCATGTCCTTACTGGAGGCGAGTTTCGAATCGACATTGGTTTTTAGTGCAATGCGGCTGAGTGATTTAGCCCTCAGCATCCAGATAAAAGCAATACCGAACGTGATCAGAGTGGCGATGAGGGCTATGTTACCGGTCCACCAGCTGAGCTTGTAGGCATAATATAAACCTCCCACTGCAAAGATGAATCCGCCAATACCGGCAACGGTAATCCCCGGAAAGAGAAATATTTCCAGCAGGATAAGGATCACGGCTGTGATAAGCAAGAATGTGATAATGATTACGGCAAACATATCAGTATAATTTATCGTTTATTATTCAGATAATTGATCTCAGCATTGCGGGCGTCCTTTTCTAATGATTCGGGTTGTCCGTAAAGATTATATAACTCTCCTTCGGCTTTCAGGATGGTTGTCTTCAGTTGCTCCCGGCTGCCTTGGGCTGCCTTTGAATAAGATGTACGCAAGTTGTCGAGCTTGCTTTCCATCTCTTTAATCTGCTTGTTTACTGCTATATATTTCTCATAGATATTGCGAGCTTCAGGACTTTTGAATTCATGGAGCGTGTAATAGGTTACCCCGTTGCCCAGCATGAATTCAAAATCTTTCTGAATTTTTTTCTCGCCTGATGTTGACTGTGTGTGAGCCAATCGTATCAGGTCAGCATAGTTTGCGCCCGGCTTCCACGAGTCTTTAATAGATGTTATTTCTGCACGTGCACGCTTCATCGACATATCATCGCTCTCGATGCGGCTGTTGTTGCTGTTCGGAATAAACAGATACACGCAGGCCTTGCCTTCAGGTTGGAAACGGTCTGAAACGAACCATCCTAGGTTTTTCATTTCGTCGTATACGATCATGTAATCGTTGTATATGGAGTTGAAAGGCATGCCAAGTTGTTCGGGAGCCAGATAAGTGTCGGAATTTATATTGTAACGTGTAACAAAGAGATCGTAGCCGCCGATGGAACCATTGGCTTTTGACGCGTAGTAGATTGTCACGCCATCAGAAAGCACGTAAGGGTAATTGTCGTCTTCCTTGCTGTTTATAGTCATCGGAAGCTGCTTTTCGTCACCCCATTTTCCCATCAGCAGCGACTGGGTAAAAAGACAGTAGTGGTTGTCACCCGAAGAATGAGCGTAGTATATTTTGTTTCCTTTCTGGTTCTTGTATACGATAGAATTGATATCTTCATTGGTCCCGAAAAATTCCTTGAATGGCATGAGCGATCCGGCTTCGTTGCTCAGCGTATAGGCAGAAAGAAAATGATCTTTGTCGACAACGATGCTGTCGATGATCTGAACATCTTCGACCTTATCCACCATGCGCTGGCAAGTTTTTGAGATTTCTTGTTTGGCTTCCCATTCTGCGGTTTCTTGTTTCTTTTTGGTCAGTTGTTCAATATATTCGTCATACATGGCTACAGATTCGTCGAAACGGTAGGTTTTGAAATAGATATCGGCCAGATATCGACAGGCATTCAAATCTTTGTGCTTATATGCCGTATTGAGATGTTTCTCGGCTGTAGCGATGTCTCCCGTCTCATAACAGCATACGCCATACCACAAATTGTATGACGGATTGCCTGGCGCCTGCTGCACAAGCTTTTCGAAGGCCGGCATAGCTTCGGCATACTTTCCCTCGTTGTACATTTTTTTTGCCTGATCAAGACTTTGTGCAGAAATAGTGCTGCAAAGCATTGCTACTCCTATTGTGTAAAACAGTTTATTTGAAAACCACTTCATTGTTCGATATTTTTCTTATGATATACTGAGTTTCAAAGGTAAGAATATTTTCTGTTGTTCAAACAAATCGAGAGAGAAATATGTAATTTTGTCCCCCTGATTGAGTGAACATATGGCAGTAATAAAAACAGATGAACTTCTTTACCGTAAAGTAGAGGAGAAGGTAAAGAAAGCAATATGCGATTATGGACTGATAGCCGACGGCGACCGTATTCTGATTGGTCTGTCCGGCGGTAAGGATTCGCTTGCGCTCGTCGATCTTCTGGGAAGGCGGAGCAAGGTCTACAGTCCGCGTTTTGAAGTGGTCGTGGCACATATCGTGATGACAAATATTCCTTATCGTTCCGACCTGGATTATCTGAAAGCTTGTGCCGACGAGCATGCGCTGCCGTTTTTTGTGCGCGAGACCTCTTTTGATGCTTCCACCGATCACCGAAAGTCACCCTGTTTTCTTTGTTCATGGATGCGCCGGAAAGCTTTATTCAGTTTGGCAAAAGAACAGCATTGCAATAAGATTGCGCTTGCACACCATCAGGATGATATGCTCGTGACATTGCTTATGAATATGCTTTATCAGGGTTCTGTCAGCACTATGCCGCCGAAGTTAAAGATGACGAAGTTCGATATGGAAATTATTCGTCCGCTTTGTCTTGTAGAGGAAGAGGAGCTTCGCCGTATCGCTGTGTGGAAAGGGTTTAGGAGTCAGATCAAATTGTGTCCGTATGAGACAGCATCGCGACGAAAGGATGCCGGAATGCTGCTTGCACAAATGGAAGCGCTCAACCCGGAAGCGCGTTACAGTTTGTGGCATAGTATGGAAAATATTCAAACCGATTATTTACCTAAAAAGATAAAATAGAGTTATGCGTGGTATTTCTACAATCATGTTATTGATCGTATCCAATATTTTTATGACATGTGCCTGGTACGGTCATCTGAAGTTGAAACAACAGTTCAGCTGGTTTGAACATTTGCCTCTCATCGGCGTCATTATATTCTCATGGTGTATTGCTTTCTTTGAATATTGTGCGCAGGTACCAGCCAACCGCATAGGATTCCGCGATAATGGCGGACCGTTCAGTCTGATTCAGCTAAAGGTGATTCAAGAGGTGATTACCCTGGTCGTATTTGTCGGCTTCAGCACGATTGCATTCAAGGGAGAGTCGTTCAAATGGAATCATGCACTGGCTTTTTTGTTTCTGGTTGCAGCGGTTTATCTGGTATTCAAAAAATAAGAACATTCAAAACAGTAGCTGAGTGCCTGATAAGTCTCCTGTGTAGATAAAGAATAGTGCTACATTCTTTTTCGGAGTGATCCGGATGCGAATGCAGCACTAAAACTATATCTAACTTCGAAGAACCTGATTAACTCTTTACGACGGCAGTATTTGTGTCATCATCATCATCTGCATCTTCTTTTGGAGCTTTCTTTACAAATAGTGCACTAAGTTCAAACAACCCGTAGAGCGGGAAGAATACCACACTTAATGTAAACGGGTCGCTACTTGGCGTGATAAATGCAGCGGCAATAAGCAATCCAACGATGGCATGGCGTCTGTATTTATGAAAGAACGAACGATTTAATATGCCGATCTTCGAAAGCAGCCACGATACGAGTGGCATTTCGAATACAATTCCCATAATGAAGACAAGCATCAAAAAGTTGTTCATGTATGAGTCGAGAGATACTTGTTGAACGATCTCACTACTCAGCTGATAAGTCGCCAGAAACCGTAATGTCATTGGAAATACAGTAAAGTAACCTACCGCACATCCGATGAAGAACATCACTGTTCCCATCATAAACACCAAACGAACATTTTTCTTTTCATTATCATACAACGCCGGGCGGATGAATTTCCATATCTCCCATACCAGGTAGGGGAAGGTGAGAACCAAGGCCACCCAGAATGATAGCGTCATGTGGGTAAAGAATTGAGAAGCCAGTGCAATGTTGAATACCTGTACATGAAAATTATCATTACAGAAATCGGGCAGTACGCTCAGCCATGGACTTACATTCATAAGCCACTGGTTTAATTCGCAAAGCCATCTGTAGAAGATAAAATCAGAAGTACACGGAGCCATAATGACGCGGTCAAAAAGACCATTTGGACCGCGCATGAAGGAGAATACAACGATTGCAAATACAGAAAGAGCTAATAAAGAGCGGAATAGAGTCCAACGGAGTGCTTCCAGGTGATCCCAGAACGACATTTCATCTGATGAATCCATTGTCTTTATTGCTTATCTGTTGTTTTGTTTTGATCTTTTGTGTTATCTATATCAATATCGTCCTCAATTCCTTTAACTCCGTCTTTGAAGTTTTTGACACCTTTGCCAATACCTTTCATCAACTCCGGAATTTTCTTTCCGCCAAAGAGTAACAATACGACAATAGCGATGATAATGATCTCGCCCGTTCCTAAATTTCCAAGAAACAATAATTCTTTCATGATTTATAAATTAATATGTTGTTAATAATCTTCATTCCGAGGCAAAGATACAATTTGTGGTGATTAATAGTTCAGTTAAAACTAAATTATTACCTTTGCACCGTATTAAAAAACTGAAATTAGAAAACGATTAGAAAGATGAAAGCGTATGTATTCCCCGGTCAGGGCGCACAGTTTGTTGGGATGGGAAAAGATCTCTACGACAATAATGCCGTTGCAAAAGACATGTTTGAAAAAGCAGACGAGATTCTTGGTTTCCGTATCACCGATCTGATGTTCGCCGGTACCGATGAAGATTTGAAACAAACTAAAGTTACTCAACCCGCTATTTTTCTTCACTCTGTTATCCTTGCTAAAACATTGGGCGGAGAGTTTAAACCCGATATGACAGCAGGTCATTCATTAGGGGAGTTTTCTGCATTAGTAGCAGCCGGAGCACTTTCATTTGAGGACGGTTTGCAGCTTGTTTCCAAACGTGCTAAAGCGATGCAAAAAGCATGTGAGGCTCACCCTTCGACGATGGCTGCAATCATTGGTCTGCCGGATGAGAAGGTGGCCGAAATTTGTGCAAGTATAGAAAATGAGATTGTTGTCTGCGCTAATTATAATTGTCCGGGACAGGTTGTTATTTCGGGTAGCGTTCCCGGAATCGATTCTGCATGCGAGAAGCTGCAGGCGGCAGGTGCTAAAAGAGCCTTGAAGCTGAAAGTGGGCGGTGCGTTTCATTCTCCATTAATGGAATCAGCCCGTACAGAGTTGGCTGAAGCTATAGAGGTCGCTCATTTTAATAAACCAATATGTCCGGTTTATCAGAATGTAAGCACGGTGGCCGAGACGGAACCTGTGAAGATTAAGTCAAACCTGATTGCACAGTTGACCAGCCCGGTTCACTGGACCCAGAGTATTCAGAATATGATTGCTGACGGTGCCGATCATTTCATTGAATTAGGTCCCGGTACGGTTCTTCAGCATTTGATTGCCAAAATTAGCAAAGACGTCACTACCGAAGGAATGCAATAATTCTTCCGGTTCGAAATAATATATGAAGCCTTGATGCATCTTTTTGCATCAGGGTTTTTTTATTTCCCGGATATGTATTGGATATTTTTTATGAATAAATGATTAAGGTGGGTTCGGTTCGAAGGGAAGAGATAAGGAAACTACAGAAAATAAAAAAGGCCACCCAACGCTCCTTATTTATGCGTTGATGGTCCTCAGTACGGTCTTGTCTGTTAAGGGTTAGTTTTTTGGAGCCTGGCTTTTCAGGGCCATTATTCGGCGAATTTCTGCATTGAGCTGCTGGCTCATCAATCCATTACCAACAGATTTGTAACGTGCTGCCTGATAACGCAGCATAGCTAAATCATACATTTTTTTTTCATTGTCAACTAAAATCATAATTTTCATATTTAACGTTCCCCTCCCTTGAGGAACTTATTAATAAATAGTATAAACACTTTTCTGCCTTAATTCGATGCAAAGATACACATTATGCTATAAAAGTATGCTATAAAACATATTTTTCCGTATAATATTTGTATTTATTTAATTAATGGAAAACTTTGTTTGCATATGGCATATATGCTATTATTTTGTGTATATTCTTGATTTTAAATAATATGGAAATGTTTTAGCGCATTGTATATGCCGCTGTCGTCAACCGCTGTTGTTACATAATCTGCTGCATCTTTTACATTCTGATCTACTCCACCCAGAGCAACACCAATACCTGCATATTCGAGCATGGCAATATCATTTCCTCCATCACCGAAAGCCATGCATTCTTCTTGTTCGATGTGGTAATAATTCAGCATTTTCTGTATGCCAATAGCTTTACTTATACCACATGGAACAACATCGGAAAACAGTGGATTCCATCGTGTGGCTATGCAATGGGGGAGAACCGACATAATCTCTCTTTCTTTTTCGGCGTTAAAAAAGGCAATCAGTTGATATACTTTATTACCGAGCACTTCTTTATCCGGATGAATGGGAGGAGACGGAAAATTAAGCATCCGATAGACGGAGTCGACGTTGTCGTCGATATAATTCATATATATTTCATCCTGCATGACATATCCACAGGGAAAAGGATGTTCTTCCTGGTAACGGATAAGGGCTTCAATGTCATCATTCTCAATATGGTGTTTGTGAATAATGCGGTTGTCGGTCAGGACAATACCTCCGTTCAGTGTGATATATCCATCAAATTGCAAATCTCCCAGATTATTGATGGAACTGATGTGACGTCCGCTTGCGATAAACACTTTGATTCCTTTGGCGCGCAGGATATCGAGCGCTTCGACGGCTGATGGCGGAACGACATGAGTACGGAAACTAACCAAAGTTCCATCGATATCAAAAAAAACTGCTTTGATCATTGATACTGTTTGTCTGAATTGTTATTCTGTTAATTCTAATCCTTTTTTCAGGCGCTCTACGGTTTCTTTGTCGGTTAAAGCCTCCAGAAAAGCTAAGGCGAAGTCAAATGAACGTCCGGCACCAATACCGGTGATGAGTCTGCCATCTGTCGTTACTTTCTCTCCAGTATAAAGGTAACCCTCCATTTTGTCGATCACACTGTGATGACAGGTGATACGGCAGCCTTTGGCTAAGCCGTTTGCAGCAAGTACAACCGGAGCACCGCAGATTGCAGCGATATATTTATTATGTTCCAGGTAATATTTTACAATCCGGCCTGTCTCAAGAGAGCCGGCTAAATGGGTATAACCCGGAAATCCTCCGGGCAAAACAAGCAAATCACCATCTTCAAGTTGCGCTGCGTTGAATGTCAGATCGGCCTTGACGGTTACTCCATGTGAGGATGTTACATACTCGTTTTCTGTTATGGAGACTGTTTTGACATCGATTATTTTACTCCTTTTGCATACATCTACGGGAGCCAGAGCTTCAACAGTTTCAAAGCCTTCGGCTAATAATACATATACCTTTTTCATTTTTTGAATCATTTTATGTATGTGCGTTTACAGGCATTGCCTTAAGCAGGCATATATGTTTAGAAAAAAAGTATATACTTTTAAACTCAAAAGTATATACTTTCATATACCAAAAGTATATACTTTCGATATGCAGAAGTATATACTTTTTAGGTGGAAGTGACTCATGTAGGATTCAAACCTACAACCTTCTGATCCGTAGTCAGATGCTCTATTCAGTTGAGCTAATGAGCCATTAATATAGAATTTGTCACTTGAGTGACTCCAGTAGGATTCAAACCTACAACCTTCTGATCCGTAGTCAGATGCTCTATTCAGTTGAGCCATGGAGCCAATAGCTTTTAATAAGCGAGTGCAAAGGTACTACTTCCTTCGATAAATGCAAATGTTTTTTTATTTTTTTCTTCTAATCTATCATTTTTGGGTTAAAGATAAGATATCCTATGTTGATGCCGAAGTTGAAGTTTTTTGACGGATAGCTATATCCGTTGCCGTAAAAACTGATGGTTGCAAAAGGCAATTGAAGGACCAGTGCCGCTTCACCCATATACTTGAACGATTGGAGAAATTTCCCGTAGTAGGGGATAGCCGTGTATAGATTGTTGTTCGAAATCTCTTCTTTTTTTATTTCATATAGAGGTGCAAAACCATACATGTCTACACGAAAATGGAGCAGCTTGCTCAGTTTGACGACAGGCGAGATTCCGAAGGCGGCGTATTGATTGGCGCGAAAGGCTTCGTTGAATACGATTTTGCTGTGAATGGTCGGTGTAAACGCAGGTGCCTGGAGTACCGATGACGTATAGTTGCTCATCAGGTTCTTGCTGGATATGACTACTTCGCCCAGTAATCCCAGGTTCAGGTGCGACGATATATTATAGTAGTGCTGCATTTCGCCTTTCATTTGCAGCCAGCTGTGGGCATGCATTTCTTTGACCGAACTGGCATATGTTGTTGGTGAAGGAGCAAAATATTCATTGCCTTTCACATATTGGGCGATCAACAAATGCTTTTGGCCGGAGGTCGGGTAAAGGATGTAGTTGAGCGAATTCTGATCAATACTGAGCGACCCGCTGAACAGATTGTACCAGCTGCGATCGGAGGATGCATTCGAAAACGTCATGTTCGATGTCTGAAAGTAGTTGTCGTTCAGATGTCCATAGGCAAGACCGATCTCTGCTTTGGCTCTGTTAAGAAAAGGAAATCCGAGCTTCAGTTTTGCATAAAGCTCTTTTTGTCGGATGAAAGCGGGAAGCACATCTTCATAAAAAAGAGATTGGCTTTCGGAAAATCGACGGTCGGAAAAGGCTCCTTGTATGTTTAGATAAGTAGGGATGCCCGTCAGCAAATATACTCGCCCGTTGAGCAAGACTCCGCTGAAAGAGTTGCCCACCTGAAAGTTCGTATTGACATCGGCTGCATAGTAACCCAGATACTGGTATCCGACGCCAAGAAACAACTGATTGGCCTGATAGGAGGATATATTGCCTCCGAAACCTATTTTAATCTCTTCTCGCATCTTGACATCCAGATACAGGTCGAACTTTTTTTCTTTCCAATTGTATACGGCATGTGGCAGAATTTCTTTGATCTTTGAGTAGGTAAGCATTTTAAAATAAGCGCGTTTGAAATCCTCCATCGTGAAGTCCTTGTTTTCGTCGCGATGCAACTGTGCCTCTATGTATTTGCGCTGTGCTTCATTTATGCCGGTGATATATATATTGTGGAAAACGAGAGGGGGCAAACTGTCTCTGTAGGCTTTACGGCGGGCGTTTATTTCGCTTAATTCCACACGACGCGGAATACGTGCTTTAATAGAGTCCATCATCTGCATTGTACGCTTGTAGCCGATATTCATCAGGTCGCGTGCTTTCTGAAAGTCGAGTAACGATACGTTGGGGAAGCTGAACTTGAGCATGATTCCTTCTTCGTCCGGAATATCATATTCGGTCTTTTGCATGATCATCGATTCAATCTGGTTATATGGATTAGTGGATGGCTTGTTGTTGCCGCCAGCCACCGATGATCCGAAGATAAAATCGGGATGGAATGCCTCTTTCATCGGTCCGACCGGGAAGTTATCGTATATCCCGCCGTCAAACAGCGGTACACTGTCGCGCCATATGGGCTGGAAGAAGAACGGGAAGGTCATGGAGGCACGGACGGCATCTCCCAGATCTCCATTCTTGAAAATGATAGGTTTCTTTCCATAAATATCTGAAGCTACACAACGGAACGGCACAAAGAGGTTGTCAAAATTCCAGACCGCTTTGGCTGCAGCTTGTGAAAACAGACCCATAAATGCCTGATTCATCTGAATCGGGTTGATTAGACTTTCAGGTAGAAAATTGGTTTTGACCTGCAAAGAATCAGTCATATCAATGGAAAAGTGTCCGAACTGCGGCGTCGGGTCGGGGCGTGTGAAGTAGTATTGATATTCGTTTTCAACCGTTCCTGTCTGCCAGTAGCTGAATTCATCCGAAAGCATCAGCTGTACCATTTCCTCCGGCGTGTAGCCCATAGCGTACAGACTTCCTACAATAGCACCGGCAGATGTCCCCGTCACATAATCTATCGGGATATTATTTTCTTCCAAAGCTTTGATCACACCTATATGAGCAGCACCTTTGGCACCACCACCGCTCAGGACAAGGCCTACTTTCTGTCCGGATGCAGTTACGGTAAACAGCAAGATGAATAATGTGATGATTGCAGCAATTCTTTTCATATAGATATACTCTGTTTGATTCTGTTCCAAAAATAGTTGTTATTTCTCGGATTTGGAGTATTGAAACTATAAAATTCTCTGCATAGTCAGAGAAAAAGAGACCCCTTGGCAAAAGAATTCACCAAGGGGTTAATTATATAATTGAAAAAACGGTATCAGCCTATCATCTGAACGCTTCGCTTAATGAATTTACTCAGCGCTTCGCCTTTGAGCAATCCATTGGCTAACAGAGCAAGGTCAATCAACTGGTTAATCAGTTTGTTGCTTCCGGCATAATCGGATAGGATCTTGTCGCGTTGTGCCACTAACTCGTCGACTTTCTTGTTCGTGTTCGTCATATCTTCTTTTTCCTCGGAAGTGATTTCCTCTTCTTTCTTCTTGCCTTGTGCTTCACGCAGGTCTGACTGGCGGGTTTTCCAGCCTTTCAGATCGTCGGCTATGGGTTTCAATTGTTCGCTGCAAGCTTTTTCTTCGTCAGAAAGGAGTTGCTTGATAAGTTCATGGTCGGTGTTGACAACAAGGTTGTAATAGTCAGGCATATCGCCATAGAACGACATTCCCGGTTGAAGAGAGGACATCTCACGCATACGGCGCATATATTCGCCCAAGGTCAGCATGACCGGATTAGCTTCGCCGCCTAATGCTTCGAATGATACATTGAAATCGGTCTTGTCGATCTTTGGCAGCTGACTCTTGAACATTTCCTGAAGAGCTTGCTTTTGGTCTTCATTTAATGATACCTGATTTGTATCGTTCTTGCGGATCAGGTTGTCGATCGTATCGCTGTCGACACGGACGAAACGCAGTTTCTCATTCTTTTGTTCCTGCTGACTTACCGACGGCATATCCAACTGACCGTCCATAACTAATACGCTGTAACCTTTGTCTTTGGCAGCCTGTATATAGCTATATTGTTCATTAACGTTGTTTGTGTAGAGATAGATCACCGTGTTGTCCTTATCTGTCTGATTGGTCGAAACCAGTGTTTTGTATTCGTCAAGGGTGAAATATTTGCCTTCGACATCTTTCAGCAAAGCAAACTTGGCGGCACGGTCATAGAATTTTTCGTCGCTCAGCATACCGTATTGGATAAAGAGTTTCAGGCTGTCCCATTTTTCTTCGTATTGCTTGCGGTCCGTCTTGAAGATTTCCTCCAGACGGTCGGCTACCTTCTTGGTGATATGTGCGGAGATCTTCTTTACATTCTGGTCGCTCTGCAGATACGAACGGGATACGTTCAGCGGAATATCCGGTGAGTCGAGTACACCATGCAGCAATGTCAGAAACTCAGGAACGATCCCTTCTACCGAATCGGTTACGAATACCTGATTACAGTAGAGCTGAATCTTATTGCGGTTCAAATCAATATTGTTTTTGATACGCGGGAAGTAGAGGATACCTGTCAGATGGAACGGATAGTCCACATTCAGATGGATCCAGAACAGTGGGTCGTCGGCCATAGGATAGAGTTCGCGATAGAACTTTTTATAGTCTTCGTCTTTTAAGTCGGCCGGTTTACGAACCCAGGTAGGATGAATATCATTGACAACATTATCTTCATCGGTATCCACATATTTGTCTTTTTCCCATTTTTGCTTCTTCCCAAAAACGATAGGGACAGGCAGATAGTGACAATATTTGGTAAGCAGCGCATTCAGCTTGTCCTTGTTTAGGAAATCTTTGTTTTCATCATCGATGTGGAGTATAATATCGGTACCGCGGTCGGCCTTGTCGGTCTCTTCCAGTGTATACTCAGGCGTTCCTTCACAACTCCATTTCATGGCGACAGCACCCTCTTTGTACGACTTGGTGATGATCTCGACCTTTTTGGATACCATGAATGAGGAGTAGAATCCCAGACCGAAGTGGCCGATGATGGAAGCTGCATCGTTCTTATATTTTTCGAGGAACTCTTCGGCACCGGAGAAAGCAATCTGATTGATGTACTTATCTATTTCTTCGGCTGTCATACCGATACCCCGATCTGACACTTTTATCGTGTCATTGTCGAAACTGACATGAATATTCAGGTCGCCCAGTTCACCCTTAAACTCCCCAACTGATGCAAGCGTTTTCAACTTTTGCGTTGCATCAACTGCGTTAGAAACCAACTCACGAAGAAATATATCGTGGTCGCTATACAAGAATTTTTTAATTATAGGAAAGATGTCCTGACTTGTAACACCAATGTTTCCTTGTTTAGTACTCATGATTTATATTTTTAAATTATTATTCTTCATACCTGTTGTATTTATGCAAAATGAATGCCATACTTGAAAATGAATCATTGTTGATGGTAAAATTGTCTGTTGAATGACATTATGACATATCGTTCTCATTGATTGACCCGTTTTTGCGTCATGCCTTGGGTATCATTACTTATTACGGTGCGATGCAAAAAGAAACCCGGACTTCGGGGTGCTTTCCCGATAGCCCAGGTCTTGTAGATAAATACATGAAACAATTGTTATTCTTTTATTTCTTGTTGAGGCGACGATTGCAGTTCCTCACTCATGCTTGCTGCTGATTCGCCTTTTTGGACGCTTGAAATGATTTTTGCATTTTCGGTATCATAATCGACAACGATAGTGTCGCCTTCGCCAATCGAAGCGCGTATGATCATCTCTGCCATTTCGTCTTCGACATACTTTTGAATGGCACGTTTCAAGGGGCGTGCGCCGAACTGCACATCGTAGCCTTTGCCGGCAATGAAATCTTTTGCTGCACTGGTCAATTCAAGTTTGTAGCCTAAATCGGCCACACGCTTGTAAACGCCTGCTAATTCAATATCAATGATCTTGTGTATAGCCTCCTTGTCCAATTGATCAAACATGATGATGTCGTCCACACGATTCAGAAATTCTGGTGCAAAGGCTTTATTTAATGCCTTCTGAATGACACTGCGTGAAAAGTCTTTGTCTATGCTGCCTCCGATTTCGGAACTGAAGCCTATGCCGCGGCCGAAATCCTTCAACTGACGCGTGCCGATGTTCGACGTCATAATCAGAATTGTATTTTTAAAATCGATCTGGCGCCCCAGACTATCGGTCAGACGACCTTCGTCTAAAACTTGAAGCAACAAGTTAAACACATCGGGATGCGCTTTCTCAATCTCGTCAAGCAATACGACGGAGTAGGGTTTGCGGCGAACTTTTTCGGTTAGTTGCCCACCTTCTTCATAACCCACATATCCCGGAGGTGCACCGATCAGTCGAGACACGGCAAACTTTTCCAGATATTCGCTCATATCAATGCGGATTAGTGCATCAGTCGAATCAAACAAATATTCAGCCAGCTTTTTGGCCAGATATGTTTTGCCTACTCCGGTCGGTCCCAGAAACATAAAGGTTCCAATGGGCTTGTTCGGATCTTTTAATCCGACGCGGTTCCTTTGAATAGCTCTCACAACCTTCTGTATGGCGTCATCCTGACCTACTACTTTCTGCTTCAATATGTCGCCCATTTCAAGCAGTTTCTGGTTTTCGGCTTTGGCAATGCGCTGAACCGGGACGCCAGACATCATGGCTATAACTTCGGCCACTTTGTCTTCATCTACCGTTTCACGATGTTCCTGCAGCTCCTGCTCCCATTTATTCTTTGCAGCTTCGAGTTGCAGAAGATATTGGCGCTCTTTGTCGCGGAAACTGGCGGCCAGTTCAAAGTTTTGCGATTTGACAGCCGATAATTTCTCGTTTTTTGTTGCTTCAATCTTTGTTTCCAGTTCTTCGATGCTTTTAGGCACAATTATATTAGATATATGTACGCGTGAACCGGCTTCATCGAGTGCATCGATGGCTTTGTCAGGGAAGTTACGGTCGCTAATATACCGTTCGGTCAGCTTTACACATGCCTTAAGCGCTTCTGGTGTATAGGTGACGTTATGATGCTCCTCATAGCGGTCCTTAATATTATTAAGGATTTGCAGCGTCTCTTCAGCCGTTGTCGGATCAACAATGATCTTTTGGAAGCGGCGTTCGAGAGCACCATCTTTTTCTATATTCTTCCTATATTCATCTAGCGTTGTGGCACCAATACACTGTATCTCACCTCTTGCCAGTGCCGGTTTCAGCATGTTGGCGGCATCCATCGATCCTGAAGCTGACCCTGCTCCGACGATGGTATGTATCTCATCAATGAATAAGATGATGTTGGGATTCTTTGATAACTCATTGAGAATGGCTTTGATTCGTTCCTCAAATTGTCCTCGGTATTTTGTACCGGCAACAATGGAGGCCATATCAAGACTTATCACTCGTTTGTCAAAAAGTATGCGTGATACTTTTCGTTGGACAATCCGTAATGCCAGTCCTTCAACAATGGCTGATTTGCCTACCCCGGGTTCACCGATCAGTACGGGATTGTTTTTCTTTCTTCTGCTTAATATCTGAGCCAGCCGCTCAATCTCTTTCTCGCGCCCTACGATCGGATCAAGACGATTTTCAGCTGCCGCACGTGTCATATCCGTACCAAAATTGTCGAGCACAGGTGTGTCATTGGGTGACTTGGGTTGCGAGGCATTGCTGCTGCCTGGATGAGAACTTCCGTGGTGTAAAGCATAGTCATCGTCGTCATCCTCTTCATCGTCAGTGTAACCGTCGCTTATTTCATCTACATCCTTTTCGTAGTTGTCCATATTATTATTATCGTCTTCAATCCTTTTTAAATTGGTTCCGCTTACCAGGTAATTATACACACTGCGGTAGTTGATGCCTTCAATGTTCAGTATTCTGGCAGCTATATTATATCCTTCTTTCAGTATGGCCAGAAGGAGGTGCTCGGTATCGGTCTCTTTTTCTTTAAAAAGACGTGATTCCAGCATACTCATGCGTAAAACACGCTCAGTCGTTTGAGTAATGGAATATTCTTCCGGTGAAAATTGCTCATTTGTATTCTTGATTTCATTTTCAATTTTCTTTTTGATGTCTTGTTCGTCAACTTGCAAGTCATTCAATGTCTGAATGGCTTTGCCTGTTCCTTCGCGAATGATGCCAAGCATTAAGTGTTCCGGTCCGATATGGCTGCTCTGGAGTCTTTGCGCTTCTTCGCGACTATACTCTATAACATCCAGTAGTCTGATTGAATAATTATTTTTCATACGTTATATTTGTGTCTCTGCAAAAATAATAAACTCTTTTCATAAACCTAACAAATATCGTGCCATTATTATTTAATAAACTGGCAAAAGGGTTGGAAACTAAAATTAAAGAAGAAAACTTTAGTAATGTGCAGAAAAAAGCGTACCTTAGTGGACTTTTTTGAAAGTGTATATTGAGTGTATAAAAAATAAGACTAAATGGTTGATCAAGACAGAATTATTAAGATTAACATCGAGGAAGAAATGAAGTCCGCTTACATTGATTATTCAATGTCAGTGATTGTTGCTCGTGCCCTCCCGGATGTTAGGGATGGTTTTAAGCCGGTCCATCGTCGTATATTGTTTGGAATGAATGAACTGGGTAACACCTCCGACAAACCTTATAAAAAATCTGCAAGAATTGTTGGTGAAGTATTAGGTAAATATCATCCTCATGGTGATTCATCTGTTTATTTTGCGATGGTCCGTATGGCTCAGACCTGGGCTATGCGTTATCCATTAGTAGACGGACAGGGAAACTTCGGTTCCGTGGATGGTGACAGTCCGGCTGCTATGCGTTATACAGAGGCAAGATTAAGTAAGCTTGCCGAAGAAATGCTTCGCGATATAGATAAGGATACGGTAGATTTCATGCCGAACTTTGATGATACTCTACAGGAGCCGGTAGTATTGCCGACGCGAATTCCTAATTTGTTGGTTAATGGTGCTTCCGGTATTGCAGTAGGTATGGCAACAAACATGCCGACACACAATTTAAGTGAGGTGTTGGATGGCTGTATGGCTTATATTGATGCTAATGGAGATATCGAAGTGCCTGAGCTGATGAAATATGTTAAAGCTCCGGATTTCCCTACTGGCGCTACAATTTATGGTTATGCCGGTGTAAAAGAGGCCTTTGAAACAGGTCGGGGACGAATTGTCATCAGAGGTAATGCCGAAATTGAAATGGAGAATAATCACGAGAAAATTATTATCACTTCAATCCCGTATGGCGTTAATAAGGCCGAGCTTATAAAGTATGTAGCCGATTTGGTTAATGAGAAAAGAATAGATGGCATCTCAAATATCAATGATGAATCTGATCGTCAGGGGATGCGTATTGTTGTCGACGTTAAGCGTGATGCAAATTCAAGCGTCGTTTTGAATAAGCTCTACAAGATGACGGCATTACAGTCTTCGTTCAGTGTGAACAATATTGCATTGGTTAATGGTCGTCCGAGATTACTTAACCTGAAAGATTTGATAAAGGCTTTTGTCGAGCATCGTCATGAGGTGGTTATTCGCCGTACAAAGTTCGATTTGAAAAAAGCCGAGGAACGTGCACATATTCTGGAAGGATTGATTATTGCCTCCGATAATATTGATGAGGTAATAGCTATTATCAAGTCATCACAAAATAAGGATGAAGCCGTTAACCGCTTGAAAGAACGTTTTTCTTTATCTGATCTGCAGTCAAATGCGATTGTAGAAATGCGTCTTCGCCAGTTGACCGGTCTGGAACAAGACAAGTTGCGCGCCGAGTATGAAGAAATTGAAAAATTGATTGCTTATTTGAATCAAATATTGGAAAATGATGATCTTTGCAAAAAAGTCATTAAAGATGAACTTCAGGAAATAAAGGATAAATTTGGTGATGAACGTAAGACAGAGATTGTTTACGCTTCCGAAGAATTGAATCCGGAAGATTTTTATGCCGATGATGAAATGATTATCACCATTTCACATATGGGTTATATCAAGCGTACGCCACTGAGTGACTTCCGTGCTCAGGGAAGAGGAGGTGTAGGAGCTAAAGGTTCTGAAACGCGCGATGCAGACTTCGTGGAATATATTTATCCAGCTTCTATGCATGCTACATTGCTGATCTTTACGGCAAAAGGCAGGTGCTATTGGTTAAAAGTGTATGAGATCCCGGAAGGAGCAAAGAATTCCAAGGGACGTGCCATTCAAAACATTCTGAATATTGAGTCTGACGATAAGGTCAACGCATTTATCCGTGTAAAGAATCTGACAACTGATATGGAATTTATTAATTCGCACTATCTGTTGTTCTGTACGCGTAAGGGTGTTATCAAGAAGACGTTGCTTGAGGCTTACTCGCGTCCGCGTCAGAAGGGTGTTAATGCTATTGAGCTTAGAGATGATGACGGCTTGATTCAGGTATGCATGACCAATGGCGATCGTGATGTGGTTATTGCCAGCCGCAATGGGCGTGCAATTCGTTTTCATGAAAGCGTGGTTCGCGCAATGGGACGTAACGCTTCTGGCGTAAGAGGTATGACTCTGGAAGGAAAAGACGACGAAGTGGTGGGCATGGTTTGCATTAAGAACAAAGAAAAGGAAACAATCCTTGTCGTTTCAGAGCAAGGTTATGGCAAGCGCTCAAGCATTGAAGATTATCGTATAACCAACCGTGGTGGTAAGGGCGTAAAGACAATTAATATAACAGAGAAGACGGGTAAGATGGTAGCCATAAAGAATGTGACAGAAGAAAATGATATCATGATCATCAACAAGTCTGGTATTACCATCCGAATGAATGTGAACGATTTGAATGTGATCGGGCGTGCCACACAAGGCGTCCGTCTGATAAATTTGGAAAAACGCAGCGATGAAATAGCTTCCGTTTGCAAAGTAATGTCGCAGACAGAAGAAGAGATTGCGGAAGAAAAAGCACAGCGAGAAGCTTTAGAGGCGAGTAAATCGAATGAGCATTTTGTAAATGAAAACCGGGATACATTTGATGATGTAGAAAAAAATGATGATGTAGAGGAAAATGATGAGACTGAAGAAAATGACCCGCAAGATAAGAACGAATAATTATTAACTAAATAGATTATTAATCTCAAATTATTAAACAATGAAACGAGTATTGTTAACAGTTGCACTATGTATTGCGACATCTGTTGCTTTCGGACAAAAGAAGGCAGTAAGTGACGCTCAAAGTATTGCTAAGGGAACCAATCCGGATTTTACTGAAGCAAGATCTTTAATTAAGGGAGCCTTGGATAATTCGGAAACGAAGGAGGATGCTAAGACTTGGTTTGTCGCAGGATTTATTGAAGACCAGCAGTTCAATGCTGAAAAAACAAAACAGATTCTGGGACAAAAACCGGATGAAGCAAAAATGTACGAAGCCGTATATGCTGTATATCCGTATTTTAAGAAAGCACTAGACCTGGATCAGGTTCCTGATGCTAAAGGAAAAGTAAAACCGAAGGTTACAAAGGATGTTAAGAGCATCTTGGGCGCAGATCATGTATATTTGTTTAATGGTGGTGCTTACTATTTTGACCAGAAGAACTATCAGAAGGCTTTTGATTTCTTTAATCAGTTTCTTGAAATCGCAGATATGCCTCTGTTTGCTGGAACACCAACAGCTGCTAAAGATTCAACCTACATGACTGTTCAGTTCTATGCCGGCGTTGCTTCAACTCAGATCAATAATCCGCAGGTTGCTATCAAGGCTTTGGAGCGTGCAAAGAATACACCGTATCGTCAGAACGACGTCTATCAGTATCTTTGCTATGAATACGAGCAGGTTAAAGACACAGTATCTTTGGAAAATACATTGGCTGAAGGGCAAAAACTTTTCCCTGATGAAGATTATTTCATGAATAGCCTGATTAACATCTATATTTATTCAAATAGAAATGATAAGGCTATTGAATCGCTGAATGCTGCAATAGCAAAGAGACCGAATGATGCTAATCTGTATAATGTTTTGGGTCGTGTTTATGAAACAGGGCTGAAGGATTATGTAAATGCAGAGAAGAATTTTAAGACTGCTTTAGAGAAAGATCCGACGTTGGTTGATGCCATGTCGAATATCGGTCGTATCTATTACAACGAAGGTGTTGCAAAACAAAGTGAAGCTAATGCTATTAATGATACAAAGAAGTATCAGGAGGAAACGGCTAAAGCTAAAGACTTGTTTAAACTGGCTCTTCCATTCTTCAAGAAAGCTCATGAGGCTAAACCTGATGAAACAGAGTATATGATTGCCTTGAGAGGTATCTATTATAATCTGAATATGGGTGAAGAATTGAAAGCTATTGAAGCTCAAATGGGTAATAAATAAGTATCAAATTTCTTTATAGTGAGGCTATGTCGTAACGGCATAGCCTTTTTTGTTTTTGTGAATAGTCTTTCGATTTTGTTCTATCAGAGATATTTTGATTAAATTTGTTTTTTGAATTAAATATGTATTGTATGAAGAAGACTTTTATTCTACAAATGTCAGTGTTGATTGTGATGTGTATTTCTTTTTTCGTCACATCCTGTAATAGGGGGAGTGATTCTGAATTTTTGACAAAACATATTGACTGGCAACAGAAAATCAAGCAAGGACGATTGAACGCAGAGTGCCGGATATCGGTTGATTATCCGGTTAAGGGTAATCCTTTATTGCTTCGCGGAGTCCGTGAATGGATGAACGAACAATTAGGTGCGGTTTATACAGGCGATCTTAATGTCGGTGATAGTGTTATTGCTTATTATGGAAAGCTGGAGATCGATAGTTTGAAATCGCAGTTGCAGATGCTTGACAGCTCGGAATTTGATGCCGGTATGAATACTGACAGAACGTTAGGTCGGGTATATGAAACAAATCGTTTGGTAACTTTCGGTGATACCGCTTATATCTATTCCGGAGGAGCTCATGGCTCGGAAACGATTGCGGGCGTTACTTTTCGGAAAGACGACGGCCGCAAATTCGGATGGGATATGCTGAAGAATACGAGCGAACAGGAGTTCCGCGACTTACTTCGCGAAGGGGTGAAGAAGTATTTTAAAGTGGTAACCGATCAGGAATTAAAAGATAATCTGATGCTTGAAAATAATTTTGCATATACTTATTTTCCGTTGCCTCAGACACCTCCATTTATAGAGAAAGATGGGATGCACTTTATTTACCAGCAATACGAAATAGCTTGCTATGCAGCCGGTCATCCCGAAGCGGTCATTCCTTTATCGAGACTGAATCGTTATCTGACGGCTACAGTGTCAGAGTTACTGAAGCCTTGATCTCTTTGCATATTTAAGCTAGAGGCAAAAGAGGAATATTAAAAAGGAACCCCGAAAATTTGATCAAACTTCCGGGGTTTACTGTGTAAGTTAATACTCTTTTTCTATTTCTTCATTAATGCGAAAGCATGCTCGGGGTGATTGGAGTAAAAGTCTCCGTATCAGCCTTGCGCAGGCTTACACTTCCATCATTCCATTCAGACGGCCATCCGCCGATGATATGTCCGAGGAAGACAATCTTTATTTCATGCAGTCCTTTTGCCAATGCAACTGAACTGTCGTGGCGTGAGAAACGTTTTACTTCGCCGTTGTTGTTGATCAGCAACTTGCCGTCGATCCAAACTTCCTCATTATCGGAAGATATGTAGTAGACGCCGTCTTCCGGGATGTTTACATAACCGGTGGCTACAGCTGCATGATTCTTGATTTTGTCAATCTCTTCATTATTATCGGTCAGCCCCATAGCCAGTTCTTTCAGATCTTTGATGACTGATTTTTTCCACTTTGAGATATCGCCCATCTTGTCGCTACTTAGGAACATACTGTCTATCGTTTGAACGTTCAACCCCGGGGTTGTTTTGGTTGCTTCCTTTGCAGAAGCCAGAGTCTGCTTTTCAACCTTGATAGTACGGATCTTGCTCATCTTGCCGGAAAGCAGGACAGAACGGATCTTCAGTACACCGGACTGAGTGAATTCGATAGGTCCGCTGTATACAGTCGACTTTTCAGTAGGTTCTGTTCCATCGATAGTGTATACCATTTTCTCCGGGATAGAGGTTGTGAATGTCAAGGAAGCTTTGTCGGTGAATGCAACAAAGTCACATGATCCTTTAGGCTGTTCGGGCAGCGGAATATGATAATTGATTTCGTGCATGTCCAGTCTGACCAGGGCATTGTCCAAGCGACGTTCGAAATCCTTGTAGTCCTTGCGGGTAACAGGCGTCCACGCAATTTCGGCGAGTGCCAGCGTGCGGGGATACATCCGATATTCCAGCAAATCCGTGTTGTAAATATATTCGGTCCAGATATTACACTGTACACCCTTAATGTACTGATCTTTACCAATACCGGTCAGTGTGTCGGGTGTAGGATTATACTTGTAGACATCTTCCAAGGAAGTATAACCGCCAATGGCTACCGGTTCGATCTTACTGTCGCCCTGATAATGATCCAGGTAAACATATTGCCCGGGAGTCATGATCACATCGTGATCCATTGATGCCGCAGTGATACCACCTTGTTCGCCGCGCCATGACATAACGGTTGCCGTTGGCGAAACACCGCCTTCAAGTATTTCGTCCCAACCGATCATTTTCTTATGATATTTCTCGTTGAGTACTTTTTCGATACGCTGAACAACATAGCTTTGTAGTTTTTGTTCAGCGGTATGTTGCTTGTCGGCTTTCAGACCTTCCTCGCGGATACGTTTTTGGCAGAGCGGACATTTTTCCCAGCTGACTTTCGGACATTCGTCACCGCCAATATGGAAATATTCCCCCGGAAACAACGGAGCTACTTCGGCAATTACATTTTCCAGGAAGGTAAACATGTCTTCTTTGCCGGGACACATCACCGTCTGTTCGACACCCCAGATGATACGCGGGGTCGTTGGTGTGCCTTTACAGGACAGTTCCGGATATGCAGCGATTGCTGCCATCTCATGTCCCGGTAGTTCTATTTCCGGAACGATGGTAACGAACCGTTCAGCAGCATAATTAACCACATCCTTAATTTGTTCTTGTGTGTAGAACCCACTATATTCGGTACCTTCGCCATCGATGCGTTTCGAACCTATTTCCGTTAGCTTGGGATATTTCTTTATTTCGATACGCCAACCCTGATCATCCGTCAAATGCCAATGCATACGGTTGATTTTGAACATCGACATGGCATCGATTTGTTTCTTTACGTTCTCAACCGGGATGAAGTGGCGGCAAGCGTCGAGCATGAATCCGCGGTAGGCAAAACGCGGTTCGTCTTTGACGGCAACACACGGGGCCGTCCAGTCGATATTTTTCACGACGGTTGTGCTTTCTATTTCAGCCGGAAGCAGTTGCAGGAATGATTGCATGCCATAGAAAAGCCCTTGAGGTGTTTTCGCTTTGATTACAACCCCTTTGGATGATACGACTAAAGTATAGCCTTCATTGTTTACAGAGGCTAATACCGGATCGATCACTAATTCGATATCTCCCGAAGAGGCTTTATTCGAGACGGTGATATTGAAGCCGGTCGACTGCTTCATCTTGGAGGCAAAGAATTCCGCTACTTTTTTCGATTCGGGAGTAGAAGCGGCAATAGAGGCGCCTCTACTGAGTTTGAATGTGCCTTCGCCTTGTGTCAGGCTTACAGGCTGAGGAATGATGTGTATGCCTTTATTATAAGGCATCTCCGTCTTCGGTCCTCCGCCGCAGGCCGCTAACATACAAAGCATGGCACCCATACAGATTGATACAAGTGTTTTCATATGTTTACGATTTTACCATGCGAAAATGGGATATTCTTTCATAATGCTGTTTACCTTCGTACGAACAGCAGCAATCGTATTGTCATTCATCGGGTCGGCCAGAACAGTGTCGATCATCTCGACGATCTCGCCCATCAGCGGTTCTTTAGCGCCGCGGGTAGTTATTGCCGGCGTACCGACACGGATACCTGAAGTCTGAAAAGCCGAACGGCTGTCGAAAGGAACCATGTTCTTGTTGACGGTGATATCAGCAGCAACCAATGCTTTTTCAGCCACTTTTCCGGTCAGTTCAGGGAATTTCTTTCTCAGATCGATCAGCATACTGTGGTTGTCGGTACCATCGGATATCACTTTATACCCTTTATCCATGAATGCCTGAGCCATTACTGTTGCATTGATCTTCACCTGTTTCTGATAGACTTTGAATGAAGGATCCAGAGCTTCGCCGAAAGCAACAGCTTTAGCGGCAATAACATGCTCGAGCGGTCCGCCTTGAATGCCAGGGAATACAGCAGAATCGAGCAGTTGCGACATTTTTTTGATTTCACCCTTCGGAGTGCGTTTGTCCCATGGATTGTCAAAATCTTTGCCTATCAGAATGATGCCGCCGCGTGGTCCGCGAAGTGTCTTGTGTGTTGTTGAAGTAACAATATGTGCATATTTCAGCGGGTTGTTCAATAATCCTGCTGCGATCAGTCCTGCCGGGTGAGCCATATCTATCATCAGCAGAGCGCCGACTTTATCGGCAATTTCGCGCATGCGTTTGTAATCCCATTCGCGCGAGTATGCAGAGCCGCCGCCTATAATCAGTTTGGGTTTTTCTTTCAGTGCCATTTCTTCCATGTGATCGTAGTCCACACGTCCCGTTTCTTCATTCAGATTGTAGCCTGCAGCTTTGTATAAGATACCAGAACTGTTGACAGGTGAGCCGTGAGAGAGGTGCCCGCCATGAGCCAGGTTAAGTCCCAGTAAGGTATCGCCCGGATTCAGAACAGCCAGAAGAACGGCTGCATTAGCTTGCGCTCCCGAATGAGGCTGAACGTTTACCCATTCGGCATTGAATATTTCTTTTAACCGTTCGATAGCGATGTTTTCACTCTGGTCTACCACTTCGCAACCCCCATAATAGCGCTTTCCGGGATATCCTTCGGCGTATTTGTTGGTCATACAACTTCCCATGGCCTGCATTACCTGATCGCTTACAAAGTTCTCTGAAGCAATCAGCTCCATACCTTTGAGCTGGCGCTGATGTTCTTTCTCAATGATGTCGAAAATGATGTTATCTCTTTCCATTACATGTGTAAATTTGGTTATAGCAATGATTCCTCAATATTCACTGTTGTAGAGGATTGTTGCAAATGTACGACAAATATTTATATGTACAGACAAAACTCTTTTGAAATGTGCCGTATCATCTGTCGTTTATTTTATTCGTACTACTTTCTGTTCTTTACTGCTTTTGATGGCTGCTTCGATAAGTTGTATCACAGGGAGAACATATTCCGCGTCCGTCAGCAGCGGTCTGCTGCCTCGCAGATATTCCCGGATGTTTGCATAGAATCCGGCATAATTGCCTGCAACGCTGGGGTATCTGCCGCTGAATGACGAATCATCCTTTTCGGTGTGCAACAGTCCCCATATATTTTCGTCTTCTTCACCCCAGTGCGGTGTGTCGGGCATAAGTCCGGCATTGAGGTCGGCTTCTTGTCGATCCAGCCCGTATTTCATGTACGACCCTTCAGTGCCGTGAAGCACGAATCGTGGCTCAGGCTCGCACATCAGATAGCTCGATTTCAGTGTCACTTTCAGGTTCGGAGCTTTTGAAGGGCGGATAAAATGGATCATAAAGTAGTCGTCCACCGTACCGCCTGTACGCAAAGTATCAATATCGGCATATAGAGCTTCCGGCACCCCGAAGAGTTGCACGGCCTGATCAATGATGTGCGAGCCCAGATTATAAATCAGTCCTCCGCCCTGTTGCCCCGTTTCTTTCCAGGTGTCCGGCTTGATATAATTACGATAACGCGGAAACGTCGATTCGAATTCCACCAGTCTCCCCAGCAGCTCATAATCGATGATCTCTTTGACTGTCAGAAAGTCCGAGTCCCATCGTCTGTTTTGAAAGACGCTGAGCATCAATCCGTTCTTTTTAGCCATAGCGATCAGATCCTTTCCTTCATCAATGGTCGTGCAGAAAGGTTTTTCAACAATCACATGCTTCCCGGCTTCGAGAGCTTGTCGTGCATATTTGTAATGAGTACTGTCCGGCGTATTGATAACCGCAAGTTCAATATCCGAAGTCAGTAGTTCATCTATACTACGCATGATATGCGCCTGTGGATAGCGTTTTTTTGAGAGATCTTTGCTGCGTTCCACAATCGCAGTCAGTTCGAAATCAGGATTTGTACTGATGAACGGAGCATGAAAAATCTGTCCCGACATACCGAATGCAGCGAGTCCCGTCTTTATTTTTCCCATATGATTTATCACATTAATTGTAGACCTAATAATCAGTTTGTTGCAATATTATCAAAAATTTGCGAGATGAGCAAGAGCTTAATAAATAAAAAATGTCCGATGTTATAGGTTTGAGTTCAGGTGAAGGGGGCTAGATTTTCATTCGGATATATTCCGTCGTTTTTTAACGGTAAGTGTGCGTTTCGTATAGCCTCCGGAAGAAAGAATCGCACATCTTTGCCTTTTTCAAGCGCTGTGCGTATGAAAGACGACGAAATCTCGATGAGTGGCGCATTCACAAGATGTATGTTCGTATATTGTTTCGGGATGTTTACCGTATATCCTTTTCTCGGATAGATAAGGATAGGGTAGTGGGATAATAAAGCCTGACTCTCTTTCCACTTGTCAATCGATTGCCAGTTATCGGCTCCCATAATAAAAATGAATTCGTGCCCGGGATATCGTTTATCCAGTTCGCGTAAGGTATCTATAGAGTAGCTCGGCTTCGGAAGGGTGAATTCGATATCGCAGACTTTAAATTTTGAGTATCCTTGTATGGAGGCTTCGACTAGCGAATATCTGAAATGGTTGTCCATAAGTTCTGTTTTTGCCTTCATCGGATTCTGGGGCGTTATTACGAACCATAATTCATCTAGTCCGGCAAATTCGCATAACCAGTTGGCTATAGCCAGATGGCCAATGTGAACAGGATTGAACGAACCGGAGTAGACTCCGGTTTTGACTCCCGGCATCTTATGTTCTATTGTTCCTTTTTCCACTTTATAATATTGAAGACTTGTGCAACAAACACAATAGCCATGCAGGTAAAAATCAGATACTCTTTCTTAATAGCGCTGAATATGGCCACTATAAGTGCTGCTATTGCAATCACTATAAAGGTAATAAGCCATTTCTTGGATAGTTTGTTTCCATTCATGATTGTTCAATGAATTGTTTTACAGCGCTAAGCGCTTTGTTTTCCGCTTCTTCCAGTTGGTCATTTACAATGACAACATCAAATTTGTCTGCAAAGCTCAGTTCATATTGGGCGCGCGCTATCCGGTTTTCTATTACTTCGGGAGTATCGGTACCCCGGCCTTCCAGCCGCTGGCGCAATATTTCAATGCTTGGCGGTTGAATGAACAGGGATAATGCGCGGTGGGCAAAATACTTTTTGATGTTACAGCCGCCTTTGACGTCGACATCGAATATTACATTGTGGCCTGAATCCAATATCCTTTCAACTTCGCTCTTCAGTGTTCCGTAGTACTTGTCTGTATATACTTCTTCATATTCCAGAAAATCGCCTGCTGCAATATGTGCACGAAACTCTTCAGGCGAAAGGAAATAATATTCTACACCGTTCTTTTCGGCTCCTCTGGGTGCACGGCTGGTTGCAGATATGGAGAACTGCAGATTCAGATTTTCTTTCAACAGAAAATTGATAATCGTTGATTTGCCTGAACCTGATGGTGCAGAGAATATGATAATCTTTCCCGCCATGATTACAAAACGTTTAGTACCTGCTCTTTGATCTGTTCCAGCTCATCTTTCATCTGGACGACGATTTTCTGCATTTCGGAGTGGTTGCTTTTAGAACCGAGCGTATTGATTTCGCGCCCCATCTCCTGAGCAATGAATCCGAGTTTTTTGCCTTGTCCGTGACCGTTATCCATTGTTTCAATAAAATACTTCAGATGGTTTGCCAGACGATTTTTCTCCTCGTTGACATCGAGTTTTTCGATATAATAAATCATCTCTTGTTCGAAGCGATTTTTGTCATAGTCCTGCCCGGCAACTTGTGCAAGGTTGTCTATGATCCGCGCTTTGATTTTTTCTATGCGTTCTTTTTCATAAATCTCAATCTCAGCGAGAAGCTTTGTAATATTAGCTATTTTCTGTTCGAACAGTTTCTGGAGCATAGCGCCTTCCTGGATTCTGAAATCGCATAGTTGCTTGATGGCATTTTTGATAGCCACTTCAACATGGTTCCACTCATTTTCATCGGCTTCTTGCGTTTCTGTTTTGATGGCATCAGGCATACGAAGCAGTGTTTGAAACCAATCTTCAGGAAGAGCAATATTGAGTCTGGTTGCAAAATCTTTGATCTGAAGATAATAGCTTTCCAAAACAGGGGTGTTTATTTGTGTGGGATTATCTTTTCCAATATATTCAACAAAAATGTTGAATTCAACTTTTCCGCGCTCTAATGTTTGTAACAGAAGGCTTCGGATTTCCATTTCTTTCTCTTTATATATGGATGGAATGCGTGTCGATAAATCTAGTTGCTTGCTATTTAGCGCCTTTATTTCAATGGTCACTTTTTTTGAAGGAAGTTCGGCTGTAACCTTACCGAATCCGGTCATTGATTGTATCATTGTCTTGATATTTTTTGTTACAAAGATAGTTTATTCACTGGATAAATATTAATCGGCGAATGGAATTTATTCTTTGCCAAACAAACTTCTATCTTTTTCATGACTTTTTTCCTGTTTTATTTTATACTTTTGCGAAGTTTATTGAATGACTGTAGACAGATTTTGTAATAAGTCAATAACTAATAGTATTAAAAGTATGTCTTGTATTTTAAATATTGAAACATCTACTGCCCCATGTTCAGCCGCTTTATCTTTGGATGGCAAAATGATTTACAATAAATTTTCTTTTGAAGGTCCTTCTCATGCAGCATTGATAGGTGTTTATGCTGAAGGAGCTGTTTCTGAAGCCAAAAAGAGAGGTGTACGTATTGATGCAATTGCCGTTAGCAGTGGTCCGGGGTCGTATACAGGTCTGCGCATCGGTGCTTCGATTGCCAAGGGACTGTGTTTCGGTTCGGGTATTCCTCTGATAGCCGTTCCGACTCTGGAGATTCTGACGGCGACGGTTCTTTCGCAAGATGCAGTAGCCGATTGTTCGATGTATTGTGCGATGTTGGATGCCCGTCGTATGGAGGTATATGCATCTATTTTTGATTCTTCGTTTCATCCTGTTCTTCCTACGTCAGATGCTATTGTTGACGAGGATACATTTTCATCCTATCTGTCGCAAGGAAAAGTTTGTTTTTTTGGTAATGGCGCAGCGAAGTGCAAAGCGGTTATAAATTCTCCCAATGCGGTTTTTCTTGATGGCATTCATCCTTTGGCTGAGAATATGATTCAGCTTTCCGAGAAAGCTTATGCTGCAGGCAAGTTTGAAGATGTAGCTTATTTCGAACCATTCTATTTGAAAGAGTTTCATGCTACGATTGCCAAGAATAAAGTCTTAGGTAAATAAAGATTATGTTTGTCTTTTCTGAAGCTGTTTGTGAAGAACAGCTATTAAATAAAAAAGCACTGCTTCTAAGTTATAAGAAACAGTGCTTTTTTTATTGTTATATTGTTGTTATCCCAAGAATCCTAACAATACACCTGCAGCAACAGCAGAACCGATTACACCTGCAACGTTCGGACCCATAGCATGCATCAGCAAATAGTTGGTCGGATCATACTCTTGTCCAACAACGTTTGAGATACGGGCAGAGTCAGGAACAGCAGATACACCTGCGTTACCAATCAGCGGATTGATTTTGTTACCTTCTTTCAGGAACAAGTTGAAGAACTTAACGAAGCAAACACCTGCGATTGTGGCAATACAGAATGACATTGCACCCAAAGCGAAGATCTTTATAGAGTTGACGGTCAAGAACTGTGTAGCCTGAGTTGATGCACCGACAGTAAGACCTAACAACATGGTGATGGTATCGATCAGCGGACCGCGGGCCGTTTCAGCCAGACGACGGGTAACGCCACTTTCCTTCAATAAGTTTCCGAAGAATAACATACCCAGCAACGGCAGACCTGAAGGAACGAGGAAGCAGGTAAGCAGCAAGCCAACGATAGGGAAGATAATCTTTTCTGTAGATGAAACGACTCTTGGAGGTTTCATGCGGATCAGACGCTCTTTGTTTGTTGTTAATAATCTCATGAATGGAGGTTGTATCACAGGTACCAATGCCATATATGAATAGGCTGATACCGCAATTGCACCCATCAGGTTAGGAGCCAGTTTTGAAGAAAGGAAAATGGCCGTCGGACCGTCAGCACCACCGATAATACCGATAGCACCGGCTTGGTTAGGAGCAAACCCCATGAACATGGCAATGATGTATGCGCCGAAGATACCGAACTGAGCAGCCGCACCGATCAACAATAGCTTTGGATTGGAGATCAATGCCGAGAAGTCGGTCATGGCGCCAATGCCAAGGAAAATTAAGGGTGGATACCAACCAGAAGTTACACCTTGATAAAGGGTATTTAAAACAGCGCCTTGCTCATAAACACCAATTTGGAGTCCGGCATCCTTGAATGGAATATTTCCCACTAACATACCGAAACCTATAGGAATCAAGAGCATGGGTTCAAATTCATATTTTACCGCCATGAATATAAATGCAAGACCTACCAGGATCATGATTATGTGACCTGGAGTCGCATTATATACACCGGTATAGGTAAGAAACAGATCAAAGTTCTTTCCCAAGAAACTCAGGAAGCTCTCATGTGCTTCTGCCGTTTGTAATAATATTGTTTCTAACATAAGCTTATCCGATTACAACGAGGTCTGCACTTTCGAGTACAGAATCTCCCTTATGTACTTTAATCTCTATCACTTTACCGTCGCGGTCGGCATTGATGTTGTTCTCCATCTTCATAGCTTCGAGTATAATCAAAGTCTGACCTTTCTTGACCATGTCGCCGACGTTACATTTAACTTGCAAGATTACTCCGGGCAGTGGAGTCTTGATTGCTCCTTGCGTCGTCTCTGTAGCCGGACGGGCTACAACAGGTTCGCCACTGTTTGTTGTCGGAGCCTGAGCAGGACGTTTAACGGGAGGCGCCATTTGAGTTTTAGCCGGTTTTTCCATTTTTACATGGTATGGAGAACCATTTACTTCAACATCAGCGACATCATCAATTACTGAGTTAATATGTACTTTATATACGTTACCGTTGATGGTATATTTAAAACTTTTCATCTAATTAAATTTTTAATAGTGACTACTTCTTTTTTGGAACTTCGCGTAAACCATAAATCTTAGAACTCCATGGAGAGTAATTACGAGTTACTTTCCTGATTGTCAGTACAGTTTGCTCATTATCATGATTGTCATCATCCAGTTCATATAATGCCGTAGCGATAGCTGCAAAAATATCTCCGGATTCTTCACCGGCATTTACAGGAACAGCTTTGCCCGCTGCTTTTAGTGCATTACGTTTGCTGGCTCTGATGGAAGCTCTACCAATCTGTTTGAAAATTATATAAAGAAGGAATAACCCTACAAACACAGTTGCCATAGAGGTAATTGTAATTGCAATACCCCAGGCATCGTGTATCTGGAAGTTCTCAATTTTTTCATTAGAGTCGTTTGTAATATTATTAGCGGCAGGAGTTAATTTAGGTAAAATGCCCCATTCACCTTTACCGTCCTTTGATCTCCCATAGCTGACATCTGCTGTCTGACCGGCCGGAATAGTCACTTCGTCAATCAGATTTTTTCCGTCGGCATCATAGAGTGCAATATAGTTCTCCTTGGTCGGATCTAATGTAAAATTCAGATGATAAGTTCCACGATTTCCTACACCGTCAGCCCAGAATACTACGCATTGATGAGGTTGTATGTTTGTTCTGTAGTCACCTCTCGGAATGCAATATTTTTTCGGATTGTTTTTATCGTTGGTAATATAGCATCCTCCGTAGTTGACAGGACCCGCAGAACTGTTATACAGCTCTATCCATGCGCTGTGATTACCATAGTCATCAACCATGTTGGTGACATTGATTTCAAGCACTTCATTTAATCGCATAGCTTCTGCTCTCTGTGCCTTTGCCCCGAATGAAATAAGCAGCAAGGAAACAGATAGTAGCAATGCTCCAATTCTTTTATTTATCATATTCGTTCCTTATTTTGAGAATTAGAGAGGCAGATTGTCATGTTTCTTAGCCGGATTGCTTAACTTCTTTGTTTGAAGTTGTTGCAATGCACGAATAATGCGGAAACGTGTATTACGAGGTTCGATAACATCGTCAATATAACCATACTGAGCGGCATTATACGGATTAGCAAATGCATCCTTGTATTCAGCCTCTTTCTCTGCAGTACATGCTTTTGGATCTTCTGCAGCGGCAACCTCTTTTGCAAAGATGATTTCTACAGCTCCACTTGGACCCATAACTGCGATTTCGGCTGTCGGCCATGCATAATTCATATCACCGCGAAGATGTTTAGAGCTCATAACGCAGTATGCTCCACCATATGATTTGCGCAATGTGACAGTTACCTTAGGTACAGTGGCTTCCCCGTATGCGTAAAGCAATTTTGCACCGTGGAGGATAACACCGTTGTATTCCTGACCTGTTCCCGGAAGGAATCCCGGTACATCGACCAATGTTACCAAAGGAATATTGAATGCGTCGCAGAAACGTACGAAACGAGCTCCTTTACGAGATGAATTGCTATCCAGACAACCGGCCATTACTTTCGGCTGGTTGGCAACGATACCAACAGCTTCGCCGTTAAAACGAGCGAAACCGACAATGATGTTCTTTGCATAGTCAGCATGAACTTCAAGGAATTCACCGTTATCAACAATAGTACGAATAACATCATACATATCGTAGGCATGGTTTGGATCGTCAGGAATAATCCCATTCAGATTGTCACCCAGACGATCGATAGGATCATTGCATTCCAGAAGCGGAGTCTCTTCAAGATTGTTCTGCGGCAAATAGCTGAGCAACTTGCGAATTAAACTTAATCCTTCTTCTTCGTTATCAACTGCGAAGTGAGCGACACCTGATTTTGTAGAGTGTATGCTTGCACCGCCTAACTGTTCGGCTGTTACGTCTTCGCCGATAACCGTCTTTACAACTTTAGGACCTGTCAGGAACATATAACTTGTTCCGCGTGTCATGATATTGAAATCGGTCAATGCAGGAGAATAAACAGCACCGCCGGCACAAGGGCCAAAAATACCGGAAATCTGCGGGATCACGCCTGATGCCAGAATGTTACGCTGGAAAATCTCCGCATAACCTGCCAAAGCGTTTACACCTTCCTGGATACGTGCGCCGCCGGAATCATTCAGTCCGATAACGGGAGCACCCATTTTCATGGCTTGATCCATTACTTTACAAATTTTCAAGGCCAGTGTCTCCGACAAAGCACCACCGAATACAGTGAAATCCTGTGCATAGACATAAACCAGACGACCCTCTATCGTACCATAACCGGTTACGACACCGTCGCCTAAGAATTTAGTCTTTTCGATACCGAAGTTTGTACAGCGATGCTTTACAAACATGTCTAACTCTTCAAAACTGCCTTCATCCAGCAACATTGCGATACGTTCGCGGGCAGTATATTTGCCTTTCTTGTGCTGTGATTCGATCCTTTTTTCTCCACCACCCAAACGAGCTGTTTCGCGCAGGGCGATAAGCTCCTTTACTTTTTCAAGCTGGTTACTCATTGTATTTAATTGATTTGTTGTTATAAATGTCTTGCAAAATAACAATTGGCAACCGATATTTTGGGAAAGACATTATTCCCTGTCGATTGTCAATTGTTTTGTGTAGTATTATTTCTTGCCCGGCATGCAAAGCTCGGTCAATACGCTACATGTAGATTTCGGATGAAGGAAAGCGATGCTTAATCCATCTGCGCCTCCGCGAGGAGCCTTGTCAATCAGTCTGATTTCTTTTGATGCGGCCTCGTCTAAAGCAGCTTGTACATCAGGTACTGCAAATGCAATATGATGAATCCCTTCCCCTTTCTTTTCGATAAATTTAGCAATCGTGCTGTCTTCACTCGTCGGTTCCAAAAGCTCTAATTTGGTTTGTCCGACTTTGAAGAAAGCCGTTTTTACTTTTTGGTCAGGTACTTCTTCAATGCTATAGCATTTAAGGCCCAATACGCCTTCATAATACGGCAAACAGGCTTCAATGCTCTTCACTGCAATACCCAGATGTTCGATATGTGTTAGTTCCATGTCAATATAATTTAAAATAAATGGTTCTCTTATTTAAACTTTTCGGCAAAGGTACATTTTTTTAATAAGAAGGCAAACATTGTCTATTAATTATATTCTATTTTTCGACTTGTTTTTAAGTATAATTTAAAGATGAAGTGCTTTTTAGAAGTCGACAATTAGTCGCAAATTGAGTTGTCTGCCGGTCAAATAGTTAGGAATGGCATACTGTTGGTTGTCAATATTTGTTATCCAGTAATAAGAACTGGTATTTTTCATATCGAACAGATTGAAGATGTCTAGTCCGAGCCAAATATTTTTTAAATATCCGAAAAATCCTCTATTCATGAATTCATCTGTTCCTCCTGCCAGCTGGTATGAGAAGCCGAGGTCTACACGTTTGTAGGCCGGCGTACGAAAATAGCCTTCTTCATAGCCTTTGCGGGGAGCCGTGACTGGCAGTCCGCCTGATAATACCCCTTTAAGATTGAGTTTGATGCGTTTGTATCCCGGAAAATAGTCCTGAAAGAACAACGATACGTTATAGCCCTGGCTGTTGGGCATAGGTACAGTGACTGTGTTGCGGATGGTTTGTTCCGCTTTCATTAATGAGAAGCTGATCCATGAATCTGTGCCCGGCACAAACTCGCCGAAGAATTTAAAATCGACGCCTAAAGCATGGCCTTTTGCACAGTTTTCGCCATAGTATCTTATTTTGACATTATCGATGGTGTAAGGATTCAGGTTGTCCAGCTTTTTGTAGTAAAGGTCTGTGCTGAACTTGAAGTTCCGGTCGACGGCCCGGAAAGTATAGTCGCTTCCCAGAATAAAATGGATGGAGCGTTGCGATTTCAAATCTTTGTTCAATTCAATCACACTGTTGCCTGCTTCGTCCTGAACCGTTTTTCTTAGCTCTTTGTAAAACGGAGCCTGGTAATAGACTCCCGAAGCCAAACGGAATGTTAGATTCTGATTGGCATTGGGAATGAATCCAACAGACGCTCTCGGACTGAAAATGAATTCTTTGTTGAAGTTCCAGTAGTTGCCTCGTATGCCTCCCACAATCGTAAACATTCCCTGCTCGGTCCTGAATTTGAAAGCATCTTGAATGTAGCCCATGATTCTGGTGCTGTTCAGTTCGTTGTCCGAGAAAAGGTTTGAGATCACATTCGTTGTTCCTCCTCCCTGTGGAAGAGAATAGCCTGAAGAATCGCGTTTCTCCCATTCGCTGATCTTGTCGTTGATCTTTTCCAGTTGTACCGTCGCACCCCATCTTATCGTATTCGACTTATATCGTATATTTCCGTAATGGCCTACATTTATTATATTAGAACGAAGACGATTACGGGCATGCTCATGGTTGCGCCCCACTTCCAGACTCTCTGTTTCCTGACCGTTTGCGGTATCTTCAGCATCTTTCAACCAATATTCACCGGCAATGTCATAACCTTCTTCTTCTTTACTGCTGAAAGCTGATGTCTGGAATCCTATTTCCGAATTTTCATTCAGGTTGTGTTTCAGCGTAAACGCTCCATATAATGTTTCAAACTTATCACGTTCGCGCCCATTGAAGTAGACTTTGAATTTTTTTGCATCATTGATTGTTCCGAAAGAGGTCTCACGGCTATAGGGCGTAAACCTGAAATTATTCGTGGCGATATTGCCTAATACATTGACTTCCCATTTTGGAGCAAGTTTATAAGTGATATAAGTTTGCGCATCAATAAAATTCGGATCGAATTCAGCGTCCGTATCGGTCGTTTTCAATAGTGAGCGACTCGTTTTGTAACGGATACCGGTTACCTGGGTGAACTTGCCGCTTGAACTGCCGACATAAGCATTTGCGCCCATGAAACTGGCCGTAGCCGAACCTTCAAAGGCTTTTGGTTTTTTGTAGGTGATATCAAGAACCGAGCTCATCTTGTCGCCATAACGCGCTTCAAACCCGCCCGCAGAGAAATTAACCGATTCGGTCATATCCGGATTAATGAAGCTTAATCCTTCCTGTTGACCGGAACGAATCAATAATGGTCTGAATACTTCCATTCCATTTACGTAAACGATATTCTCGTCATAACTGCCTCCGCGTACGGAATACTGAGAGCTTAGTTCATTATTGGTTGAGACGCCTGCATAGGTGACAACCAGACTCTCAATGCTTCCGCCTGCAGGGTCGGGAAGGAGCTTCACCTTATCGGCATTCAATGTCTCGAGTGTTGTTGTCTGTTTGCGGATAGCCGTTGCAACGACCTCGCCCAATTCCAGAGAAGCCGAATGCATCATTACATTCAGCCGCATATCTTTGCTGACAACAGGAATAATTCGTTCGGATTTTTGATAACCCAGACAAGAATAGATGATTGTAACCGAGTCGCCTGCGGAAACTGTGACAGAGTAGAATCCCTTGTCGTTGCTCATGGCCCCGTTCAATGTGTTTTTTACCCTTATATTGACAAGCTCCAATGGGTTTCCGTCGGCATCACGTACGAAGCCGGTAATTTTGGCTCTTCCCTGTCCGAAAATATGAATTGATAATAATATAAATAGCAGTGCAGCTATAGCACGAATCTTCATATACATTTTACTTTAGTAGTACTAACGTAAAATAATTGAAAAATGTATAAACGGGTTCTGAAAAATGTGTTTTCGATATTAAAATAATACGGATTACACTGAAATAAAACGCTCCTATGGGAGAATTTCTCAGATCAGTGTAATCCGTGTCGGATGAATTACTTTAGAATGTTTATTATATCGGTTCAGTAACTGAACCTTGTTTTATTTTGAATACTATTCGTGAAATGTCATCTGGCGGCATAGAAAGAGTAGTTGTCGGCTACTTGTCTGAACGCTAATACGCCTGTATGACTTAGTTCCACGTTCATCTCTTTTCCGTCGGGAAGATACATGATAACTTCATTTTTATTATCCATATACTTGAAAAGCTTTGTACTTTCACCATTTGCTTTAACACTCCAACTTTCGTCAGTTTTGTTGTATACAAGATCTATGGCTTTATTCTCGCCTTGTTTTTGAATGTGATATCCGTCTTTTTCTGTTTCAACAGTGTATGTTCCGTTTTGTGTATCGATGGTTTTTACGGTACCTGTTGCAGCTACAGGATTATCTCCACTCCAGAACTCGATTGAATTGAGTACTAAAATATCGGCAAGAGCGGATACTTCATAGACCGGGACGATGCAAAAGGCAACGAATACCAGCTCATTGACAAATTTGGTATCAATGTTTTTATTCCAATCCAGAAGTTTATTGGTAAGGCTGAATGATCCGATGCATGATGAAAATAGTATACTGCTGGATAGTGTCACAGCAACTAATAAAGTCAGATTCTTTTTTTTCATGATGTTTCTTCTTTTTATGTTCCGGGACGAAGATACTACTATTTTTCTGATTTATGCAAGAAACTGTTTTGAATTTTCAGACAGGTAATTTTGATCCGGTTATGGCGGAGTTATATTTTCACTTTATTTATTTCAAAATGAAATTATAAAGGATGGGGGATTGACACCTTTTCTCAATACGGGGAGATTGAGAGAAATAAATTCAGATTGTAAATCTCTGTTTATTTCAAGGTGACCTCGGAGGGGCTCGAACCCTCGACCCAATGATTAAGAGTCATTTGCTCTACCAACTGAGCTACGAAGTCTTTGTTTACAAATAAGTCGCTTTATGAAGTGACCTCGGAGGGGCTCGAACCCTCGACCCAATGATTAAGAGTCATTTGCTCTACCAACTGAGCTACGAAGTCATTCATGCAACTTTTTTTGTTTGCGGGTGCAAAGATAGATACTTTTTTGAACTATGCAAAATTTATAATAAAATACTTTTCATGAATTCTGTAATAAATATATTTCAATCTTTTTCAGGCCATACAGAAGTTCTTTGAGGCTTCTATTTGATATCGGCTTTGATGATTATTCCCGCATTCGATGTGATGGGAAGGGTGTAATACCCGTTTTCTGATTTTACATTGATTTCTCCTGATCCGCCATAAGCTTTGACGACTCTATGGTCGGTTTTGAAGCGGACCACATGTTCTTTTGGCGCTTTGTCATAAGGATCATCGGCCGAGCAGATGAACAGAGCCGAACTGCCGTTGCCCGAACGGGAGATCATGGATCCGATGACTAGTGGAGAAGCATCTTCGGTGCAAACGTCTGTGAACACCCCATTATTCAAGGAGGCATAAGAGGTCTGGTTTACCTCCTTCAACCATTCAGTTCCTTCGAATCCGACAAACGCGGTAGCTGTCCGGCGGTATTTCATATACTCGCCACCCAGCTGATGAAGCTCTGCGTTCACCTTTTTCAGCTTGTCGTACTGCTGTGTCTTGTTCCCTTTTTCATCAAGCACCTGGTTATGCCACCATCCTGCGGTATAGCATGCCCAGATGATATTCTCCGCACCAAAAGCCATGGCCGTATAAGCTTGGAAGCGAAGCTCGTTTTCACTGATCCACTGTTTTTCGTTATTCGAATTGACTTGCAGAACAATCCACATACTCCGTTTGGTCCCCAAGCAGGCATCCGAAACGATGCGAAGGTTCTCATAAGCACGAGGCACATTGATGGAATAGAGGTAAAAATCATAACAAATATAATCGGCGGGGACGTTCTTGCAGTATTGTGCAATATGTTCTGTATAATTCGATGTCCCTAACTGATTCACAGTCTGTTTGTCGCTGTTTTCGGATACGGAAGCGTAATTGGGATAAAGGTTCAGATAAGGAAACTGGTTCGTAAACAGTTTATTTACTTTTGAATAGACCTTCCCATAATAAGGGAAGTCGAGCGCTGAAGGCTCGTCGCCTATATCAATTCCCCAAACAGCCGGATGATCCCGGAAGCTTTGTGCTGCCTTCTCATACTTCGACAATGGATTGCTCTTTTCCAGTTTTCCGGCATTATCCCCGTCGCCACCCCACCAGTGGGGTAAAATATCAGTAACGACAGCTCCAACGTGATACTTTTGAAATAAATTCAAAGCAGGCCGGTCATTACGCATACACACAACAAAATCGATCCCGCAGGCTGCGAGATCTTTTACATGCGCTTCCGTTGAAGCATAGTTTTGCAGGAAATAAGTACCGATATTCAATTTCTCCCGATTCATACGGCTCTTAGCGACCGGTAACTCTTGCGCATGGATGAGTGTACAGCATAGAAACATTCCTAAGAATATACCCGAAAAAGCTTTAATCATTTTATTCTTTTCCATATTTATTTGTCATAAACTGTTGACAAAGATAATCTTTATTTCAAGGTGATGTAATAATTACTTTGTTTAAAAGGATTTAGATTATTGTTTTTTTTTGCGATATCCTTTTGTTATATATAATAAGGTAGAGGCGTGGTTTATTCATGGTAGGTTTATTATTCGAAAAAATATACTTCTGATGGCGTTGTTCTCTTTAGTGCGACCAGGGTAACATCTTTTCCGACGCGGATTCCTTCTTCAAAGAGGCGTATGTCCACGGTCTTGTAGGCCAGTTCAGGATGATTGTTATCGCGACTCAGATGACAGAGCCATATATTCTTCAGTTTGGGATCGTAGTGCGTTGCCAGAAATTCTGCAGCTTCGCGATTGCTGAGATGTCCTGTCGGACTGGCAACACGTTCTTTAAGGAACTCTGGATAGGTACCGAACTTAAGCATCTCTTCATCGTAGTTGGCCTCAATAACCAGATGATTGGCTTTGCAAATATATTTGCCTACCGTATCAGTTATATGTCCCACATCGGTTGCGATGGTAAAAGCATGAGTCCCGTATTCGATCAGGTAGCCTACGTTGTCTGTACTGTCGTGAGGCACTTCGAAAGCCGTGATTTTGAAATCGCGGATATAGAAGGGCACTTCCTTTTCTATGATTCTGCGTGAATGGATGAGCGTCTCTTCAACATACCGGCTTCTTTCAATTCCCAGATGTACGCCTTCAGTGGCGTAGATGGGAATACAACATTCCTCTCCAAGATATCCTACTGTTTTGATATGATCGGCATGATCATGAGTCACCAGCACAGCCAGGATCTTTGAAAAATCAATTTCTCTGTCCTTGAGCACTTTTTTTATGGTGCGGAATCCTATTCCGGCATCGATAAGAATCCCGTATTCGGGTGTGCCTAAATAGTAACAGTTTCCGCTGCTCCCACTGGCTAAACTTATAAATGATAATCTCATTGTTTACATTTTAAAGCCTCTATTGAAAGAGGTTAATCCGGTATAAAGACAAATAGATCTTAAGATAATCTCGCGTTGAATGTTTTGTTTGTCTCTTTGACCGACTGCAAAAATAACTATTTCTACATGGAATGACAAATTTATTTTGCATCTGTGTTCTGTTTTTTTTACTTCGTCTTTCTGAAATCAGTAACCTGATATTCTCTTCATGTGTTCCCCGTGCCGGGCGCGATTTTGGGATAGCGATTTATCTCTGTCCTATTTGCCGGTTGAATCGGCTATTTATTTTTATTGATATATTTATTGATTTAATTCGAAAAATATTTGCATGTAACAAAAATATTTTGTATATTTGCAAATCATGTAATCAAAAGAAAAATAGCTATGAATCGAATACCTGTAAACAAATCCTTAAGGTGGAAAAAGTGGGCAGTACGTTTTACTCCAAGTATCAAACCGAAGTTAGGGATCAGGAGGTTAAAAATCCGGGTACTGAATGACGTGCTTTTGCACGCAACTCATGTTGTTTCCCTAAATATGTAGGTAATATTCTCTGTAAAAAAAAAGTATATACTTTCCGAAACAAAAGTATATACTATTGAGTGGTGAAAGTATATACTTTCGTGTATTAAAAGTATATACTTTTGAGACGGGGAATGCTATGTTTTTTTTCAAATATAAAATAGTTTTTTGTGGGTATATATTGAGGTTGTCGGTCTGTGCCGGCGCAAGCACAGACAGGCGGCTGCCCTTTGGGGTTAGGCTGCAACGGCCGTTGATCGCCGGCTGTTGTTCTGTTCCTGACCGAAGGGTTGCCCTCCATGGTTGATATACGATGACGGGTGTTCCCGTGCGTGACTGTTGCCACCTATCGCGGCGATGCATAGCTGCGGAAGGCAGCCGGGTGGCAGAAGTCGGGCACAAGACACCGGCGCACGTCGGCGGTGATGATGAAGAGAGGGCATGTGTGCTGCCGTAGCGTCGGCAGCAAGGCATACGGGCATCTTGGCGAAGAAGCCCCGCACTATGGTATTGTCAGTCGGTCTGCACGGTGTACAGGCGGTGGTCTCTGCGGAGACACTGCCGTCCTGCAAAAGGAAAAGCCGTGACGGATCATGTTCTGCAGCAATCGGATAGTATTTATACAGGAGCCTGTATTCAGGCCCCGGAAGGATTGCTGTACCCTTCCGGCAGGATCGGAATCTTCGGATTTCATCCTTGCCGTTTAAGAGATTAAACTTGGTTTGGTGATGGCACTTTCTCTATTTTTAATCTCTTTAACCCGTTGGCGGAATTAGCTTAGTGCATACTTAACTCTTCCAATCGGGTTGTTGTTACTCTTGTTAATATATTGCAGGATTGTAAAAGCACTAATCTTTCCAATAATTCGGGCAAACAATCCTTT